>OGHV01000701.1_pt1 | contig 21953 bp, 20 predicted proteins | sample 1571551 | NCBI WGS metagenome assembly OGHV01 (sample SAMEA2581960, study PRJEB24529) | metagenome | biome: Human gut stool | place: China | collected 2011 | reverse complement strand
TACACTCTTTCCCTACACGACGCTCTTCCGATCTGAAGATCCAGTCGGCCACATCCAGAATGGTGAGGCGGAACGCCCCCAGGGCCATGAGCAGGAAGGCCAGCACAAAGACCACGGTGGATCCCCAAACGCTCACCGCCTGGACCAGCGCCTGGGCCAGCACTCCGGCGGCCGCGCCGCCGCTGGTCATGGCCCGGCCGCTCTCCCACAACGTCTTGAGCAGGGCTCCGTCCCAGGGCAGGACCTGGACCGTCAGCCCGTGGACCGTGCAGGCCATCATCAGGGGCATCAGCAGGGCGCACACCACCGGAAGGCACACCGGACGCCCGCGGTGGAAGGCCAGGATATAGCTGGTCAGCAGAAGGGCCGGGGGCACCAGCCAGAAGCCGTACCCGATCAGCCCCTTCACCAGCCCACAGAAGAAATCGATGAAGAGGGCCTCAATGTGAAAATAGCCCAGGGCAGAGAAAAGGGCCAGCAGCAGGCAGGCCACCGCCCCGATCTCCCGGCGGAAGGGCTGGTGAGCGGGCTGGGGCGGCTGCTTTTTCCTGCTGCCGGATGTACTGCTCCTGGATCTGGAGCTGGAACTGGAGGAGGCGGTCCGCCGTCCGCCGGATGAGGCGGCCCGGCTCCCCCCTTTTTTCTTTTGTGTCGTTGCCATAAACTCTTGTCCTTTCCCAGGAAATATGACCGGTCCTCCGGTCGGACCGGAGCGGATCAGGCCGCGGGGACCAGGGTGAAGCCGGTCAGGCTCAGCACCATCACCGCCGCCAGCAGCAGTGCCAAAAGCTGTTTTTTCATCTTCATAGCTTTCCTCATAGAAACAAAGAAACTTTTCTTTTTCGTGCGTCTCTGCCAACGGGCAGATACAGGGTAAGTATACCGCATTTTGCCGCTCTGCACAAGATACCTATCTTTATTTTGTGCGGTTTGCCGCCTGTTTCTGCACAAATTTTCACCCATTCAGCACCCGCAGCGCTGCACACTCGGCCTCGGCCAGTGCGGGCGCCTCCGGCCCGAACAGACTGCCGTAGCGGTACAGCGCCCAGCCGCCCGCCGCCTGCTGCCGTAAGTCCTTTACCTGCGCCGCCAGCGCACTGCCGGTGCTCCAGCCGGATACGCTGTCCGGGTTCGCGCCGCCGTCCCCGGTGCCCACCCGGTACGCGCCCAGCCCAAAGTACAGCGCCACATCCCCCGCCCGGGGATAGCTAAGCCACGCCGGGACGATGTTTTCAAAGGCAAAGCGGGTGCTTCCGGATTGCAAGGTAAAGCCGTAGCCCCAGTACACCTGTGGGCAGAGGTAGTCAATGACCTTTTCCTCCCCGCCCGCCGCCAGCCATGCGGTCACATCGCTGTACTGCTGGTCGAGGTCGTTGTCCGGGTTGCCCTGCGGGCTGATGCCGAACCACAGGGTCGGGTCTGCCGCCTTCACGGTGCGGTACACTTTTGCCACCAGCGCGGTAACGTTCTGCCGCCGCCACGCGGCAAGGTCGGCTGCGCCGCTTGCCGCAAACTGCGCCGCGTCCACGGCGGCGTCGGTGGTGGGGTAAAAATAATCGTCAAAGTGGATGCCGTCCACCGGGTAGTTCTGCAAAAGCTCTGCCACCCCCTGCACCACATAGTCTGCGGCGGCGGGCACGGCGGGGTTCAGGTACAGCCCCTCCCCGGCGGTGCACAGCCAGTCCGGGTGGGTGTTTGCCAGATTATTCTCTGCCAGATTCGGCGGCATCGCCGCCGAGGAGCGCAGACGGTAGGGGTTGACCCACGCCTCCACCCCGATGCCCCGGCGGTGCGCCTCGGTCAGAAAGATATCCAGCGGGTCAAAGCCGGGGTCCTTGCCCTGCACCCCGGTGCACAGATGGCTCCACGGGAACAAACTGCTGCGGTACAGTGCATCCCCGAAGGGGCGCACCTGCGCCAGCACGGTGTTCAGCCCCAGCCCGGCGCAGTTGTCCAGCAGCTGCGCCGCCCCGGCGCGGAAGGTGTCCTCAGTAGAAAAATCCAGCAGCGCCCAGTCCAGATAGCTCACCCACACCGCCCGCCACTCCCCGGCGGGCAGGGCGGGGTTAGGTGCCGGGGGCGTATCCTGCCCGGAGGCAGCAGTGTGGTCTGCATCGCTTTTCTGCCGCAGGTACCACCCCGCCAACCCGCAGGCGGCAACGCCCGCCCCGGCCAGAAAGGCTCTGCGGCCAAAGCGGCGTTTTGCCTTGGCTTTAGACGTCCTGCGGCGCTGGGTCACAGGGTCTCCTCCTGTGTCTTATACAGGGTAAGCCCTGCCCAGCCCCGGGCGCAGGTCAGCAGCACGAACAGGATATTCGTCCAGAAGGCAAGGCCGCTCATGCCCGCGTACTTGGTCAGCATCCAGAACACCAGCCGCAGCACCTCGGCGGCGCTCACCAGCTGCAACTGCCGCTGGATGGGCTTGCCGCGCTCGTACTCCGTTGCCAGCAAGGCAGGCCACACCAGCGCCGAGCAGATATCCCCCGCCCAGCCGCTGGCACCCAGCTTGCTGAGCATCAGCACCACGAACACGCCGGTGTAGTTGCGCTTTTCCCTTGCCGGTGCACCCTTCTGCGCCGCCAGAAACAGCACCGCGATGCCGGTAAGGCAGAACACGATCATTTCCAGCCCGGAAAAATCCATCCCGCCCAGCACGGCAAAGCCGCCCAGCATGGACACCGCCGCTGCAGCCAGCAAAAAGAAATACCATGTCTTGCGTGTAAATTTAAGCTTCATGAAGCCCTCCTCCGGGCGTTTGCGCCCGGCTTGCAGAAAAATTTAAAAAAGAATTGTAAATATTATAGCACAAACCCCCGCAGGTTGTGTTACAATAAGGAAAACTCTTTTGGGGAGGGTCTTTCCATGAACGCTGTCGTTTCCGTCTGTCTTTTGGCCTGTGCGCTGGGCATCATCGTGTACCTGCTCTCCCGGCGGGAGACAACCCGCCGCAGCCAGTACGGCCCCGCCGGCCTGTCCGAGTTCCGCACCGGCCTTGCGCTGGACGAGTGCTTTGACCGTCTGGACTCCCGCAGCGACACCGACCTCTTTGCCTACGAGTGCCGCCGGGAGAACGACGGCAGCTTTCTGCTGCACCTGACGCTGCACCAGCCCAGCCAGCAGCCGCTGGACACTTTGTACACCCTGCGGCTGGACCCCGGCCGCCAGACCGTGGTGACTTTGATCTTTATCCGGGAGGCCTTTGGCTACAAAGAGCCGCTGTTCCCGCCCGCCATGCTGGACGAATTTATGCTGCAAAAGCTGGATGCCCACCGCACCAAATGATTTTTGCGGAAAATGCTTTCCTTTTTGCGCGGTTTTTGTTATACTAGTGCGTGTTGCAGCAATGCAGCACCCATATGGGCCAGTAGCTCAGCTGGTCAGAGCTGGCGGCTCATAACCGCTTGGTCGCGGGTTCAAGTCCTGCCTGGCCCATACAGAAAAAAGACACCCTTTCGGGTGTCTTTTTTGTATTTCAGGCGCTTTTATTCCCCATCCTCTGCGGGCAGCTGGTTCCACAGGCGGGGTACATATCACAGAGCACATGATACGCTGGCCGTTTTTGTTTGCCCCCATTGCGGCAGATCCTGCTTTCTGCCGCAAATTGCATCAGATCCCGCCGTTTGCTCAATGAGTATTTCCCGCCGTCCCGTTATACTGGGAGGGAAATGGAATTAAACGATGGAGGAACAGACCATGAAATACGGTGTCATCGATGTGGGTGGCGGCCTGCGGGGCATTTACGGCGCTGGCGTGCTGGACCGCTGCCTGGAGGAGGACCTCCGCTTCGATCTCTGCATCGGCGTTTCGGCGGGCAGCGCCAATATGGCGTCCTATCTGGCAGGCCAGCATGGGCGGAACAAGCCCTTTTACGATGAATACTCCTTCCGCAGGGAATACATGAGCGTGCACAACCTCATCCGCAAGCACTCCTATCTCGATCTGGGCTATGTCTACGGCACCCTCAGCAATGCAGGCGGCGAGAATCCGCTGGATTACGCGGCGCTTGCCCGCAGCCCGGCAGAGCTCTGCGTGGTGGCCGCTAATGCACAGAATGGCGAGGCGCAGTATTTCACCAAGGCAGACCTCCACCCGGACGACTACCGCGTCCTCATGGCGTCCTGCTGCATCCCGGTCATCGACCAGCCCTGCGTCATCGACGGCGTGCCTTATTTTGATGGCGGCCTGGCCGACCCCGTCCCGCTGGAATGGGCCTTTGCCCACGGCTGCGACCGGGTGGCTCTCATCCTGACCAAGCCCATCGGGCTGGTGAGTAGTGATGCCCGGGACAAGCATCTGGCACACCTGCTGCAGTCGCATTACCCCGCTGCAGCCGAGGGGCTGCGCCGCCGGGCATGGCGGTACAACACGGCTGTCCAGCGGGCGCGGGAGCTGGAGCGACAGGGTCTTGTCTGCATCATCGCCCCGGACAGCACCGAGGGAATGTCCACCCTGACCAAGAACCGTGCCTGCCTTGAAAAAATGTACGCCAAAGGCAAACAGGACGCCGAAGCGCTGGTGCGGTGGATGCAAAACACCAAACAAGATGAATCGGTGGGTACCTAGAGATGAAACCCGTTCACTTCCCTTGACAATATCCGCCCCGGACATTATACATATGATATGTACATACAGACAAAGGAGCCTGGAGCGGTATCGCTCTGGGCTTTTTGCATTTTGTTGTTCTGCTGCGGACAGATAGAGGGGGTCCGCAGCAGAGGAGTAGAAAACCTCCTTCCCGATTTCTACAAAAGAAAAAGCTCACCTTCAATTTTAGAAAGTGAGCCATGTAAATCTAAAATAGTAACAGTAAGTGTCGAGTTTCGTAGGTGAAAGTTTTCACCTACCGTTTCACCTACAAAGAGCCGTTTTAGAGACTAAAAGACACCCTTCCGGGTGTCTTTTTTGTATTTCAGGCGCTTTTATTCCTCATCCTCTGCGGGCAACTGGTTCCACAGGCGGTAGTAGACGCCCTGCTTTTCCAGCAGCTGGGCATGGGTACCCTCTTCCACGATGCCCTCCTCGCCCAGCACAAGGATGCGGTCGTAGTCCTTGATGGTGGTCAGGCGGTGGGCGATGGTCAGGGTGGTGCGGCCGTGCGCCAGCTTTTCAAGGCTCTGCCCCACAAGGATCTCGCTCTCGTTGTCCAGTGCGCTGGTGGCTTCGTCCAGAATCAGGATGGGCGGGTTCTTCAGGAATACCCGGGCAATGGCGATGCGCTGCTTCTGTCCGCCGGACAGCTTGACGCCGCGCTCGCCCACATAGGTGTCGTAGCCGTCCTTCAGCGCAAGGATGAACTTTTCCGCGCCCGCCAGACGGGCGGCGGCTTCGATCTCCTGCCGGGTAGCGCCGGGCTTGCCATAGGCGATGTTCTGCGCCACCGTGCCGCTGAACAGGTACACGTCCTGCTGCACGATGCCGATATCCTGCCGCAGGCTCTTCAGGGTGACGTGGCGGATATCCTGCCCGTCAATGAGGATGCGGCCACTGGTCACCTCGTAAAAGCGGGGGATCAGGTTGCACAGGGTAGTTTTGCCGCCGCCGGAGGCACCCACCAGCGCCAGACGCTCCCCGGCGCGGATGTCCAGACTGACGTCGTGCAGCACCTTGTTGTGGTCGTCCGGGTACTCAAAGCACACCTTCTCGAACCGGATCTCGCCGGGGCCGGGCTGCAATGGCACTGCGTCCGGTGCGTCCTTGATGGCAACCGGGGTGTCCATGATCTCGGCAAAGCGCTCGATGCCGGTCATACCGCGCTGGAACTGCTCGGCAAACTCCACGATGCGCCGGATGGTGGCGATGAGGGTGGTGACGTAGAGCATATAGGCCACAAGGTCACCGGCGGTGATCTTACCGTACACCAGCGACAGACCGCCCGCCAGAATGACCACCAGATACATCAACCCGTCAAACAGGCGGGTGGAGGTGTTGAAGGCGCCCATGGCGTAGTAGCCAAGGGTCTTGATCTGCTCAAAGGCGCGGTTGCCCCTGGCGAATTTTTCCCGCTCCTCGTCCTCGGCGGCAAAAGCCTTGACCACGCCCTGTCCCAGCAGGCTGTCCTCGATGGTGGAGTTCAGCTCGCCGATCTGGACGCGCTGCTGACGAAACCGCGCCCGCAGACGGCCGTTCAGGTACACCGACACCACGCCCATCAGCGGCACACAGGCAAACACTGCCAAGGTCAGCGGGATGCTGGCGCGGCACAGGATGACAAAGGACGCCACGATCTTGATGCCCGCGATGAAAAACTCCTCCGGGCAGTGGTGGGCGAACTCGGTCACATCAAACAAATCGTTGGTGATGCGCCCCATGATGGTGCCCACCTTGGTGTTGTTGTAGTAGGTGTGATCCAGCTGCAAAAGATGGTCAAAGGCATCGCGGCGCATATCCGTTTCAATATGCACGCCCATGATATGACCGATGCTGGACATATAATAGCTGGCTGCGCCGTCGATAATGCGCAGCACAAAGTAGAGTGCCGCCAGTTTCAGCACGATGCCCGCCGTCAGGGTGATGCCCACCCCCATGGCGGAGTTAGTGATGGTGCTCATGATCTTGGGCAGCACGATATCGCACAGTGTGGTCAGTGCTGCACAGAACAAATCAAGGCACAGCACCATCTTATAGTTTGCCAGATACGGCAGAAAACGCCGGATCAGCGCACCGCTGCTTGCGTGGTGCGCCCCGGGGTCGTTGGTCTTAGTTTTCGGCATGGTTCCTCCGTTTTTATCGTTACTTTTTGCTGTAATCCCGCGCGCCGTAGATGGCGGTGCCGATGCGCACAAGGGTAGCGCCCTCGCGGATGGCGTTCTCAAAATCGCCGCTCATGCCCATGGAAAGGGTCTGCATCTCCACGTTGTGGTAGCCGCGCTCCCCTGCCCGGACGAACAGCTGATACACCTGCGCCAGATACCGGCGGTTCTGGGCATCGTCGTCGTTCACAGGCGGGATCGCCATCAGACCCTTGACCCGGATATGCTGTTGTGCAGCGGCGGTGTCCAGCAGCGGCCAGAGCAGCTCCGGTGCGGCACCGGTCTTGCTCTCCTCCCCGCCGATGTTCACTTCCAGCAAAATGTCCTGCACGATGCCGGCCTTGGCGGCTTCCTTCTCGATGGCCAGCAGCAGATGCTCACTGTCCACGCTCTGGATCAGGCTTGCCCGCCCCAGTACCTTTTTGATCTTATTGGTCTGCAAATGGCCGATAAAATGGCTGGGCTTACCGCAGTAAGCCCCGGCATCGTAGTTTGCACACAGCTCCTGCACATGGTTTTCGCCAAACAAGTCAATAGGCAGGGCGGCACTGGCTGCAATGGTCTGCGCCGTGCGGGTCTTGCAGGCGGCGCACAGCTGCACCGCCGCCGGGTCGCGCCCGGCTTCCCGGGCGGCTGCGGCCATCTTTTCCCTTATCTCGGCAACGGCCTGCCGCATCTGTTCCAAATTCTTTTCTGCCATCCGGCTCAATCCTCCTCGGTATAGCGGGCACGCTCGCCGCCGATCAGCTTCGGGCGGGTGTAGGCGCACAGAATGTTTGCTTCGCCGATCTTATTAAGGCTCAGCCGTACCGGTACCGCCACCCGCTTCAGATGCATCCCGATCAGGGTGCCGCCGATATCCATACCTGCGTTGGCGCGGATCTCCTCCACCGCCACCGGGTCTTTAAAGTTTTTCCAGCAGGTAGTGGCCCAGCTTCCGCCCGCATGGGGACGGGGCACAACGCACACTTCCTCCCAGCCGTACTTCTCTGCGGCTTCCCGCTCAAGGATGATGGCGCGGTTCAAATGCTCACAGCACTGGGCCGCCAGCCAGACGCCTTTTTCCGCCAACACCGGCGCAGCGCCCGCGTACAGTGCCTGGGCAGCCTCTATGCTGGAATCCTTGCCGATGTGACCGCCCACCATCTCACTGGAGGAGCAGCCCACCACGAGCACATCTCCCTTTTTCAGCTTTGCCGCAGCCACCAGCTCGGTCATTGCCTGCCGTGCCTCGGTCTCGATCTGTTTTGCAAATGCTTCGGTCATACAAAAAACACCTCACTTATCGGTTTGCAGCCAGCAGGCTGTCTGCCCCTGCCGCACCGAAATATACTTTACTTTCCACCGGACACACCGCCGCGCAGCTGTCCTGTGCAAGGCCGGTAAAGGTCTGCTCCCAAGCCCCGGTGGCAAGGCTCACCGCCTCGGCGCAGGGGGCGTCTGCGGTGCACCGGAACAGCCGCTCCTGCGTATTCTGCCCCGCCCTCAGGGCGATGCCCCGCAGCAGGGTGCTGTCTGCGTTCTTTTCCAGCCAGCTGCTGCGCGCCCAGCGGTAGCTGATGTACAGCGTGCCGTCCGTGTCCGCAGCCAGCGCTCCGGGATAGCCCGGCAGACCGGCAAAGGCAGCGGTGCAGCCCCGTCCCCCGGCGGTCAGCTCCCGGGCAGCGGCGTCCACCGCCCAAATGCAGCGGCTGCCAAGGTCGGAGACATACAGGGTGCTGCCGTCCGGGCTGAGCGCCAGACCGGCAGCACCTGCCACCCCGCCCAGCACCTTTTCCACTGTGCGGGCGGCGGGGTCGTACACATACACGCAGCCGGTGGCGGTGTGCGCCAGCAGCTCGGTGCGCAGGGCGCTTTCCAGCCCGTTCTCCGCGCCTGCCGCCGCTGCCACAGCAAAGTACACCTTACCCGCCGGGCTTACCTCCACGGCAGATACCGCCCCCAGCGGCGCACCGTCCAACTGGGTGACCACCTGTTCCACCGCTGCGCCCCAGCTGTCGTGCTTAGCGCGGCACAAGGTGCCCCCGGCGGTGGTCAGCTGGGTCAGCCACACATCCCCGGCGGCATCAAAGGCAAAGCCGGTCAGCTCGCCCTCCACGCTCAGGATGGCGGCAGCGTGCCCGCCATCGGTGCGCACAAGATCGCTGGTGCGCTTTTTCAATGCAGCACCGTTCCACGCAGCGGCATATAACAGGCCGTCCTTGGCGCGGATGCAGTCCACGCCCTGATACTCCCCCAGCTCCAGCTGGGTCTTGCGGTCGGTGGAAACGGCCGTCTGCATCGCGCTCGTCTCCTGCCGGAGGTCGGGGGCTTTATAGATCTGCGGCGGGGTGTCGATGGGGCGGAAGCCCAGCGCGTACACCAGCACCAGCAGGATGCCCACCCCGAACACGGTGCTGGCGGTGCGGAACCGCTTGAGCATGGCGTCCCGTTCTGCGGCCATCTGGGCGGCATACTCTGCCCGGCGGCGCGCCGCCATGGCGTTGGCGCGGTTGGCACGGCGCATCCACCGGTCCACGAACAAAGCCACCCGCGGCCCAACCGTGAGGGACGCAATGGCCAGTATGAGCAAAAATTCGATCAGTCCGATTCGCATAAGCGCTTATCCTTATCTCTGAAAAACCTGCGGACAGCGCACTGTCCTTTATCGCTAAAGTATAGCATTCCTGCGCAAAAAGGGCAAGCGGGACAAAAAAGAACTGCCGCACAGCATCGTGCAACAGTTCTTCTAAGAACAACGATTTTAAATAGCCTCCGCGTTGCTCTGGCCATGCGCAGCGGAATGATTTTTTTAAATTTGAGTGTTCATCGCGGCCTGCGGGCCGCGATGAACACATCTTTACGAGAGGGGATGCCTTATCTTGTCTCGATTGGCCGGGTGGTCTGCTCCCCGCTGCGGGTCACGAGGGAACCGGCGGGCACTTTGCCCCGGATAACGCAGCCCGCGCCGATGACGCAGTTGTCGCCGATGTTTGCACCTTTGAGCAGCACCACGTCCGAGGCGATCCAGCAGCTGCGCCCCACAGTGATGCAGCCCGCCGTGCATTCCCGGCTGACACCCTCCTCCCGGCTGAAGCGGTGGTTGTTATCAAAGATCTTCACCCCGGGGCCGAAAAGGGTGTTATCGCCGATGGTTATCTTTCCAAGGCAGCTGATGACCGCGCCATCGTTGAAGTAGACCCCGCTGCCAATGTTCAGCTGGCTGGAATATCCGGTGGTGATGGACATCCGCCCGTCGCTCTCCACCCGGTCGCCCAGCGTCACCCGGGAGCCGCTGTTCAGCCGCAGCCGGAGTTCCCTGTCCAGCAGGATGCAGCGGCCAAATTGCAGTCCCCGGCAGCCGAACCATTTTTTCCATTGCAGGCGGCAGCGGTTATGCAGGCTGCGCCGTTTTTCCCGCAGCCAGCGGGGCGAACACTGCCGCAGCCACATACACCAGCGCCCGACTTTGGTGCACTTGAAGCGCTTGCACCAGCGGTTTACCTTGTTGCCGCTTTGCCAGCTGCCACTGTAATAGTGGATGCCGAAGGTGCGCGGTGTCCGGTGCATCCGCTCGGTCACATAATCAAAGGGGGAAAAGCAGTCGGTGGGCAGCACCAGAAAGCCGTCCAGCTCCTGCTGCTCGTTTTTCTGCTGCAAACCGGCCTTGGTAAACAGCGGGGTATCCCGCTGGGTGCAGGTGCGCAGATCCGGCTCGCCGGTCTCCTGAACAAAGGCGGCATTGCGGTAGGCCGCCAGCATTTTGCCGATCATCTCGCAGCCCGGCTCTGCGCCCACGCCGGAGCCGGTATTCACCAGCAGCGTGCGGCCGTAGGGCGAGGGCGCACTGTGCTCCATGCCGATAAAGCCCTTGTGCTCCAGCAGTTCATCCAGCGGGCGCACCAGTTCCACGTCCGTGTCCAGATAGATGCCGCCGTACCGGTACAGCACCGCCAGCCGCACATAGTCCGATACAAAGGCATATTTTTTTGCCTCGTAGGCCTGCTGTGCGTAGCGGTTTTGGCTGATCTCAAAGTTCTGCTCGTTCCATTCGATGATCTTGTAATCCGGGCAGTATTTTTTCCAGCTTTCGATACATTTCCGGCTCTCCGGGCTGATGGGCCCGCCGCCGAACCAGCAGTAGTGGATGATCTTGGGGATGCTCATGCCTGTTCCTTCTTTTTCTCCGCAAATTTCCCAGTCTTTACGACCTTATTTTACAAAAGGCCCTGTTTTCTTGTCAAGTTTCCCCAGCGCATTTTGCCGCGTATTCCCGCAAAAAGATTGCCGCCCCGCCGCCCGGTGTGGTATACTGGGTGCAGACGGTTTTGTTTTTCCAAACCATTCACTTAAAATTCACAGCTTTTTCCAATTCTTGCTTTAGAATAGAGTTGTATATTGAACTATGATAGGAGGAGTCCTGTTTTATGGCAAAGATCCTGATCGTTGATGATGAGCCCCGCATCCGGGAGCTGATCCACGAGCATCTGCAATATGCCGGTTACATCTGCGAGGAAGCCGGGGACGGCTCTGCGGCGCTGGCACAGCTGTCCGGCGGCGGGTTTGACTTGGTGATCTTAGACCTGATGATGCCCTTTATGGACGGCATGACCTGCCTGCGGGAGATGCGCGCCCGCCACATCAACACCCCGGTCATCATCCTGACCGCCCGGGGCGAGGAATACGATAAGCTTGCCGGGCTGGAAAGCGGCGCGGACGACTATGTGGTAAAGCCCTTCTCCCCCCGGGAGCTTGTGGCGCGGGTGCGCGCAGTGCTGAACCGCACCATGCCCCGCCCCACCGAGGCCGCCGATACCATGACCTTTGGCGAATTGACCATCGACACCGCCAGCCATACCGTGCGGGTGTCCGGCGAGGAAGTCGCCCTGACCCCCAAGGAGTTTGATCTGCTGGTATTTCTGGCCTCCAACAAGGGCATTGCCCTGAGCCGGGAAAAGATCCTGCAGAAGGTGTGGAACTACGACTACTTCGGCGAGGACCGCACCGTGGACACCCATGTAAAGATGCTGCGCGGCCATCTGGGCAAATGCCGCAGCTACATTGCTACGGTATGGGGCATCGGCTATAAGTTCGACCCCGATGCCGCCCGTTGACTGAAGGAGCGTGCGGAGCATGCGGCAAACCACCAAAGCACGGCATACCCTTGGCATCCGCGGGCAGCTGATGTGGTTTTTGTGCTTCATCTGCCTGTTTCTGCTGGGGTTGTTCTGGCTGCTGTCCACCCAGCTGCTGGAGCCCTTGTACACCAAACACATCGAGGCCCAGCTTACCAATCAGGCCGACAGCATCGTGGAGCGGCTGGACGATGCCATTGCCGAGGGCAAGGTGCTGTCCAGCTGGTCTTTTGGGCAGCTTGCGGTCAACAGTGATTTTTTTGATAAGCTCACGCTGGAACTGTACACCAAAGGCTCTTTGAACAGTTTCTGCGTGGATATCTCGGACACCACCCTGCACACCATTTATAAGATTGAGAACCAGTCCTTCTGCAACCTGCACGGCACCTATCTTTCAGACTCTGCCAACAACGATAAGATCATTGCCACTGCCCTTGCCATGCGCCGCAAGTGCCGCAGTGTGGGCAGCTTTGTGCAGACGCTCAACCCGCCCCGGCTCTCCGGCTCGGCGCAGCTATTGGTAGGGCGCATTACCGCCGACGGCAGCTATACCGTGCTGGTGACCACCAGCCTTGTGCACGTTACCGAGGCCGGCAAGGTGCTCAGCACCCTGCTGCCGCTGGCGGCGGCGCTGATCTTCGGCTTTGCCATGTCGGCGGCGTGGCTGTTCAGCGAGTGGTTCACAAAACCGCTGCGCCAGCTTTCCAGCGCCGCACGGCAGATGGCGCTGGGCAACTACGCCGTGCAGGTGGACAACCGCCGCAACGACGAGCTGGGCGACCTTGCCCGGGACTTTAACCACATGGCCGAGGAGGTGCAGCACGCGGTGCAGATGCAGCGCGATCTGCTGGCCAACGTCTCCCACGACCTGCGCACCCCGCTGACCCTCATCAAGGGCTACGCCGAGACGGTGCGCGACCTGACCGGCGACGATAAAGCCCACCGGGACGAGCAGATGAACATCATCGTGGACGAGGCCGACCGCCTGACCGCGCTGGTCTCCAGCGTGATGGAGCTGAGCAAGGTGACCAGCGGCACCTATAAGTGCGAGCGGGTGCACTTTGACATGGGGCAGCTGTGCGACGAGGTGAGCGAGCGCTACGACGCCATCTGCGCCCAGAACGGCTGGCAGCTGCAGCTGGAACTGCCGGAGGAGGAGCTGCCGGTCTACGCCGACCCGGACATGATGCAGCGCGCGCTGCACAATTTGCTGGGCAACGCCATGCACCACATCGGCCAGGACGGCATTTTTATCCTGCGCGCCTTCCGCTGCTCTGAGGGCGTGCGGGTAGAGGTGGAGGATCACGGCCCGGGCATTGCCGCCGCCGATTTGCCCTATATCTTTGACCGGTACTACCGCTCCCGCTCGGACGCGGGCAAGCAGGGCACCGGTCTGGGGCTTTCCATCACCAAAGCCATCTTCCAGCAGCACAGCTTCCGCTTTGGCGTACAAAGCACCGTAGGAAAAGGCACCACCTTCTGGTTCGTTATGAGCGACCTGCCCTATGTGGACGACTTTGAGGGCAAGTGAGCACCCCCTGTGATACAGAAAAAGCACCGGCAGTTTTCCTGATTTTCCAATCGGGAAGCTGCCGGTGCTTTTATTATGTTCCGCTCTCTGCTGTATGGTAAATGCCAAAGGTGTTGTCCGGGGCGGGCATCTCCACCCGGGAAGCACGGTCGTTCACCGCCCACATCATCGCGCCCATGGCACCCAGCACCACCAGAATGATGAGCCATTTTACTGCATTGGGTAATTTTTTCATTCCGTTATCCTTTCCGTAGTCTCCATGCGGCACTTCTGCCGGGCAGTGCGCAGCAGCGCGGCGGCCTCGGCAGCCGAAAGCGCCTGCACCCACCCGGGGCGCTCTCCTGCGCCTGCGCCGGTGCTGCCTGCCTCGGCAAAGCCGGCCAGCGCCGTGTCGGTGCGGTCGTTCCAGCCGGCAAAGCCCTCCGGCGCAATGTGCGACCCAAGGCGGCAGTCCAGCACCGCCGTTTTGCCGGTAGGCCGCCACGGTCTGCCCAGATACACGCTGCCCGCCGGGCAGTCCGAGACAAAATCGCAGTCCCAGAACACAAAGCCCAGCCCAGCCGCCGCGCCGGAAGGTGCGGTGACCCAGCTGTGCGCAAGGCCGTTATCCACCGTGCGCAGGGTGCAGTGCTCAAACAGGGCGTCTGCCCCGCCAAAGATAAAATCAATGTCCCCGGCGATCTCGCAGGCGTGGTAATACTGCGCGCTTGCCCGGCGGGGTGCCAGCCCGCGCGGGCCCAGAAAGCCGTCCTTCTCCCGCTCTTTCTCCGGCAGAGGGGCGCAGAACAAAGTATCCTGATTGCCCAGCAGCCGCACACGGTCAAACGCCGCCCGGGCGCTGTCCACATAGGCTGCGATGGCCTGCCCGGCCTTTGCGCCGGGGCCTGCGTCGTTCTCGATGGTCATATCCTCCACCCGCAGCTTTTCGCCGCTGAAAAAGGCGGTATAGCTGCGGAAGGTGTGGGTGGGGCGCCCGTCCGGGTGCGGCAGCTTGCCGCCATCGTTCCATACCAGCCGGGTGGCATCCATGCCTGCGCCCGCAAGGGTGATATCCTTTTTCTCACAAACCAGTTTTTCCCGGTAAATGCCCGGCGCGATACGGATGACCGCGGGGCAGTCGTAGGGCACCGCCAGCACCGCCTCGGAAATGGTGGTAAACTGTCCGCTGCCGTCAGGTGCAACGTTGATGGTAAGCATAAGCCGCCTCCTGCGCCCGGCACTGCCGGGCAAAAAAATATGCTTCCAGTATACCCCTCCTTCCTGAAAATTGCAACGGAAACTCTGCCGCCGTTATCTGCTCTTTTCCAGCCGAAGCACGGCGGCGGTGATATCGTCCGGGCGGCCGGTCTTTTGTGCGCGGATGCGGGCGGTCTGTACCAGCGTCTCGGCCAGCTTTTCCGGTGCGTCTCCCGCCGCCGCCGAAAGCTCCACCTGCTTCGCCACCCAGCCCGCGCCATCCACCAGTAAGCCGTCCGATACCAGCACCGCGTAGTCCCCGGCGGTCAGGTGCACCACCCGGCTCTGCCCGTTCACCCCGCCCAGCACCCCCATGGGCAGGGTAGCTTCGCCCACAGCCCGCACCCGCCCGCCGTGCACCAGAAACCCCGGGGCGGCTCCGGCCTTGAACAGCCGCGCCGTGCCGGTGTATAAGTCCACGCTGATGAGGTCCAGCGTTGCGCCGCTCTCGTCCTCGCTTTTCAGCGCCAGCGCCACGTTCACCAGCCGCGCCGCCAGCTCGGCGGTAAAGCCCGCCTTGAGCAGCCGGGCGGTCAGCTCTGCCGCCAGATTGCCGTCCACCGCCGCCGGGCGTCCGGTACCCATGCCGTCACATAGGATCATCTGCGCCGCCGTAGGGCTGCAAAACTGCTGCACCGCATCGCCGGATACCTCACCCCGGGCGGCAGCGCTTGCCGCCCCGAACACCGCCCGCAGCGCCGGTCTTTCGCTGAACAGCAGGGTGGTCATACCCTTGCAGGAGAGCACCTGCGGCACTTCCAGCGTGCGGCGGCAGATATGCCCCACCTCCCCCGCCAGCGCCGCCAGCTCCTGCGGGGTGAACCGGGTGCGCGGCAGCGTGACGGCGGCATGGGTGCGCCCAAGGTCGTCCAGCGTGACGGCGCACTCCTGCGGCGGCGCACCCAGCCCGGTAAAGAACTCCGCCACCCGGCTGGATTTATAGGGTTCCGGGTCGCCGGGGCGTCCCAGCTGCTCGCTGAGCACCCCAAGTGCTTCAGCTACGGCGCTGTACTGCTCGGTCAGGGCGGTGCGCATGGCTTCGGAATGGATGCGCGCTTCCTTGCGGCTGCGGTACAGCGCAAAGCTGCGCCCCGCCGCCGCGCACAGCGCCGCCGGGTGGATGCAGCGGGACAATTGCCCAGGCAATTGCGCGGTCTCCACGCTGCCGCTGCCTTCCAGCAGCGGACGCAGCGCTTCCATGCCCGCCATGGTGGCAGTGTATTCCTGCTTCCAGCAGGTCTCCCGCCGCCCGCAGTTAAAACAAAGAGTATCATGTACATTGTCTATGACCCAGCGGAAACCTTCCCGCCGCCGGGGCAAGCCCTCGTAGACCGCGTTCACCGTCTCCGCCAGTGAGGAAAGGCTCTGCGCCACGGCTTCCAGCCGGGTAGATGCCGCCGCACTGCGGGCGGGCGCGGGGGCGCTCTCTCCGCTCTGTGAGATGTCTGCCGCCGGGGCAAGCCAACCGCCGGGCAGCAGGCAGACCACCGCCATGCCGCCGCAGGCGCTGAACAGCAGCCCAAAAGCGTTTCCGGGCGGCTGCACGCAGAGCACCCCGGATACACACCCGCCCGCGTAGGCGGCAAGGGTCTCCACCCGCCGTCCGGGCGCCAGCACCGCCGCCGCTGCCGTGGCACAGCCAAGCCCCGCTGCCGCCGGGGCAAGGGCAGGGTCTGCGGCGCAGAGGGCGGCGCCCAGCACCGCGCTGCCGCTCAGGGCGGCAAGCTTCTGTGCCCGGCAGCACAGCGCCAGCTCTGCGGCGGCACACGCCAGCACCCCGGGTGAGAACCACCCCCACCGCACACTGCCCAGCGCCGCCGCCACAGCTGCGCCCACCAGCAGCGTGCCCATACCCGGGCGCTCCGGGGCAAATTTGCGCAGCCCAAAGCCGATTGCCGCCGCAAGCAGGGCGTCTGCCGCACTGTACAGCAGAAGGTCTGCCCCGCCGCTGCTGCCCAGCGCAAAGCACAGCGCCATGCCGGTCAATGTGCTGCAGCCCGCCAGCGCGGCGGGCATAAACTTTTGCGGCAGCAGCCAGCGGGCTGCCACAGCAGCGCCCAGCGCACACAGCTGACACAGGCTGCGCAGCGAGAGCGCCCCCAGTCCATGGAGCAGCAGCCCCAGCGCCGCCCCTGCCGCACAGGGGGCAAAGCAATCCTCTGCCAGCCCAAGGGTCAGCCCCAGCCCAAAGGGCATCAGCGCCCCGTACAGCACTGCCCAGCCGCCGGCAAAGCCGATGCCCACCGCTGCCAGCCGCCGCGCCGCCGGGCGCAGCATCGCCCGTGCCGCTAAGGGCGAAGGCTGCAAGCACCGCCCGTCCGAAGATAAAACACCCATCCGCTCTGTCATAAAAATCCCCCGCTTTCCGGCGGGGATTTTTGTTCTGTTCCCCGCACTGTCTGCATATACTGTAACGCGGGGCAGCGGCAGTTTTTGGCGCGGTGCATAGAACCGCCCCAAACCCGCCCAAAGACGCAAAAAAGCCCTGCGGCCGTCATTTTGCCGCAGAGCTTTGGGGGTATTTTCAACTGTTCAGCAGAAATAGCGGATCTCGCCAAAAAAAGCTGTCCATTTTTCGATTACTTCCCCGCTGCGCGCTTCAATAACTGCCATAATGTTGCGCAGCACCCGGGGCGGGATCTGAGAGTTATTATTGCACAGGTAGCAGCCGCCCGCCTTGGTGATCCAGATCTTGGTGGCGTTGCTGTTGGGTGCCCCCTGTGCAACGTGCACATGGATCGGCTCCAGCGGTTCGTTCTCATTGGCCCAGAAGTAGACCCAGTAGGAGCCAACCTTAAAAACCTGCGGCATTTTCCACGCCTCCTTCTTGGGAGAACTGCAAGATCAGATGCGCGGTGGACTCCACGATCTTCTGATACCGCGCGATCTCCTCCAGCGTGAAGCCGTGCACCTCCTGCCAGTCATAGCCCGGCAGCCAGCACACTGCTGAGTGGAAACAATCTTCTGCATCCGGTTTTTCAAGGTACACCTTCACCCGGCCATCGGGCTTCATCTCGGAATGCACGATCTCGGTATCGTCATCCAATGTCATAAACGGGTACATCATAGGTTCCACCTCCCAGATCACTGTACTTATATTACTTAACCGTTCAGCTTTGCAATGGCATCCTGCACGCGCTGCAGGGTCTTTTCGCGGCCCATCATGCAGGCAAGGTCGGTGCCGCCGCCGGGGGTGCGCTGCTTGCCGGACAGGGCAATGCCCAGCGGGTAGAGCAGCCAGCCGTTCTTTTTGCCCAGCTCCTCTGCCTTTGCCTTGCAGGCATCGAACACGGCATCGCGGTTTGCAAAATCCAGAGCCTCGTCGCTCAGCACCGGCAGCAGGGCTTCCAGTGCTTCCTTGGCCGTTTCCGGGGTGGTCTTTTGCTTTTTGTTGGCGTACAGGCTCACGTCGTACTCCGGCATGGCGTCAAAGAAATCCAGCTGCTCGGGGATCTCGCCCAGCACCTCGCACCGGGGCTGCAGGTTTGCGCACAGCAGCTTTTTGTCAATGGCGCTGTGCACGGCGCTATCGATCCACGGCTCGGCCTTCTTCTGGAACTCCTCGGGGCTCAGGCGGCGGATATACTCCGCATTGATGGCGCGCAGCTTGAGGGGGTCGAAGATGGCGGGGGACTTGGAAATGCCCTCCGGGGACCAGATCTTGACCAGCTCCGGCAGGGAGAAGATCTCCTGCTCGGCGTACTCGCCGCGGGGGCTCCAGCCCAGCAGGCAGATATAGTTCAGCACCGCCTCGGTCAGGTAGCCCTTTGCCACCAGATCCTGATAGCTTGCATCGCCGTTGCGCTTGGACAGCTTGTTCTGGGCGTCCTTCATCACCGGCGGGCAGTGGATATAGGTGGGGATGTCCCAGCCAAAGGCCTGATACAGCAGGTTATACTTGGGGGTGGAGGACAGGTACTCGCTGCCGCGGATGACATGGGTAATGCCCATCAGGTGGTCGTCCACAACGTTGGCAAAATTGTAGGTGGGCATCCCGTCGGTCTTGATGAGGATCTGGTCGTCCATCTCGCTGTTGTTCACCTCGATGTGGCCGTACACCACATCGTCAAAGCCGGTCACGCCCTCACGGGGGATCTTCTGGCGGATGACGTAAGGCTCGCCTGCGGCAAGGCGCTTTTCCACTTCCTCCTTGGGCAGCTCTCGGCAGCAGCCGTCGTAGTGGGTCATCTCACCGGCAGCGCGCTGCTCGGCGTGCAGAGCCTCCAAGCGCTCTTCGGTGCAGAAGCAGTAATAGGCTTTGCCCTCTGCCACCAGCTGCTCGGCATACTGCTTGAACATGCCCATGCGCTCGCTCTGCACATAGGGGCCCACAGGGCCGCCGATATCCGGGCCCTCGTCCCACAGAAGGCCGGTCTCCCGCAGGGTGTTGTAGATGACATCCACAGCGCCCTCCACATAGCGGCCCTGATCGGTGTCCTCGATGCGCAGGATGAAGGTGCCATCCTCGTGCTTGGCCATCAGGTAGGTGTACAGGGCAGTACGCAGGTTGCCAACGTGCATATAACCCGTGGGCGAGGGTGCAAAACGGGTGCGGACTTTATTGCTCGGCATAGAAAAACGCTCCTTTATTCTCATGCAAAAAATTTGCGGATAGCTATGTTTTATTGTACTTATTCTGCGCAGATTTGTCAATGCGGGATAATACCATGCACCCATGCAAAAGGGGCTGCTGCATCAAATGATGTGCAGCAACCCCTTTTTATAATATTATTCTCCGTCCTTCGGGTCATCCAGATGCTCGCGCCGTTTGCGTGTCAGAGCGGCGCACAGTTGCAGCAATACAAAACACAGGATGCCGGTAAAAACACCGGCAAAAGCGGCACCGACCCAGTATCCATAGGAAAAACCGCTGATCAGCGTAACCGCTACCGCAGCCACCAGAGAAAACACAGCATTGGCCGGGGGCGTATCCGAAAAGTGGCGATCCCACAGACCATTGCGCAGACACGCGACAACCATATAAATGCAGCCGATCATGAATACGACCCACTCTCCGGCGGCCTTGTCCGCAGCCCCGAACACCGTCTGCACGATCCACGCCGCCAGAAGGCTGCCCCACAGCAGCCAGAAGCCATGGCTTTCAATTTTGCGCAGGGTCTGCTCCTGCATCTCGTCCAACTGGTTTTTCTTGCTGTACAGTGAAAATTTCATAACTCATTCCTCCCAGAACAGTTCATCCAGTGTCTTATCCAGAATTTTACAGATACTGCGGCAAAGGTTGATGGTGGGGTTGTACTCCCCTTTTTCAATGGCGTTGATAGTCTGGCGCGAAACACCTGCCGCCTCGGCAAGCGCGCCTTGCGTCATGTCCTTTTCCGCACGGGCGGCCTTTATTTTCAGGTTCTTCGGCATTGATATGCTCCTTTCCTGCCGGGTCGGCATTTGTTTTATCCTCTGGACATATAGTAGCATTTACCATTCTAAATGTCAAGTATATATTACAAAAAGTTTTTATGAGCAGACAAAAAGCACCCCAGCTGTTTTCAGCCGGGGTGCTTTGCGGTTATGATTATTTCAGTACAACTTCGCCGTTTTCATCGGCATCCACCACAAGGGTGCCGCCGGATGCCAGCGTGCCGTCGATCAAGCGCTCGGCGGCGGGGTCCTCCACCGCCTTGCGGATGGTGCGGCGCAGGTCGCGCGCGCCAAAGCGCCCGCCCTGACTCTTTTGCACCAGTGCCTTGAGCGCCGCCGGGGTGTAGCTGTACGCAATGCCCTTGGCTTCCATGCCGGGCTTGTACTCGTCCAGCATCAGGGCGGCGATGCCCTGCAAGGTTTCCTCGGTCAGGGGCTTGAAGGCGATCACCTCATCCACGCGGCCAAGGAACTCCGGGCGCAGGAACTGTGCCAGCGCCTTGCGGGTCTTTTCCTCGCTGCGCTGGGCGTCGCTCTTGTTAAAGCCAAGGCTGCCCGCGCTCTGGTCGCTGCTGCCCGCGTTGGAGGTCATGCAGATGACCGTGTTGGAAAAATCCACCGTGCGTCCCTGCGCATCGTTGATCTTGCCCTCGTCCAGAATCTGCAGCAGAATGTTCATCACGTCCGGGTGCGCCTTTTCGATCTCGTCAAACAGCACCACGCTGTACGGACGGCGGCGCACCTTCTCGGTGAGCTGACCGGCTTCCTCATAGCCCACATAGCCCGGAGGAGAACCGATCATGCGGGACACCGCGTATTTTTCCATGTACTCGCTCATGTCCAGACGGATAAGCGGGTCGGGGCCGTCGAACAACTGTTCTGCCAGCTGCTTGACCAGCTCGGTCTTGCCCACGCCGGTGGGGCCCACAAAGATGAAGCTTGCGGGACGGCGGCGGCCGGAAAGGTCGGCGCGGCTGCGCTTGATGGCCTGTGCCACCAGATGCACAGCTTCGTCCTGACCGATGACCTTCTTTTTCAGGGCAGCTTCCAGCCCTGCCAGCTTGACGAACTCGGTCTCCCGAATTTTCACCGCCGGGATGCCCGTCCACAGCTCGATGACCTTGGCCACATCGTCCATGGTCACCTGAATCTCACTGGCAGCAGCCTGCTTGGCGGGCAGCTCGGATTCCAGCTTGGCGATGCGGGTCTTGCGCTCGGCTACGCGCTCGTAGTCGATGGCTTCGTTCACATCCGCGCTTTCCATCTCGGCTTCTTCCTGCTTCAGGGCGTCCAGCTCTTTCTGCATTCCCAGATACTCGGAGATGACCGGGTGCGCCAGATTGCAGCAGGCGCAGGCTTCGTCCAGCAGGTCGATGGCCTTATCCGGCAGGAAACGGTCGGTGATGTAGCGCTCGCTCAGGGTGACCACCGCCGAAAGCACCTCGGCGGGCACCTGTACATGGTGGTGCTGCTCGTAGTAGCGCTTGATGCCGTTCATCACGGCAAGGGTGTCGGCTACGCTGGGCTCTTCCACCCGCACAGGCTGGAAGCGGCGCTCCAGTGCCTGATCTTTTTCAATGTACTTGCGGTACTCGGTAAAGGTGGTGGCACCGATGACCTGAATTTCGCCGCGGGAAAGGGCGGGCTTCAAGATGTTGCCTGCGTTCATGGCGCCCTCGCTCTCACCGGCAGAAGTGATGGTGTGGATCTCGTCAATGAACAGGATGACGTTGCCCGCAGCCTTTACCTCGCTCAGCAGGCCCTTGACCCGCTGCTCGAACTGACCGCGGAACTGGGTGCCCGCCACAAGGCTGGTGAGGTCGAGCAGAAAAATTTCCTTATCCCGCAGGCCGATGGGCACCTGACCCTTGGCAATGCGCTCGGCAATACCTTCCGCGATGGCGGTCTTGCCCACACCGGCTTCACCGATAAGACAGGGGTTATTCT
>OGHV01000692.1_pt1 | contig 22239 bp, 14 predicted proteins | sample 1571551 | NCBI WGS metagenome assembly OGHV01 (sample SAMEA2581960, study PRJEB24529) | metagenome | biome: Human gut stool | place: China | collected 2011 | reverse complement strand
GTAAGTCTCCATAATGGCATATATATATTGCGTTGTGGTGAAAAGAGTGTAAAAGTGAAATTTTAACACCTTAACTTATTTCTGTTGTTGAAATAGTGTTGTATGTCATATTGTTTGGTTTGTATATAATGCATAAGGCTTTATACGTAGACACGTAATCAAATATGACAGATTTGGAACGAAAGAAGCCGTTGCATCTCAATGTTTTTGTGGATGCAACGGCTTTCTGTATCTTATAGTCGATTTGCGAAAGTCTGTAAAAGCTTGTGTCTATTTGTATTTGTTCGAGATGATAGGCTGTCGTATTGAGTGAATGCAATTTCTTATCTGCGTTTGCTGCTTCCGCGTGCAATGACATCGGCAGATATGATTTCTGTTGTATTGATATTGCTGCCTTCTTCTTTTTCCTTTTCTGCAATTTCAAAGTAAAGCTCGGCTACTTTGCGTCCGTGTTCAAAACTTTTCTGGTCTACAGAAGATAATGTAGGTCTTGTAATAAGCGTTGTTTCATCATTACCGAAGCCGATTATGCCTATTTCTTCAGGAACTTTAAAGCCCATTTCCAATGCTGTCAGAAGAACATGGGTTGCCTGTTCGTCGGAAACAGTGACGAATGCATCAGGGATATTATCTGATGTCAGCAGTTTTTTGGTGGCTTCTATGGTCGCTTCCGGTTTTTGTGTATTGTCGCAGATAAACTCATCGAATTTTGGCAGACCAGCTTCCTCGAGCGCCTTAAGATAGCCTTTCTTTCTCAGCTGATAAATTGCCAGATATTGAGTTCCACCGAGATAGGCTATTTTCTTATAGCCTTGAGAAATTAGGTGCATGGTGGCATCGTAAGCCATCTGCTCGTTGTCGTTCATCACCTTTGCACAATTGAAATCTTCTATTGTGCGGTCGAACTGGATAATCTTTATTCCATTTTGTATTACAGGAAGCAGATGTTCTGACGTATGCGTTTCTGCCGCCACAGAAATGAATATGGCATCAACGTTTTGTCTTATTAGCGTTTTTATGGCATGGCATTCTCGTTCAAAAGAATCCTGCGACTGGCAAATGATGACTCCGTAGCCGTTGTTGGTACAGACTTCCTCTATACCAGCTATGGCTTTTGCGAAGAAACTTCGGCGTATGTATGGCACTATGACACCGATGGTCTTAGATGAACCGCGTCTCAAATTGGCCGCATATGAGTTGTGGCTGTAGTTGAGTTCCTTTGCCTTAGCTCTGACCTTTTCTCTTATTTCTTCTCTTACAGACGGATGATTGTTGAGTGCCTTGGATATGTAAGAGGCAGATAGATTCATAGCCTTGGCTAGGTCATAAATTGTTGTTCTTTTATTTGTCATAAGCCATCATTGTAGTTTTTCGTCACAAAAATACATTTTTTTTCTGATTTTATTCAATCGTTTGAATTTAATATATATATTTGTAAATCGATTGAAAGATGTTGCATCGGTAACATCATAATCGGTGTTATAAAAGTAGAGTTTTCATTGCAGATCTGCGTGATGCAGAATATCAGTGATTAATATATAATAAGTAGAACTTTTTTCATAAAGCTCCAGAATTAAGTTTGTCCACGTCGGTGGAAACAGTTATGGAGCGTGGAGTAAAGTTGATAAGTTATAGGTGTTTTTTTATTAAGTGGATCGTTCCATCCTGATAAAACTATCAGGATGGTTCGTTTTTTATATACTCTTATAACTTTTGGTGTTGTATTTTGGAGTTTTTGGCGTATTTTTGCAAAAATGAAAAACTGTGAATCTAATCCAGGTATGAAAAAAAATCTTCTGTTAGTATTGGCTTTTTTGGCCGTTTCAATCTTTTCGTTTGCCCAGAGTATGCCTTCTCGTGAGGAAGTGCTTGAAGTTATGGAACGTGCAAACACTTATTTCATTAATAAATATCCTGATCCGTCTAAGGCCACTTTTGTCCGCATTATGCGTCCCAGCAATCTATGGACAAGAGGCGTGTATTTTGAAGGATTGACGGCTTTGGCCGAAGTAGAATCGTTTGACAAGCAGTTTGCGGAACAGAGAAAACGGAATATTGACTATATAATTAGATGGGGAGATTCTCACAAGTGGTCTCCGCGAGGTGGAATACACACCAAGGATGCCGACAATTATTGCTGTTGTCAGACATATATTGACATGTTTATGCTTCAGCCTGAAGGCAGACGCGATTCAGCTCTTATAATTCCGTCAAAAAAATGTATGGACCATTTGTTGCAATCGTCGTCAGACCGTGATTGGACTTGGGTGGATGCGATTCAGATGGGACTTCCGGTATTTGCCAAGATGGCACGTGTCGCCAAGCTGGGCGGTGACGAAGATGCATCACGCTATCTGGAAAAAGGATGGAAGATGTACAGCTGTACACGCAACGATATAGCCGGAGGTCTGTACAATGAGGAAGAGAGTCTTTGGTGGCGCGATAAGGATTTTGTTCCTCCTTATAAAGAACCAAACGGACGCAACTGCTATTGGAGCCGTGGCAACGGGTGGGCTTATGCCGCACTTGTAAGGATAATGGATGCTATGCTTGTAGGTAAAGGCTCCGAAGCTCCTTCGTATCTTGAGAAACTCGGGGAAACCGAGTGGAACATGTTGTTCGAGGATGCTCATTATGAAGATTATATGAAGGATTTCAAGGATATGAGCGAAGCTTTGCTGGACTGCCGCAGAAAGGATGGATTCTGGAATGTAAGTCTTCATGACGAAAGCAATTTCGGAGGAAAGGAATTGACGGGAACTGCACTTTTTGTTTACGGAATGGCATGGGGAATAAGGCACGGAGCGCTTGACCGTGATCGTTTCTTGCCTGTGGTTCTGGATTCATGGAATGCAATGGTGAAGGAGTGCGTGCACGATGATGGATTTCTGGGATTTGTGCAAGGTACAGGCAAGGAACCTAAAGACGGTCAGCCTCTTGGATATGATGTTGAGCCTGATTTTGATGATTTCGGACTTGGATGCTTCCTTTTGGCCGGCAGTGAAATTTACAGGCTGGACCGGTAAAACGTATAGATTTGATGTGTATATTTGAAAATCCGTATATAAATAATTGATGATATGATGAGAAAATTATTTTTCTTTTTTGCATGTTCTGTTTTGGCCGTTGCGCTGTTTTGTTCGTGCGGTGGCAATGGCGGCAAACAGAAGAGTGCAGTGCGCCGTACTGCAGGAAGTGCACCTTACGAATTGCTTCTTGTGACCGACAAGGATTGGCTTAAAGGTATGTATGGTTCTTTGCTTACAGATGTTGTCATGCAGGACATACCAGGCTTGCCTCAGTCGGAGCCTAATTTTCGCTTAACATCCATAAATCCTGCTGATTTCAACAATACGTTCAAGGTTTTTGCCAATATTCTTGTGGTTGATATCAGCTCGAAATATAAAAAGGCGGGAGTTAAGATAATGCGAAACGTGCATGTCAATCCGCAGCTTATAATTACAATGTATGCTCCTAATAATGAAACTTTTGTAAACCTTCTTTCCGAGCAGGGCAATAATGTGGTAAATATGTTTGTGAATGAGGAACTTGGACGTGAACGCGATTACCTCAGGTCAGCATACAGCGGAAAGGTGCTTACGAAAGTGAAGCAGATGTTTGGATGTCAGATATACGCTCCTAAGGACCTTAATGATTTGAAGACCGGATTGAATTTCCTTTGGGCGACGTCGGAAGGACGACTCAACAATCTGAACATGTGCTTCTATTCTTATCCTTATACTTCGGACAGCACGTTTACTCTCAATTATTTCGTGGAAAAGCGCGATTCATTCATGATGGTCAATCTGCAGGGCGAGCACGCACAGCAGTATATGTCGCTTGACAGAAGGTCTTTGACTTCCAGGTATATTTCGGTTGACGGGCACTTCGTTCAGGAAGTTAGAGGCTTGTGGCAGATGGAGAATGACATGATGGGAGGCCCGTTTGTCTCTTATTCGCAGGTTGATACCATCAACAACAGAGTGATTGTTGCCGAAGGATTCGTTTATTTGCCGAACAAGAAAAAACGTGAACTTATAAGAATGCTTGAGGCTTCGCTTCAGACTCTGAAGCTACCGGCTTCGAGATAGGACAATGACAGACACTTGATGAAACAAACACACTTATAATTTATCAACATGAAGAAAATAATGACTTTTGTAGCCGCATCACTGTTTTGTGTATGCGGAGCTGTTTCGCAGGAAACAGTGAATCTTGCCGGTGACTGGGATTTCCAGATCGACAGGAATGATAAGGGAGTGGGGGAACGCTGGTACGAGCGTGCATCTCTTGATGATGAAATCGAACTTCCGGCATCTATGCCTCAGAGACTTAAGGGCGATGATGTAACGGTTGAAACAAAATGGGTGGGAAGCCTTTATGACAGTTCGTATTTCTATAATCCATATATGGAGAAGTATCGCAGGACTGGTAACGTAAAACTACCGTTTTTCCTTACTCCGGACAAACATTATGTAGGTGTAGCCTGGTACAATAAGACTGTTTCAATGGATCGTATAGAGAAGGGTAAGAGATACTTCCTGTTCCTTGAACGTCCGCATATCGAGACGACTCTTTGGGTCAATGGTCACGAGGTCGGTATGCAGAACAGTCTGTCCGTACCTCATAGATTTGAGGTTACAGAGTACCTTAAGAAGGGTGAAAACGTATTCTCTGTACGTATAGACAACAGAGTAGAGACTGTCGGTGTGGGTATTGACAGCCATTCTGTGACAGACCAGACTCAAGGTGACTGGAATGGTATTGTTGGACGTATGGAACTTCAGGAGTTCCCTGCTTCCTTTATGGACGACATTCAGGTCTATCCGGATATAAAGGACAAGAAAGCGTCTGTGAAAATTGCAGTTGTGGGCAAGCCTGGCGAGAAGGTGAATATAAGCCTCTCGGCAAAAGCTTTCAATACGGCGAAGATGCATAATGTCGATGCTGTAGGAAAGGAAATCAAGCTTACAGACGATACAACTGTTGTGGATATCGATATGCCAATGGGCGACGGCATGCTTCTTTGGGATGAGTTCAGTCCTGCACTTTACAAACTTACAGCTGTTATTGAGGGCAAAGGCGGAAAGCAGACTAAGACATCTGTCTTCGGTATGAGAGAAATTAACATCAACGGAAAGATGTTTTATGTAAACGGCCGACTTGTTCAACTTCGCGGAACAGTAGAAAACTGCGATTTCCCTATTACTGGTTATCCTCCTACGAATGTGGATGAATGGATTCGAATTTTCAGGGTTTGCAGGGAATATGGACTCAACCACATGCGTTTCCATTCATATTGTCCACCTGAAGCCGCTTTTGAAGCTGCAGATATCGTCGGTTTCTACATTCAGCCGGAAGGACCTAGTTGGCCTAACCACGGTGTTAAGCTCGGCAACGGCATGAAGATTGATACTTACCTCATGGACGAAACCAAGGCTATCGTAAAGGAATACGGCAATCATCCTTCGTTCTGCATGCTTGCATGTGGAAATGAGCCTGCCGGCAACTGGGTTGCATGGGTATCCGACTTTGTTGACTATTGGAAGAAGGCTGACAGCAGACGCGTATACACAGGTGCTTCTGTCGGTGGAGGATGGCAGTGGCAGCCAAAGAGCCAGTATCATGTAAAGGCTGGTGCAAGAGGACTAGCCGAGTGGCGTCGCCGTGCTCCGGAAACATTGTCTGACTTCAGAGCTAATATTGATACTGTGAGCCAGCCGTACGTATCTCACGAGACAGGACAGTGGTGCGTGTTCCCTAACTTTGACGAGATTACCAAATATTACGGTGTAAACAAGGCCAAGAATTTTGAAATATTCAGAGACATACTGAATGACAACAATATGGGCGGACTTGCAAACAAGTTTGTCATGGCAAGTGGAAAATTGCAGGCTTTGTGCTACAAATATGAAATAGAGCGCACTCTGCGTACTCCTAATTATGCAGGATTCCAGCTTTTGGCTCTCAATGATTATTCTGGACAGGGTACGGCGCTTGTCGGATTGACAGATGTGTTCTTTGACGAAAAGGGATATATTGATGCAACCGGATTCAGACGTTTCTGCAGTCCTGTTGTTCCTCTGGCCCGTATACCTAAGTTCACATATACAGCCGACGAGCATTTCAAGGCAGACATAGAGGTGTCGCAGTTCTCTGATGCAGTACTTAAAGATGCAAAACCTTATTATGAGGTTAAGGATAGCCGTGGAAAGATTTATGCTAAGGGTAACCTGAACAGCGGAGACATTGAAATTGGTGGACAGAAACAGATCGGTTCTATTGATATACCTCTCAATGGAATAGAGGAAGCTACCAAACTGAATCTGGAGGTTCGTATACCTGGCACAGCTTCAATCAATGAAGGTTCTGATGCTGTCAACGACTGGAATTTCTGGGTATATCCTTCAAAGGTTAAGGATGAGACTGGAAATGTTTACATCACCGACACTCTCGATGCTAAGGCAAAAGAGGTGTTGAAGAAGGGTGGCAAGGTGCTGGTAACAGCTGCCGGAAAGATTTCGTACGGTGAGGAAGTTGTGCAGTATTTCACTCCTGTGTTCTGGAATACATCGTGGTTCAAGATGCGCCCGCCTCACACAACAGGTGTCAGCATCGACGACAAGCATTCTATATTTGAAATATTCCCTACTGATTATCATAGCGACCTGCAGTGGTGGGAACTTGTAAATCGTGCTCAGGTCATGCAGTTTACTGATTTCCCTGCAGATTTCCAGCCTATCGTACAGAGCATCGATACATGGTTCCTCAGCCGTAAGATAGGTATGCTTTTCGAAGCAAATGTTTTGGGAGGAAAGCTCGTTATGACAACTATGGATATTGTAAATAATCTTGACAAGCGTGTGGTTGCCCGACAGTTGAGAGCTTCAATACTGAAGTACATGAACTCTGATAAGTTCAAACCATCTTTCACTCTTGACTGCAAGCTGATAGATGATCTTTTCACCAAGAAGGCTCCGAAGGTGGATATGTACACCAAGGATTCGCCAGACGAGTTGAAACCGAAGTTCAAGAAATAAAAATACGCAACGAATATGAAACGATATATATTTCCTGCAGTATTGGCGATGGCTTTTGCCGTCGCTGATGCTCAGACTTACAAGTTCAGTTTTGCCGGTAAGAAAGACGGGTATACAGAAATAACACAGTCGGATGTTTATTCCAACGGCAAAGGATACGGATACGATTTTACGGCAGCACCCGATAAAGGGGCTGCCAAACCGTATTTCTTTTCTGCTGATGTGCCTGACGGCAATTATAAGGTTACTGTGGTACTTGGTTCTAAGAAACATAAGGCTGTCACTACGGTACGTGCAGAATCGCGCAGACTTTTCCTTGAGAATGTGGCTACCAAGAAAGGTGAATTCAAAACCTTTACATTTGTTGTCAATAAACGAAATACCGAAATAGCCGGCGGTGACCGTGTACACATAAAGGAGCGCGAGAAAACCAAACTCAACTGGGACGATAAACTTACACTTGAAATCAACGGCGATAGTCCTGCATGTGCATCTATAGTCATAGAACCAGCCGATTCTGCTGTTACTACAGTATGGCTTTGCGGTAATTCTACAGTTGTTGACCAGGACAACGAGCCTTGGGCAAGCTGGGGACAGATGATACCGCGATGGTTTGACGACCGTGTCTGCATTGCCAATTATGCTGAGAGCGGTGAGACAGCATCGACATTCATGGCTGCTAAAAGACTTAAGAAGATTCTCTCGTTGATGAAACCGGGCGACTACATCTTCATTGAGTTCGGCCATAACGATCAGAAACAGAAATTTCCTGGTGCAGGTGCCTATTATAACTTTGCAACTTGTCTGAAGACATTCGTTGATGAGGCTCGTTTGCGTGGCGGAATACCTATTTTTGTTACACCTACGCAAAGACGCAGTTTCGACAAGAACGGCAAGATTAAAGAGACTCATGCTGACTATCCTGATGCTATGCGCTGGGTGGCAAAGCGCGAGGGTGTAAAGGTTATAGAACTTCACGACATGACGCGTACGTTCTATGAAACATTGGGCGTGGAGGCTTCCAAGCGTGCTTTTGTTCACTATCCTGCTGGAAGCTATCCTGGTCAGGATAAGGCTTTGGCTGACAATACGCATTTCAATCCTTATGGAGCTTACGAAATATCGAAGATGGTGGTTGAGGGCATCAAGAGCTTGGGATTGCCTCTTGCAGAGCATCTGCGTGAAGATTACACAGCTTTCGACCCTTCAAAGCCTGATTCAGTGGATGCTTTTCATTGGAACGATTCTCCTTTCACTGAGATTGAGAAGCCTGATGGCAATTGATCGCGTGTCTGGGATGAATGTTTGGAATAGAGAGAAAAGTTTATGAGATTCGTTTTTAATATACTGATGTTTTTCATCGGATGTACTTATGTGCATTCGCAGGAATGGATTTCGTCTGGCGTTGAGGCAAAGCCATACACCCGTTGGTGGTGGATGGGCAGTGCTGTCGATTCTGCCGGTTTGGATAACAATCTTCGGAAGTATGCCGATGCCGGTATTGGCGGTGTTGAGATAACCCCAATATACGGTGTAAAAGGAAATGAGGCCAACGAAATACCGTATTTGTCGTCTCGATGGATGTCAATGCTTTCACACACGGAGAATGTGTGCACATCTTTGGGTATGGAAACGGAAATGGCTACCGGTACGGGTTGGCCTTTCGGTGGACCTCACATTGACATTGAAGATGCAGCTGCAATGGCTTTATTTCAGCGTTATGATGTTCAAAGAGCTGATTCGTACATAGACATATCTTGTCGTGATGATAAGCAGAAGAGCTTTGCTTCGTTGTCTCGTGTGATGGCATACAGATATGAGATGGTATCCGGCAAACGCAGTTATTCTGACGTTCTCAATTTGACCGACAAGGTTGTTTCCGGTAAACTTCCTCTAAACATTCTTCCTGAAGGACGCTGGGAGTTGGTAGTGCTGTACTGCGGACGTACGCTTCAGATGGTGAAGCGTGCCGCGGTTGGTGGCGAAGGTTATGTGATAGACCATTTCAGTAGAAAGTCTGTCAAAAAATATCTTGACCGTTTCGATTCTGCTTTTGTGAAGTCGGCGGTCAAGTTTCCACGTACCTTTTTCAATGACTCTTATGAAGCGTATGGTGCTGATTGGACACCGGACTTTCTTTCTGAATTCGAGAGCCGGCGAGGGTATAAACTTGAAAACTTTTTCCCTGATTTCATTTCTGATGACAGTGAACGTACTGATGTCGGCAAGCGCATTGTTTCCGATTATAGGCAGACGATGGGTGAACTGTTGCTGGAAAACTTTACGTCGCAGTGGACCGACTGGGCGCATTTCCATGGAGCTGTCACACGTAATCAGGCTCACGGAAGTCCTGCAAACCTGATAGATATCTATGGTGCTGTAGACATACCTGAATGCGAAGGTTTCGGACTTTCTGATTTCGGTATATCGGGACTCAGACGTGATGACGGGTTTACGCGGAAAAACGATTCGGACATATCAATGCTGAAATACGCATCGTCGGCATCACATATATCTGGTAAGAAGTTCACATCTTCAGAGACGTTTACATGGCTCACCGAGCATTTCCGTACCTCGTTGTCGCAGTGTAAGCCGGATCTTGACCTGATGTTCGTTTCGGGCGTCAATCATGTGGTCTTTCATGGCACATGTTATTCGCCATCTGATGCACAATGGCCGGGATGGCATTTCTATGCAAGTACCGACATGAGTCCATACAACAGCATCTGGAGAGATATGCCTGCTTTCTCAAAATATATTGAGCGCTGTCAGGCTTTTCTGCAATGGGGAAAGCCGGACAATGATTTCCTTGTATATCTTCCTTATTATGACATGATATACGAACAGCCGGGACGACAGGTGCTTTTTGATATTCATAAAATGGCACTTCGTGCACCAGAGTTTATAAACGCTGTTAAAAGTATTATAAACAACGGATTTGATGCTGACTACATCTCGGATTCGTATCTTCTCAATACTTCCTTCTCTTCAGGCAAGTTGCGTACTTCTGGCGGAGCTTCATACAGTGCTGTAATTGTACCTGGTGTAAGGTTCATGCCTTGCAAGGTCTTTGAACACTTGCTTGCGCTTGCACGTCAAGGGGCAACAGTGATTTTCATGGATATATTGCCGTCATCGGTTCCTGGTTATGCGCAGCTTCAGTCTCGTCAAGCACGTATGGACAGCGTTGCGGCGTCTTTGATGCTGAATGTTTCTGTTGATTTCTCATCGACGACAGTATCTGAATACAGCAATGGAAATATTGTCTGTTCATCGTCATATAAAGATGCGTTGTGCTATGCTTCAGCTAAACGTGAGCTTATGCGCAGCGAGTATGGTATGCAGTGCATACGTCGTTCCAACTCGAACGGTTACCATTATTTCATTTCAAATCTTCAGGGACGCGATATAGACGGTTGGATTCCATTGGGAGTGGACGCATCGGAGGTTGTGGCTTATGACCCTATGAATGGTAAAATCGGACGTGTGATGCTCAAGAATGAAGATAGAAAAACGAAAGTCTACATGCAACTCCGTTCTGGCGAATCTTTAATCTTGCGTACGTTTGTAAATAAACCTTCTGATACTATTCCTGATTGGCAATGTTTGAGACTCAATTCGGCTGAAAGCATTGATCTTAACAATGATTGGAGAATGCGTTTCGTTGAGAGTGCACCTGATGCATCTGGCAAAACATATTCTTTTGACGTTCTTCGTTCATGGACGGAGCTGGAAGATACTGTTTGCCGTGTGCTGATGGGAACGGGACTTTATACTAAGACATTCAATATGTCTGATGTTGAGAAATATGCCGATTGGGTACTTGATCTGGGTGATGTACGCGAGTCCGCACGTGTAAGGATTAACGGACATGAATGTGGTACACTATTTGCTGTACCTTACACAATGCGAGTAGGACAGTATCTGCGTGATGGTGAGAACACAGTGGAAATAGAGGTGACAAATCTTCCAGCCAATCGTATATCTATGCTGGATCGTCTGGGTGTTGAATGGCGTCGCTTTAAAGACATAAACGTTGTCGATTTAAACTATAAACCTGCTTCTTATGCAGATTGGACTCCTGTCCCTTCAGGTTTGCTTGGCGGAGTGAAACTTACCCCTGCAGATGCAGTTCTTCCTGATGAAGTGGAGGACTGAATGTTTCCAAGTGCTTTACAGCTGTAACGGGCTGATGATGTTGAAAACATGAAATATAAAAATGTGCCTGGCCGATAATCATTGGTCAGGCACGTTTTGTCTTAGGTGTATAAAAGAAATAAGGGGCACAGGATTATTTTCCTATGTCCCTTTCAAATGTTTAGTTTAACATTTTGTAGCGTGCGCCTGACAGGACTCGAACCTGCACATCGCTAGACATCAGATCCTAAGTCTGACGCGTCTACCAATTTCGCCACAGGCGCAGTGTAGAATGTTTTTCTATTTTACATTTGCAAAGATGCAAATTATTTATTAAAATTCATACTTGATGCGTATGTTTTTTTACATTTAAGTCGTTTTTCGTGTCATTTTTATATATTACAGTTCGTTTTAGACTGTCTTTTTACGACTGAAGTATCTTGGCAGTTATTTTTTGAAGCTTGTTCTTTCAGAAACTCTCTTGCCTTTTCGATAATAGTATCTTTTCCCTTTCGCATGTCTTCTTCTTCCATTCCGGCTTTGATATCCGGTTCTATGCCGAATTCGGTGTGGTTCATATCTTTGTCGTAAATTATCACTGCAGAGTACCTGACACTCCATCCGCAAGGAATCTCTTGAGTGAACGGCATACCCGAGCCTCCACCGGTGTAATCTCCCAAAATCGTCACGTTGGGACAGGTTTTCATGCACTTTACGAAGTCATTGGCAGCACTGAAGCACCTTCTGTTTGTCAATACTACAGTGTTTTTCTGCCATCTGATGCCGTCGGAAGGTTCCAGATATACGGGCTCTGGGTCGGACAAGTCGTAATGGCCTTTCCCTGTCTTGTGACTCATATATCCTATAAGCTTTTTCTCATTTGTGAATCGGGATGCCAACTGATGTGCGGTAGATATTCTTCCTCCTCCGTTGTTCCTTATATCTACAATCAGGCCGGTACATGTTGAAAGTGCGTCAAGCATGTACGATAAGTTTCCATCTCCTATGGCATCATTGAAGCTCTCGCAGTATACGTAGCCGATGTTGTCGTCAAGAATTTTGTATTTAAGTCCTGAAGCTATTTTGTAATCTGTTCCAAGATAGTTCTGTTGAATCTGCTGGTCAAAATTTTCAGGATAAGGTTCATAGTAGCTCCATTCTCTTCCTATGTCGAATGCAGCACTCAGATTGACGTGTCCGTCCTTAAGCTCGGACAACATGTCGCAGCAAACCTCGAAGAGCTGATAATTATCCATTTTGGGCGTAATTCTTCGTTTGTACTCGTCGTGTATGCTGTCCCAGTCGATTCCAAGCTTCTTCTCTTTGTATTCGAAGAAGCAATATCTTTCGTCAATAAGCTTCCACAATGCTTCGAAGTTGCCTTCGGGAGTATTCACGTAAGGTTCTTCGTCAATACACGATGCAGCTGTCATCAGACCTATAGCAGTCGTGAGTGCATATATTATGTTTTTCGTGATGCTCATTTTCTGAAAAATATTACTATCATGGAGTTTAAATATCTATTTGTTTAATCTTCGTTTCAGAAAGGCATGGCTTTCATCCTTCTGTCCTTTCTGTTGAAATATTTCACGAAGCCTATCATGAAGCAGTTTGAGTATGAATGATATTTCAGACCGTTGAGTTTTGCCTGCTGAAAGTCGCCGGCGTAGCCTAGTCTCAACGTCGCCGTACTTATTGGAATATCAACCGTTAGCAGATGTCTCATAGACGGCATATTTACTGGGTACACAAACTTCACGTTCTTGTCGTAGTGACCAAGCGAGAAAAGCTCATAATACGATTGTCCGTAGTTGGGGGAGAAAGCAACACCGGCAAGAGGAATATTGACCTGATATCGCAGTAGATAGTTGTGTTTTCCTATTTTCAGATTGTACATTGCCATGCCCGACAAGTCTATCATTATGTCAGCCTTGCCTTGAGCCGGATTGTTGCTGTTGCGCGTGTTGTATATGCCGCCTATGTAAGCGGAGGCTATGGCACCTGCAAGAAATCTTATACCGCCCAGTACAGGCTTGAAATTGTAGTGCCATCCTATGGCATATCTTAGTCCTCCTGCCACTTCATGAGCCGTTTGTGACCTGTTTTCCACATACGAACAGTTGGCTTGAAGCAATGTCTGCACAGAAATACGTCCGTTTGCCATCTTTGTGAATCTCATCGTTTCTCTCTGCAGGCGTATTTCCGGTCCTGTATAATTGTATGGCGACAGATACGTATCGAGCACATTGGCCGAACCTACTCCTATAAGCATGGAATGTGCGGTGAACCTGTTGTCGAATGCAGGTTCATCCATCTTTATGACAGTATTTTTCTTTTCTGTACTGTCGCTTTCTTCTGTGCAGAGGTCTTCATGGCCGGCTGCATGCAGATTCGTGTTAATGATTGAGGCCGCCAACAGTATGGCGACCTTGTACATTGTGCATTTTATCATTGCTCGGGAGTATATGCTGTTGTTCCCAATCCGTATTTCTTGCAGTGTCAGAACAGTTTCATCTGTCCTGTAAGTTCATCTCTGATGTCCGACTCGCTTTTGCCTTCGTCTGGATCTACAACCTCCGGCATATTGTCGTTGTCTTCATCGTCTCCGTCTTCCTCATCCTCTGGGTCCGGGAATCTTACAGGTTCAAGTTCCTCTACAGATTCTACAACATATTGCGTCAGTCTCTTTCCTTTAGCCTTGAATCCCTTTACTCCGATGAATTGTTCGGCATCAATTTCCAACGGACCTCTGAAGGTATCTGGTTCTCCGAGTTTTACTTCCAGACGCGGATAAGCCGTGCATGTGAGCAAGATGAGTTTCGTTTCCGGATTCTCGTTCAGATAGCTTTGTTTTCTGGCAGACGGTTCGAACATGAACCTCTTTATGTAAGGTTTACCTCCCTGTTCCCCGTCGTACAGTACGGCAGTCCACACCTTGTGAGCCTTGAATTTTTCTATCTTGAGGATATTGTGCTCGTAGTGGTTGTTGACATCGAAATTCGTTGTATAGAATTCTCCGTTGTCGAGAATGACAAGAATCAGGTCGTTGTTCTGGAATTCGCCTAGGAATTCACCGTGCTCATCATAGTTGAGCCTGTGCACATCGTGGTCAAACCATACTTTTCTTCCGCCCAGAGTTGAACCTCCGTGCTGTTTCAGACCAATTCTGTACACTTCGTTCTTTGTCAGTATGTTGCCGCGCGATATTCTGCCTTTGATGGCAATCTCACTGAAGTCTTTTTCGAAAATAAGTTTCTTCAGTTTTTCTTTAGGCTTGAGCGTTACCTTTATCACTTCGGCCTCGCCGTTTGCATTGGCCGTGAAGTACGTCACTTTAGATTTTGGCGTACCCATTGTCAAGTCATATTCCTTGTCGCGGGTTACAGAAGGAACGTTGAATCGTTTTATGTATGTGATGCCTGTTGCACCGTCGCGGTAGCAAACATTGTATATCGTACGTGTGTCGTTTCGTTTGAAAACGGCCACGTGTATGATTTCAGCTTTTTTCTTTTCTTTTTTACTCCTTTCGGTTTCGCCTACGAACACTTTGTCGCTCACCTTTACAACCTTGTAGGTTCCATCCTTGTAGAACAGTATGACATCATCGATATCCGAACAGTTGCATACGTATTCATCTTTCTTCAGACCAGTACCCACAAAGCCTTCTGCTCTGTTGATGTAGAGCTTTTCGTTGGCTTCTGCCACTTTTGCAGCTTCGATGGTGTCGAAGTTGCGTATGACAGTACGTCTAGGATATTCGGCTCCGTATTTTTCTTTAAGATATTTGAACCATTCGGCTGTAACTTCTACCAAGTTTGCCAGATCGCGGTCGATTTCTTCAATCTCGGCTTTCATTCTGGCAATCAGCTCGTCGGCTTTGTCTTTGTTGAATTTGAGTATACGAGCCATCTTGATTTCCATCAGACGGAGTATGTCGTCCTTGGTTACCTCACGTACAAACTGCGGATAGAATGGTGTGAGACGTTCATCCACATATTCGCAAGCTGCGTCCATGTCCTTCGCCTGTTCGAATTCGCGTCCCTTGTATATTCTTTCCTCGATGAAAATCTTTTCCAGCGAAGCGAAGTGCAGTGATTCCATCACCTCGCCCCTTCTTATTTCCAGTTCCTTGCGTATAAGATCCTTGGTATTGTCCACAGACTTGCGAAGCACGTCGCTTACGGTCAAGAATTTCGGAGTGCGTCCATCGATGACGCAGCAGTTAGGCGAGATGCTTGTTTCACAATCCGTGAAGGCATACAGGGCGTCGATGGTTTTGTCGGACGATGTGCCAGGTGTAAGTTGTATGATGATTTCCACCTCGGCCGCAGTGTTGTCGTCAACCTTTCTTGCCTTTATCTTGCCCTTTTCGATGGCTTTCAGAATTGAGTCTATGAGTGTAGCCGCCGTTTTGCCGTATGGTATTTCGCGTATGCACAGTGTTTTGTTGTCTATCTTCTCGATCTTTGCCCTGACCTTCACGCTGCCGCCTCTTTGGCCGTCGTTGTATCTGGATACATCAACGGCACCTCCAGTCTGAAAGTCCGGATAGAGCGTGAATGGTTCGTTGTGCAGGTAACTTACTGCAGCATCGCATATCTCGTTGAAGTTGTGAGGCAGAATTTTAGATGACAGACCCACGGCTATACCTTCAACGCCTTGAGCCAGCAGAAGCGGAAACTTCACCGGCAGAGCGATAGGTTCCTTGTTGCGTCCGTCATACGACAGTTTCCACTCCGTCGTTTTTGGATTGAACACAGTGTCGATGGCAAACTTTGACAATCTTGCCTCGATATATCGTGGAGCGGCGGCACTGTCGCCTGTCAATATGTTACCCCAGTTCCCCTGGCAGTCGATGAGCAGATTCTTTTGTCCCAGCTGAACTAGGGCGTCGCCTATTGACGCATCTCCGTGCGGATGAAACTGCATCGTGTGTCCCACGATGTTGGCCACCTTGTTGTAGCGTCCGTCGTCCATCCTCTTCATTGAGTGCAGAATACGTCTCTGCACTGGTTTGAGTCCGTCAATGATGTTCGGCACCGCACGTTCGAGGATTACATAGCTGGCATAGTCGAGAAACCAGTTTTGGTACATCCCGCTCAGATGGTGCGTGATGCCGTCCTTCATTATTTCCGGATTGTAGTCGCTGTGCGGTGCGCCGCCTTCAGCTTCGCCTGTAGCCTGGTTCTCCTCGTCGGTACCTGTTGCTTCATCGGCAAAACCGTCGTTGTCCGCCATGCCCGCAGTCTCATCTGTTCTTTCGTCCATGCCGTCCTCTCTGCTCTCGTCGCTCATATCTGTTCTGATTTATTATACCTAGTTTTTGAAACGGAAAAAGTCAGCGAAATGTGCTTGTTCAGGTGAATGTACACATTTCACTGACTACAAAGATAGCAAATTTTGTTTCATGAGCAAAATCCGCGGTGCAGGCGACGTTTGACAGTCACGTATTTATCTGAATGTTTATGGTTTGATATGGGGTATTTTACATGTACTGTTCGATTCTTACAATAAAAAATCTGTTTTATAGAAGTTTGAATCTCACGCTTAATACGGCATTTCGAGGTCGTAGTTGCGATGTCTGTGTGTATATGTCCAAACCGCTGTAACTCACCCTTGTATACTGCCTCTGGTCGAAGATGTTGTTAAGCCTTAGTTCTAGGTCTACGTGCTCCAGCTTGAGTTTGGCTGAGATGTCGCCGAACCATGTATGCCTGTTCTTTACCGTCAGGTTGTTGTAGTTGTCTTCCACTGAGGCGGTAAGGGTAAGTTGCTTGGTTGCATAGATATTTATCTTCAGTTTCTCGTAGGCAGAACGTACTGTGCGTGTCGGATAATCGCTGGAGCCGTCCGTACGGCTGGTGTTCCATGAACAGCCGCCGTTCAGAACCAGATTGAGCCACGGCAACGGTGTGATTGAACCCTCTGCACTGACGCTTACTGTACTCGAATGGAAAGGGTAGACAGTATCGTCAATAAGACGCTCGTTGGTGGAATAGCTGTAGTCGCCTGAGGCACGCACCATTGCCTGAAGCCAGTCGAATCCTTTGCTGCCGTCGAAGCCGAGTCTGTAGCTGTTCGATTCTGTGCTTTGATCTACAGCCTGTACTACGCTTGTTGCACCCTCATATCTCGTACCGTATATCTGGTTGTCTCGGGAGTGGCTGTAGCTGCCGCTGATGCGAAGGAATGTGGCGGTTATTGCGCTTCGGTATCCTATACCTGCTCCGACCCCCATGCGGTCTGTCTCAGACAGCTGTTCCACGTAGGAACGCTGGAACGAACGGTAGTTGGTCATGATAAATCCCTTGTAAATTCCGCCTGGGTCGCCCACCGTCTTGGAGTAGTTGGCATTGGCATCGGCAGACCAGTCAAGCCATTCGTATTTTGCCGAGAAGTTGGGTGTGACAAGCAGATGGACATAGTTGTTCCTGTCATCGCGGATACGGTCGTCGAGTGTCTGCGAATAGAGTTCAAGAGGACAGCCGAGCGACAGACGCAGACCGTTCTTTTCAAATTTATATTGCTGGCCGAGCGTCAGTTCGTAAGTATTGTACCAAAGGTCATTGCGCGATGAGTAGGCACCAGTATCGAAACCGTCGAGGTCGGTTTCTATGCCGTGCAGGCTGGCATTCGCCACGATGCCGTAGGTCAGTGTGAATGCCCCGAAGCGTAGTCCGTAGTTTGTGTGGAAGTTACCTGCGATATGGCGTGAGGTCACATCCTGCATGTATATGGCCGAAGTGTCTTTCTGCAGGGAATCAATACAGGCGGTGAGAGTGTTTGGGCGCTGTGCATAGCCCGCTGAGAGATGGATGTTGAGCGTGTGGTTACCGATGTTGCGGATGGTGTTGAACGTGTTCGAGACGGAGAGTTGCGGACGGTCGAAATGCTGATGTACGCGCTCATTGCCGTATATTACAGGAACATTTCCAGTACGTTCGGATGAAAGAAGTCCGTCAACGCGGTCGCTGTTCCAGCTGATGTCGAATTTGAGCACATCGGCTATAAAGCCCTTGGTCGCGTTCCAGTTGTAGCGTGCCTGGACGTTGAGGTTGTTTACCTTCGTTTCGCCGGTCATGGTTTCTGAGGTGAGAAGCCTGCTGTCCCCTCCGGCAAAAAGGTCGTTTTCGCTGCTTCCCTCGCGACGGATGCGGTCGTTGTAGTAGGCTATATTCAGACCAACCTCCGTATTCGTGAAGATTTTCTCCAAGTGGTTCATGGTCAGGATGTTGGAGAGATTGTCGAACGTACGCTGTTGCGGAAGTCCCGAACCGCTCGGCATGGTCACACCCGTAGGGCAGAAAGGATAGAGATTGACGCTTTTTATCGGTGAATAGTGTTGCGTCAGTTCCTTGGACACGTCATCACCAGTGTTGTTGCCCTTGTATAGAGTCATGTTCTGGCGTTTCTTTGCAAAGTACATTCCCACAACTTCAGCTGTCCAGAGCGGGTTACGGCCGATGGTGCCTGTGCCTTCGGCCAACGACCTGGAACCGAATCCCCAGTCGCCGGCCTGTTGGATTCCGCCACCTATCATTGTGTTAATGGCCAATGTTCCCTTGGCCGCGTCTTTCAGTTTCAGGTTGATTGCCACATCGTCAGTCTGCGATTTATTTTGCAGAGCCTTCACTGGCTGGTGGTGCTCCAGCACCTGTACGGTTGCCACGTCCGAGGCATTGATGTTGTTCGTTGCCAGTCCGTAGCGTCCCTGCAGCAGATCCATATCCTCAACGTAGAATTTGCTTATGCTTTTGCCGTTGTATTTGATAGCGCCATTGTCCGACACTTTGATGCCGGGCATACGTTTCAGCACATCACCTATGACGCGGTCGCCCTGTTGCTTATAGGCTGCGACGATGTAGCTCAGTGTGTCGCCGACCTGCTTTATCTTCTGTGCACGCACGCTGACTTCCTTCAACTGTACCTTCTCTTCGTTGACGCGAAAGTCAAGCTGTTGTGTACGGTTCTTCACAATCTTCACCTGACTGCCTATGGTCAGTCCCGATGCCGTAACTGCAACAGAATCCGCCTTGGCCGTGAATTCTAGTCTGTAGTGTCCATTGGCATCTGTGTCGGCATAGCCCAAGATATTTCCGCTACCCTTTATCGCCACGGTGACGTATGCTTCCACCGGCTTTCCTTGGACGTCAAATACTGTACCGCTGATGACCGTCTGGGCAAAAGACATTGTAAAAACTGTTGCAAAAATTATTGTTGATGCAAGAAGTCTTTTTGTCATAATCTCATTCTTTTTCCAACTGCTCAAAAGGTTTATCAGGAAATTTCGTTGATCCAGCTGTTGCTTTCCAAAAATTCACTTGAAGTGCACGTTGTAATTTCCGAACCCTCTCCCTTGTTGACTTTATATATTTGTGGTCGTATACAGTCTTCAATTCGTTGGGAGTCATCGATTTGAAGTCGTAGAGCATCATTGGCTCGTTTGAATTCTTCAGATTTACAGCTTCAAATGTGTAGAATCTGTCCGTGTCGTATAGCTTGAGTATAAGCCCGGGCAGACCGTTGAACTTCCACGGACCGCGTCTTATAGGAATGTCTTTGGCAAACCATGCCACAAAATCGCGCCCCCTCCAATGGCACGTCGCCTTTTGGCAACGATGTTCCAGCACTGTCATGGTATCATTGTGCAGAGTCCATTGCTGAGGCGGACACGGTTCGGTGAACCAGCTGTTATTGCGGGTGTTATGCATCGGCATACTTACGTATTCTGTGACTTGACCGTCTTTGAAATAAAGGTCCGTATACTGTATGTCATTCCAGAAGGTCCCATTTTTCCCATCTTTTTTACCTATGGCGATGTTTGGTCCTACAACACGTGTGCGTTCCACACTTCGTTTCAAGAACAGACTGGAATATTTTGAGCAACCATTACCAACTTCAAGCCTCTGCAGGTCTATGTAGGTTCCTTCCTGGCCTATGGTGTCTGCGTTCATTGCATAGTCTACATACATCATGGTTGTTCCCACCTGTATCTCCCTTAAGCCGAGACGTGTCTTGGTCGTTGGGTAAGCAAGTCCTTGGTTCTGCTGAGCATACATAGATGATGCAATAATAGAACTTATGGCAAATAAAAATATTCGTAGATTCATAGATTGCTGTTTTTCAAATAATGTTTAAGAAAAGGGTATAGTCCATCTTGCCATCTATAAACAGTATATAGACGGTACTTTAGTTGAATCTTTATTGGGGTGTTCTAAAATGCAGGCATTGTTGCCATTGTCTGCATTTTAATGCATTATGTGCACTGTCAATTTGGTTGCCGTATTTTTAATTGATTCTAAAAACGACCGGAAGCACGTATCTGCATCTGACGGTCTTTCCTTTGTCCTTGCCAGGCTTCCATTTAGGCATTGCCTTTATTACTCTTATTGCTTCGTTTTCGAATATCTGGTTTGTGCTTTTCAAAATCTCAATGTTGTCAATGCCCCCATCACGGTCAACGACAAAAAGGGCTATCACTCTTCCGCTCAGGCCTTCTTCGAGTGCTTTCTGTGGATATTTGATGTTGTCTCTTAAGTATTTCATCAAACTCTCAGTGCCCCCAGGAAATTCCGGCATTACTTCACATTTGTTCATAATCGTGTCTGTTTCAGAATTGCGAGCTGCTACTTTTGAATCAAACTTTACATCCGTTGTTTCTGCTTTGCTGTTGTCCACAGTTGCCGTGTCCTTTACTTCAGCATTGCTTTCAGCACTTTTGTTTTCTCCGTTTCCAACGCAGGCCGCAAGACATATAGCTGCACCTACGGCCGGGATGAGGCACAGGCTTTTTGCCAAGGCCCATCGTCCTGAATCCTTTTTGTTCATCATAGTAATACGTTTTTTTAGTGAATTATAGTTGAAGCAGCTGGCCGCATTGTAGAGCCTCGGCCCTGCCACCTTCTTAATCATAAGCATCTGGTACGTCTTGGCGTTGCATCCGTCGGTTTCCAGCACCCGTCTGTCAGCCTCGTATTCATGTACTTCCTTGAGATATCTTTTCAGCATCCACGCCGAAGGCCAGAACCATAGCACACCGGTGAAAATCTCAGCCAATGTGAGGTCTATGCTGTGTCCCAGCGAAGCATGAGCCTCTTCATGCCTGACAATATATCCTCCGCAGTCTGGTGCAACGTCATCCTCAGAAACCACAATCCTTCCCATCCAGCAGAACGAAGGCGTTTTCTTTCTGCTTACGTACATGTGTCTTCCCTGCGGAGAAATCATTTTCTGGCTTTTCCTAATGGTCTTGCCTATGTATACGGCAACGGCTCCGTTTTTTGCAAACATGAAGAAAACGCCTGCAAGGTACAGTGCCATCAACAGTTCTGCTGTAGAAAAGCCCTCAGCAGAACGTACATTCTCTGAGTCCGGAGTTACGACAATATTGTTGAGCACGGTCGTCACTACCTGTGTCCGTTCCCTTCCCAGCGCAGGACTGCTTATTCCCGCCGAGTTCCAGTTTACAGCCGGCAGTATAAGCGAAGCCGCGATAGAAGCAAGCAGTATCGTGCGGTTGAGACGATGGAAAGTTTCCTTTCTTAGCAGAAGTCCGTATACTGCTGCGAATATGGCCGAGCATAGGCACGCCTTAATCAGATATAGCAAGATTGTGATTTCCATGAAAACTCCGGTTTTAAAAGGTTAGACTTATTTTCCTTCCTCAACCTTTCGGATGAGTTCCTTCAGCTCGTCGACAGATATGTCCTCTTCCTCCACGAATGCTGAAACAGCTCCCATGAACGAATTGCCGAAATATTTGTCGACGACGCTCCTCAGTCTTCCGCGCTTATATTCCTTCTCCGATACCACAGCGCAGTACTCGTATGTGTTTCCGTAAGTCTTGTGTGTGAGGTATCCCTTCTCTTCAAGTCCGCGCACAATTGTCGATATGGTGTTGAAGTGGGGGCGTGGTTCGTCGTACATCTCCACAATCTGTTTTACAAACATAGGCCCGTTTGTCCAGAAGAATCCCATGACTTCCTCTTCCTTTGCAGTGAGTCTTTTCGTTTTGCTTTCCATATTCATATTATCTTTAAGATATTGTATTTACAAATAACTG
>OGHV01000691.1_pt1 | contig 22260 bp, 10 predicted proteins | sample 1571551 | NCBI WGS metagenome assembly OGHV01 (sample SAMEA2581960, study PRJEB24529) | metagenome | biome: Human gut stool | place: China | collected 2011 | reverse complement strand
ATATATGGGACTGATTTTTTTGTTTCTGTATCTACCTATCGTTGTATTAATAGTACTCTCCTTTAACAACTCCAAATCCAAGGTTAAATGGGGAGGCTTCACGCTCGACTGGTACATAAAGTGCTTTCAGAGTGAGCGTATTATGTCGGCATTTTCTACAACACTGCAGATTACGCTGCTTGCAGCTGTTATTTCTACAATAATAGGAACTCTCGCAGCCATGGGTATAAGCGCCATGAAGAAACGTAACCAGACAATCTATCTGGGCGCTACAAACATCCCGATGCTCAATGCAGATATCGTGACCGGTATCTCAATGATGCTTTTGTTTGTAAAATTCATGAATCTGGGATTTGTGACAGTGCTTATCGCACACATCACGTTCAATATCCCTTATGTGATACTCAATGTGCTTCCAAAGCTCAAGCAGACCAACAAATACACCTATGAGGCCGCACTTGACCTGGGCGCATCACCTCTATATGCATTTTTCAAGGTCACCTGGCCTGAAATAAGCCCCGGAGTATTCTCCGGCTTTATGATGGCGGTCACCATGTCACTCGATGACTTCTCCATCACCTACTTTACGAAGGGTGCCGGAGTAAACACACTCTCAACCATGCTCTACACAGAGCTGAAAAAGGGTGTAAAGCCGGAGCTGTATGCTCTGTCAACCATACTTTTCTTCACAGTGCTGCTGCTTTTGGTTGTGGTAAACATCAACTCAAACCAGATACCTGTCAGCGCCTCAAAGAAGCCTGCAAGGGCTAAAAAGCTGCGCATCGTAAAGCGTAGTGTGAGCATCGCAATTGTTGCAGTACTCGTAATCGGCTGCTTTTCGGTATTTACCATAAGCGCCGGAAGCACCAACAATGACAATGCCATAACAGTGCTAAACTATGGTAAATACATCGATGAATCAGTAATCGACAGCTTCGAGCAGGAAACCGGAATCACCATTAAATACGAGGAATACGAGGAACCTGAGGAGATGTACACAAAGTACAAGTCCGGTGCCATCGATTACGATGTCATCTGCACCTCTGACTACATCATAGAGAAGCTCATAAGTGAGGGTGAGGTCAACAAGATAGACTACAGCTCAATGCCAAACTATCAAAATGTAAATCAGGATATAATCGACATGTCCGCATCCTTTGACCCGACACATGAATACACTGTGCCTTATTTCTACGGCACACTCGGTATACTATACAATAAAAAGATGGCTGATGCATCAGACCTAAATACCTGGGACTGCCTGTGGAACGGCAAATACAAGGACAACATGATTATGATTAATTCTGTCCGTGATGCCTTTACTCCCGCCCTTCGCACACTTGGCTACTCGATAAACGAGACAGATACAGCAAAGCTCGATGAAGCATTTGATATACTAAACAAACAAAGCAGTGATGTGCTCGCCTACTACGTGGATGAAACCTGTGATGAGATGGTTGCTGAAAATGCGGCAATCGCAGTGTGCTACTCCGGTGAGGCAGCTGCAGCCATGGCTGAAAACGATAACCTGGACTATATCGTGCCAAAGGAGGGCTCAAACCTCTGGATTGACTCATGGTTTATTCCAAAGACATGCAAGAATAAAGAGGGCGCACAGGAATTTTTGAATTATATCTGCAGTGATGAGCCGGCACAACTCAACTTTGAATATGTATACTATGCATCACCTATCCAGTCTGTCATCGACAACCAGGATGCAGAAACGAAGGAAAATGAGGCGATTAATCCGCCTTCCGATATGCTCAAAAACTGTGAAGTATACAGAGCTTTAAATGATGATGACGCAACACTTTACAACACACTGTGGCAGAGGCTCAAATCAGATTAAAAATGGATTGCGCAGCTGTATTTTGTATGATATCACAAAAATGAAGTCTAAAAATTGTACAAAAATACATATTGCAAACTTCAACAAACAATGATAGAGTAAAACCCACGAAGCGCCCTGCTTCGTGGGTTTTACTTTTCCACGAGATCCGATATTTTTATGCTCCGCAAGGAGATTCATGAAATACACGGAGTTTTTACATACTATAGAAACAGAAATAACCGCAAGACTTGACAATAATTTCAAGCTTACCATCCATCCTGTCAAAAAGAACAATGGGATGATCTACGACGGATTGGTGATTATCAATCCAAAATTCAATATAGCACCGACTATTTATCTCAATCCTTACTACCATTGGTATCTTGATGGTGTATCCATTGATTCTATTCTCGATGCAATTTTATCCACCTACAATGATTTCAAGCCAACTGAAGATTTTGACATAAGCTTCTGTGATGATTTTTCCAAGGTGAAGGAGAAAATAATTTTCCAGCTCATAAGCTACGACAAAAACCAAAAGCAGCTAAAGGACGTGCCCTATATCAAATATCTGGATTTTGCCATCATATTTGAAGTATATGTAGGAGCGCAACTGCCTGAATTTGGCACCATTACAGTCACAGATGCGCTTCTGTCACGCTGGGGCATAGATACAGAAACACTAATCCGCGCCTCAATGCAAAATACCCCAAGGATACTTCCATGCTCAATAATCAACATGGCAGAGTTTCTTGCAAAAAAATGTCCGGGCTATGCCAATCAGATGCGAGCAGTCTGTGATTTTGACAGCCTGCCTATGTATATCCTTACAAACAGCAGGCAGACAAATGGTGCATCCGCCATACTCTACCCTGGTGTGCTAAGCTCGCTGGCAAAAAAGCTCGGCGGCAATATGCTGCTCATACCAAGCAGTATCCATGAATTTCTGGTAATGCCGCTGGATAGCGATATAGATGTCTGCAACCTAAGCGAATTCATCTGTGAGGTAAACTCTACAGAGGTACGCGACGAGGAAGTACTCGGCGAGAGGTACTACATATACGATAGTAAAACAGACACTGTCTACTGATAATCATATAACCCGATAACACAAAATACCGGATATCATATCATAGATATGTATCCGGTATTTTACTTTCTAAGAACATAGTTGGAAATTCATGAAAATTATTGGCCTGTTATTTGCAGAGCGATGTACTAGTTGCCAAGCAGCATGTCGTAAAGCTTCTCATACTCTTTCGCAGATGCCTTCCATGAGAAATCATGCCTCATGGCGCGCTGCATCATCTCCTGCCATCTGTCCTTATGGTTTTCAAACACATCAAGAGCATATTTGATGACATGCAGCATATCATGCGCATTATAATTGGCAAAGGAAAAGCCATCGCCCGTATTCTCGTACTCATTGTACGGCACTACAGTGTCCTTAAGGCCACCGGTCTCCCTGACTATAGGCAGCGTACCATATCGCATAGACATGAGCTGGCTCAAGCCGCACGGCTCAAAAAGAGACGGCATGAGAAATGCGTCACAGCCTGCATATATCTCATGTGCATTTTCCTCTGAGTAACCGATATATACTCCAAGCTTCTGCGGATACCTGCCATGGAAATAATTAAACATCTCCTCGTACTGCTGCTCTCCTGTGCCCTGCACTATAAACTGTACATTCATGGTGGAAAGCATCTCCTCCATCACATATGCCACCAGATCAAAGCCCTTCTGCTTTGTCAGACGCGAAACTATTCCAATCAGCATGACATCCTTATCCACAGCCAGACCATACTTCTCCTGCAGCTGACGCTTATTAACGACCTTTCCACTCAATTCCCTTACAGAAAAATGCTTATCCAGATATGTATCCTTCATAGGATTAAAGACATCATAATCTATACCGTTTACAATGCCTCTCAAATGCCTGCGCCGCTCAAGCATCAGGCCATCCAGGCCCTCTCCGCCCTCAGGTGTACAGATTTCATCTGCATATGTCGGACTGACAGTCGTAATCTCATCTGCATATACTATGCCGCCCTTTAAATAATTAGCCTCACCATAGAACTCCAGCTCCCCTGAATTAAAAATATGCTCCGGAAGTCCTGTAACATCAGCCACCTCTTTAATCTTCCATCGCCCTTGAAACTTCATATTGTGAATGGTAAAGACTGTCTTGATACCGGCATAGAAATTGTCTGAGCCGTATACTGTCTTTAGAAAAACCGGCAAGAGTCCTGTCTGCCAGTCATTACAATGTATCACATCCGGGGCAAAATCTATAACCGGCAAAGCCTCAAGCACCGCCTTTGAAAAGAAAGCAAACTTCTCCACATCCTCGTATATATTGTTGTATGGCTTATCTCCTGCAAAGTAAAACTCATTGTCGACAAAATAATATGTCACACCATCATACTGCGATGTAAAAATCCCCACATACTGCCTGCGCCAGTTGAGATTGACATAAAAATGACAGACGAACTTAAGCTGTGGCAGTAATTTATCATCCATACATTTGTACTTCGGAAGTATAACTCTCACGTCATATCTGTCCTTGTCAAAATATTTCGGTAAAGATCCCACTACGTCAGCTAGTCCACCTGTCTTCATATAAGGTATTGCCTCTGATGCGGCCATTAATATTTTCATTTTGTCCATGCTGAAACCTCCCCCAGATTACAGTTATTTAAACAACGATTAATCTGATAAAAAATATAGTATACATCCTGAAACCAATAGAATGTATACTATATTATATCACGCGGGAGTACATTTTGCCCAGTAAATTTATCAAAACGTGGTTTTATTTGTCTATAATGACGATTTTTACATCCCTAGACGTATTTTGTCTGTAATCAGGGCAATAAACTCCGAATTGGTAGGCTTGCCCTTACCATAGTTTACAGTGTATCCAAACATGGAGTCTATCGTATCCATCCTGCCTCTGCTCCATGCCACCTCGATAGCATGCCTTATGGCTCTCTCCACCCTGCTTGAGGTAGTCTTGTACTTCTTTGCAATAGTGGGATACAAAAGCTTTGTGATAGAGCTAAGCATTTCCATATCCTCAACGCACATCACTATCGCAGTCCTAAGATACTGATATCCCTTTATATGAGCCGGAACACCTATCTCATGAATGATATCCGTCACCTGTGTCTCAAGGGATTTTTTCTCCATATATGTATCATCAAGTGGCTCAGTGTCACCAGATGCTCTCTTTACATACACAAGTACCACATCAGAACCGGCATTACCGTTTATCATGTTGTATGCTTCATCACTACTTCTTGCTGTTCCTAAAAACTCCATGCCCTTTAATAAACTCTGCATGTTTTTCTTTTCGTCTGCTACTGCGACATTTAAAGTGCTCATCAAACTCTCCTATGCCGCCAATTACTGTCATGTCAAAACAAATTGTATGCTTTTATGATAACACATTTTGTCGAATTTTGTCGAGAGCGTATTTTTTTTTAATTTTATGTAACCATTCAGCCCACGCATATTCGCAAAACTGCACGATACCCGTGCTTTCTCTATTCTTCAAACTGAGAGTTATACAGCTCTGCGTAAAATCCGTTCTTTGCAAGAAGCTCATCGTGTGTACCCTGCTCGATAATGTCTCCGTCCTTCATGACAAGAATCATATCGGCATTCTTGATAGTAGACAGCCTGTGGGCGATGACAAAGCTTGTTCTGCCCTTCATCAGATTGTCGAGTGCCTTCTGGATACGGATTTCTGTACGTGTATCGACAGAGGATGTGGCCTCATCAAGGATAAGGATTGGATTGTCTGCAAGAATGGCTCTTGCTATTGTCAAAAGCTGCTTTTGTCCCTGTGACACATTGGATGCATCCTCGTTGAGCTCCATATCGTAGCCACCCGGCAATGTCTGGATAAAGTGATGCGCATGTGCTGCCTTTGCTGCCGCGATGACCTCCTCATCTGTGGCATCCAGACGGCCGTAGCGGATATTTTCCATAATGGTGCCCTTAAAGAGCCATGTGTCCTGCAATACCATGCCGAATGCATCTCGCAGATCGGCTCTGTTGTAATCCCTGATATCATGTCCGTCTACAAGAATGGCACCTGAGCTTACATCATAAAATCTCATAAGAAGCTTGACCATGGTAGTCTTTCCCGCTCCTGTCGGTCCAACGATAGCAACCTGCTGTCCCGGCTTTACCTTTGCAGAAAAATCATTGATGATGATCTGGTCAGGATTATAACCAAAGTGTACATGCGAAAACTCTACACTTCCCTCGATATGGTCTGGCTTTACAGGATTTTCCACTGTTATATCCTCTTCCTCCTCATCGAGGAACTCAAATACACGCTCAGATGCAGCCGCCATCGACTGAAGCTGGTTTGCCACCTGCGCTATCTGCTGGATTGGCTGTGTGAAATTCTTCACATACTGTATAAATGCCTGGATATCACCGATTGTGATGACATTCTTTATGGCAAGTATACCACCTGAGATGGCTACTCCCGCATATCCTAAGTTTCCTACAAACTGCATGATAGGCATCATAAGTCCTGAAAGGAACTGTGATTTCCATGCGGATTTGTAGAGCACATTGTTGGCCTCCTTAAAGGTCTTTACAGTCTCTGCCTCTTTATTATATGCCTTTATGACGAGGTGGCCTCCGTACACCTCCTCGACCTGTCCGTTTATGTGTCCCAGATACTCCTGCTGCTGTCTGAAGTATTTCTGTGAATGCTTTATGACAAACGAAATAAGTATCATCGAAACAGGCAGTATAACTAGTGAAATCAGCGTCATGAGCGGTGAAATAGACAGCATCATGACCAGTGTACCGACCAAAGTGGCAACAGATGTAATAATCTGTGTGATACTCTGGTTCAAGCTCTGTCCGAGTGTGTCCACATCGTTTGTGATACGCGAAAGTACCTCACCATATGTCCTTGACTCGAAATACTTCATCGGCATACGGTTGATTTTGCTCGTGATGTCCTTACGCATCCTGTAGCAGGTCTTCTGCGTGATGCCTGTCATGATAAGTCCCTGGGCAAACATAAAGATGGCACTCACCACATATAAAGCCAGCGTAAACAAAAGAACCTTTGCAATATAATCAAAATCTATGCCGCCTGTTCCTGCAATCTTGTTCATGAGTCCCTCGGCAAGCGCAGTGGTGGCTTTACCCATGACCTTCGGTCCTGCAACGGAGAAGACAGTCGAAACTGCTGCAAAAATCATAACTGCAATGATAGCAGCCCAGTATCTGCCGAGATACTTTATGAGTTTCTTTGTAGAGCCCTTGAAATCCCTGGCCTTTTCTGTGACCATTCCGGGGCCACGTCCCATTGGCCCTCTTGGCCTCTTAGGAGGCATCTTAAACTGTTCGTTATTATTCTCACTCATCTTACATGCCCTCCTTTTTGTTATCATCAATTCCAAGTTCCCTGGCTGAAAGCTGTGACTGTGCAATCTGCATATATACATCGCAATTCTTAAGAAGCTCCTCGTGGGTGCCTTTTCCTACGATTTTACCGTCATCGAGCACGAGAATCTGGTCAGCATGAATAATCGTGCTGATACGCTGTGCCACGATAATAACGGAAGCCTTCTCTGTCACCTCTGCTAAAGCTGCACGCAGACGCGCGTCAGTCTTCATATCTAGTGCTGAAAAGCTGTCATCAAACACATAAATATGAGGGTCCTTTGCGATAGCTCTTGCTATGGCAAGCCTCTGCTTCTGACCACCTGACACGTTTGAGCCGCCCTGTGCGATTGAGCTTTCATACCTGTCATTCTTTGTCTCGATAAACTCAGAAGCCTGTGCGATATCCGCAGCCTTTTTTATCTGCTCATCACTCGCGTCTGCTTTACCAAAGCGCAGGTTTGAGGCGATGGTTCCCGAAAAAAGAATACCCTTCTGCGGAACAAAGCCTATTGACTCGCGAAGCTCGCTTAGTGTGTAGTCTCTGATATCGTGTCCATCAAGCTCTATTGAGCCTCCAGTCACGTCATAGAAACGCGGAATCAGGTTTACAAGTGTAGACTTTCCACAGCCGGTACTTCCGATGATAGCTGTGGTTTTGCCCGGCTCCGCCACAAAATCAATGTCTGAAAGCACATCCTCCTTTGCTCCCGGATATCTGAAATCCACATGGTTGAAACGGATAACACCTCTGTGATCAGCCTCAGTAACAGGCTCTTTTGGATCATTTACAGTGCTGTTTGTCTTTATAACCTCATCGATACGCTCTGCCGCAACACCAGCTCTCGGAAGCATGATGGACATGGCTGAAAGCATGAGGAATGACATAACAATCATCATGGCATATGTAATAAACGCAGTCATGGTACCTACCTGCATGGAGCCATTGTCTATTCTGCCTGCTGCAACCCACACGATACCAAGTGTGATGCAGTACATGATCATGGACATACCCGGCATCATAAAGGTCATGACACGGTTTGTAAACAGTTGTGTGCGTGTAAGCTCACGGTTAGCCTCATCAAACCTCTTTTCCTCCTCCTTCTCACGGCCGAAAGCCCTGATAACGGAAAGACCTGTAAGAATCTCACGAGAAACAAGGTTTACCTTGTCTACAAGACTCTGCATAATCTTGAACTTTGGCATCGCAATGCCAACCAGTGTGAAAATAAAAACCATGATGGCAGCAACCGCAATGGCAATCACCCACTCCATGCCGGATTTGGTCTGTGCCACCTTGATGATACCACCGATACCAACGATTGGCGCGTAAAGCACCATACGAAGCATCATAGTAGTAACCATCTGAATCTGCTGTATATCATTCGTGCTTCTAGTAATCAGTGATGCCGTAGAGAATTTGTTAATCTCGGCATTTGAAAAACCTACAACCTTTGAAAAGGTCTTCTCCCTCAAATCCCTGCCGACAGCGGCACCGACCTTTGAAGCCGCAAAACCTACAACACATGCTGCTATAAGCATAATTGCTGCAAAGGCTGCCATCTTGGCTCCTGCCTTCCACAGATAAGCAACCTGATTGGCATCCACGTCGATTCCTGCATTCTCATCACACTTTGTCGCAAAAGTTACACCCATGGACTTTAAAGTAGCTGAACCCACCGCATCGATTTTTTCCTGCACCTTGCTTCTTATCTGCTTTATCATGTTATCATCGAGCGCTACTCCCTGCGGGATAGCCGATGCATCCACATCCATCTGCTCACCCGACTGAAAAGCCTGATATGCCATGACAAGAGGAACCAAAAGCTCCTCATCCAGCTTATCAAGTGTGTCCGAATCAGCTGTCAGCTTGTATTTTGCCACACCGTCATCAGATTTTGAAGCATCCTCTGCCTCATAACAGTCAGTAAATTTTTCTTTCTCGTCAGACAGCATAAATGTCTGTGCCATCTGATAATCCTCCGATGTAATCTCCTTTGGCAGGATATGCTCAATGCCATGATCCTGGATACCAACATCAATGATGTCAGATGTGTACGCAGGCAAAGCCAGATCACAGTAAGCCTGAGCAATGAGAAAAACAAATATTAATATGATCCATCGCCAGTATGGAATCAGGTTTTTGAAAATTTTACTCATAAACGTTTCCTTTCTTTCCGGTTAATTATCCCCCATACACGAATGCAAAAATATCCGCAATCGTGCGCATACTATCTATTTTATCAATAAGCGCGGATAATTCAATAAAGAAAGTATAAAGAAACAGTAAAAAAACAGAGACTATATAAATGGTTTATATAAGTCTCTGTTTGATAAATTGTGCTTAAACGAAAAGTATGTGATAGCCAGGAGCCTTTGAAAACTAATCCAAATCAGCAAGACCTACACGCTGTATCTGGAAGGTCTTGTATGCCTTTGCTGTTGTAGTTTCTTTATCACCACCGCTCACCTGTGACTGGTAAATCTTACTATATCCTACGGCATAAATCTTTATAGAATTAGCTCCCTCCGGTAAAGCACTCAATGGTACCTTTACCTTATATGTCTTGTTATTTTCAAAGAAGTCCCTTGGATCCTTATTTAATTGACTGTTTTCTTTACTGTTATTTATCTGTTCATTTTCTGTTCCATCATTATTCAGTGTATAGATATCCCAGTCCACCTTCTTTAAGTAAATCTTATCATTTCCGGTGCCAATCGTTTCATCTTTTGGATTTTTTTGCGGATCCTCGATATAAAAGTCCAAATAAACAACAGTTTTTTCATCAATCTGATTTCGCACAAGGTTTGAATCCTTTACCGTAAAATAAACATCCTGCGTACTGTCTGCACCATCTAGTCTGGCATCCGCTTTATTAGCTGCTTCTTCTTCAATGGCATCATCAATAGTTGCATATAATGTAGTTATGTCATTTGAATCAGTATCTGCATTCTCTTTAAGATAAATTGACGGCTCATGAACTGATGCACTATATGCAGCAATCATAGTGTTTATATAAAGTTTCAATTCATCATCATTATTTGAGAAATCGGAATGTCCTACACCTGAGTATGTTACATTTCCCATTGTGTAAATATAATAATTATTTCTTACATCCTTTGGAGACTGCTCATAAATTCCATGGTTTGACAAGGTATACCATACAACAATATCACTCTCACCATCACCATCAGCATCCTGATTCATATCCAGCTGGTAGTACTGCTTATGAGTGGTAGCTATATTTATTTCGTCAGCAATCTTAAAAGGATATGTGGTAATCTGTCCTGAATTAACCTTGACTGCCTTATTAGTCTTAGCTTCAACATCATTACCATCTAGCCCTGAATACAGCCTGTACTCGCCATGATCGTTACCATTATCTTTCCACTGATACTGATTTAAATCTGCATAAGTAAATCCCTGATTCTGTCTGACAATAACTGAATTATCAGATTTTGGCTCATATGCAATATCAGTATTATTCTTTTTGGCAGTCTGTACAGCTTTATCAAAATCCTCATCAGTACTCTTTAATGTATTGCCCTTCTTTAAATACTCATTTGACAGGATTCCATACCTGTCCAGTCCGACAGTATCACGAATTATAGAGTTAAACTTATATCCCCAGACATTATTCTCTCGCGTATCATTTTTATTATTACAAAATGATGTTGTATCATGAGCAAACAATACCGGTTTTCCTGACTGGATATATGCTTTTATTTTATCGAGATGATTATTTGTATTATCAATATCATAACAATCACCAAATCCAATCACAAGCATATCGTATGTCTGCAGCTTATCACATACCTCATCCATTTTAGGTACGTTGTCATAACGAACTGTTTCTATATCCAGGTCAAAATCCTTCACTTGACTAAGTAATTTATGAAACTTTGTATTGCTATCATTCTTCTGCGTCTGCATATCAAAATTTCCCCTAAAGTCCTCATTATGCTCCAACTTTGAATTAATCTGAAGAATCTTGACTTTTGTAGGACTGCCTTTTGAATTTTTGACATACACATATCCGGATTTCTGATCATATCTGTAGCTATTTGTAGCCTGACTCACACGAAGCTGCCAAGGCATAACTCCTACAAATCCATTCGGCAAATCATAAACCAGTTTATAATTATAATTGCCTGCATTCAGACTATACATATATTTACCATCATCACCCATTACCGGATTCACAATAGTACCATCACAATATAGTTTTATTTTATTTGCAGCTATTCCTTCATTGGTCGTCGAAAACTTACCATCAGAATTTGAATCCAAGAACAGCTGTGCATTAAAACTCGCTTTAGAATCCGCACCACCTGCATTGTTTATTGAAAATTCCAATGTAATCTGATTATTACTAATCTCAACATAATCTGTATCTTTTACTTTTTCCTGCTCCTTGAGTAATATTTCAGGTTTTTCAGTAGTCAGGTAGGTAACAAGGTCAGCTGTCTCATTTGACTGTTTTTTTAAATTTCCCTTGCTGTCCACTTTAAGAACATTGTCTTTATCTTTTGCATAACATAAAAGAGTAAAAACATTTGAACAGTTATCAATGTAATCCTCATTAATTCCACTTTTATACTTGCTATCATTGCTGAAAAAGCCATCTGAAAAGACGACAGGAAAGCCCGCCTTTATATAATCCTCCAATTCTGAAACCTTCTGCTTAGTAATATCATTGCCTGAACCTCTGTATGTGTTTGGAGCAGTTAAATAATCAGCATTATTTCCATTTCCTCTTAATGTAAGCTGAGTATTAAGCGCCTCTCCATCATTTATATAATCAGTATCCAGCAATCCCGCATGACCATTCTTGAGCATATCATATCCCCAATAATTTACCACATCTTTCGGATTTATAACAACAATGTCACCAACATTTGAGTATTTAAGCCCATCCATTTTCCAATCATTATATACTGTATGACCATCTCTATAATTCAGATTATCGGCTACAAGTCCCATATATATCATATCATAATTATTGAGATCCTCTATTCTTCCAATAAATTCTGCACTCGTAACCCTTGTTATTGTAACCTTTTTTTTCTCCGGGCATCTTGATCCAAGCCAATTTTTTAGCTTATCATAATTTAAAGCGTCAGACTCATTTTTTACAGTTCCGGGCTCTATATCCAGTATGTTCAGACTATCTGTCGGATTTATAATGTCTCTTTTATCGGCATACGATATGATATAGCTTAAAACTATCGCCTTTGAAATCTCCTTGTCATAGTATGCATACTCGTCCTTTCCAAGAGTATCATTTTCTTTTTTCCTGCTTGTATTCTCTGAGTTGATATACTCTGCTATCTCGTCAAAATTTTCATTTTTAGCTGCTTCGACAAATTGAGTTTCATCTTCATTTGCAATAAATGCAGAAGCAAAATCATCTCTTAAAACAAATGGCACATCCGTACTAGGATTATAGTTTCGTGGAATGACATATTCGTTGCCAATTACAAAACCTTTTGTATGGGTTTTACTGTCAACTTTATAATACTTTATGTCATTATTCCAATTAATAAAATTATCAGCTGAGTCCTTAGTAAAATTCAGCGAGCTGAAATTGTTACAGCTCAAAAGACCTGCAAGCTTTTTAATATTACTTGAGTAGTCTGCACTTGAAGCAGGCCACACAATACCATTATCCACTATAACAGGCATCATTATACCACTCTGGTGCACACGCTGGACTATCTGCTTTACCTTGTCCCATGAAATGTCATTATCAGGTTTATATGTTGCAGCATCGTTTACTAAATCATTTGAAAGGACGGACTTTGAGCCGGAAAGATAGAGTAAATCAATTGTTGATACATCTATCTGCTCAAGCTCCTTGGGTGTGACTGTTTTTACCTTGAAGGTCATATTGGCAGTCTTATCATCATCGCCTGTCTTGCCCTCCTGATTGAACACACCTGTTCTGAACCAGTTATTGTTCTTGAAACCACCCTTATAATATATGTGTGTGGTATTTACAGGATAATCAAGCGAGCCGTTTTTATCAGCCACCATGATATAATCACCATTTCCCTCACCCACATAGGTGTATGTCTGGCTGTCCTTAACTATATCAAAATATCCGTCTGTATCAGTGAGGATTACCCTGCCTGTGTTACCATCATTATTCTCTGTAGCAGAATCAGCTATTGAAGCGTCATCTGAAATATCATCTGCGCCGGTCTTACCTGCCGGCTGATTGTCCGGTGTGCCATCATCTATCTTCTCGTATGGATTCTGTGAGTCAAGCACTGCTCCATACTCGCCGGTCTCATCATAATTAAACTCAATAGGTACCCCAGTGTCCACCTCGTAGTAGGTCTCGTCATCAGTGATTTTATCTGCAGGCACATACTCCATCTCAACCGTAAAGTATGTATACTTCTCATAATCCGGCTTACTGCCATCAGGCAGACTTGCCATCCGGTCAGCTCTTGCAACAAATTCATATGGTGATGTGATATCTGAATTGTCTTTTCTGTAAATATATGCCTTTGGGTCATATTTTGCTATGTTTTGCATGCCCTCAGCAGAAACAATTGCATATGCGCTCTTTATAGAATAAACCACATGCTTCTCAACGGTATCGTCACCTGTGCCTGTATCTGTCGTATTGTCTGTGCTGCTATCGATATTACCATCTGTACCGCTGTCTGTATTTCCATCAGCTTTCTGTGAATTATCAGTCCCTACCAGATACTGTGTATTTGTCATGCCATCCGGCAATTTGACTGCAGTAAACGCAACACTGTAGTAGCCTCTTTTTCCTGTATCCACAGATTCAGAGCCATCTTCTGTCTCATCCTCTCCCTGCATGAAAACATAATGGTCAACATTCTGTCTGTAATGACCTGTAGGCAGTCCCTCTTCATTTACAGCAAGCTGGTAATCAGTGTTGAACTTGTAGTCACCCTTCTCCTGCTTTGTCATCTTGTAGCCTTCGGTGCCCTGATTTATTTTATCCATATCTACAAGGGCAAGCTCTGTCCAGTCATCGCCCTGACTGACATAGCTCTCCTCATACGGCTCATAATAAAGAGGCTTTGTGTTATCCTTTTTCTCGGTAGTAATAGGTGCAAGCTTTGTTTTCAGACCTGACATATAGTCAGCCCTTTTTTTAACACCGGCACCATCTTTATCAGACATCTTTGACAGTGTTCCAAACCAATCGTCAGGCTCCTGACCGTCAATCAGATAGCCAATGGATGCCATTTTCTTGTCAGGCACCACCTCCACTATATTGAAGGGCTTGTCCTTGCCATGTGAGCTGACTATATCAGATATTCCATTGAATGCTACATTTGCATCGACCTTTGTTAGGCTGTCATTCAGCACAAAAGCTGCCACAACGAGACATCCTGTAAGTGTGAGTGATATTGGAACCACTATTTTTTTTCTTAATTTGCTCATTGCGATTGCTCCTTTTGTAAAAAACTACTCTGTTTCACGATATGTGTAAAACGTAATTGTATTTGACTTAAACTCCGGCATATCCTCAAGTCCAAGCCAGACGCTGATATTTAATTTCTCTCCGGTAAGAAAATCATTTCCGAGAGTGATATGCATTTCTTTATTATAACCTAAAATATAATAATTAAGATAGTTCTTATATTTAGGATCATCTAGCTTACCTTGTGCTCCTGTTTCTTTGAAAACGGCTGTCCATGTTGATTTACATATTCCATCAGGCTCACCATTGCCCTCCGGGCCATAAATCAGCTTGCCATCATCGCCCATTCTAAAGGATATATCTCCCTTGTGCTCTGTTGCACCTGTTGAGCTGACACTTTCTACCTCCATATGCCATACAAAATCCTTAATCTGATATTTGCCATTTAATGAAGAATTTTTCAACTCCCCTTCATCAATAAACAATTGATGCGTCTGTCCTAAATTGAAATGCTTATCTGCATCACAATGCAGAATATTGATTGGATGTGCTATGTTTACAGTTACCTTTGCCGTAAGGTCTTTGTTTTCATCAGATTGTACATATACCTCAAACTGTGTTATGGTAGTACTCTTGATAAAAATATTATAGACATCACCTTTTTTTTTGCCTTGATCATCAACATCTTCATTTTTTGCTGATACTGACCAGGTAGCTTTTGTTGCATCATATTTTCCGCCCAGTATCTTATCAGTAAACTTTAAATTATTATTCGTTTTCTTCATCTCATAGTATACTGTTCCGTTGGTTACATCCTTGCCTTTGTAATATATCCTTATTCCTTTAGGTTCTGCCGGTGCCACATACTCCACATCTGCCCCAGTCGGCACCTTATTGCGCATAGTGAAGTTCTGTTTTGATGTATACTTCTTGTCCCCTGCCTTAAAGTCCACGACAATTCCGACAGAATTCTTGCTTTCTGCCTCGCTTAAATCAGGTGTAAAGCCTGTGACATTTTCTGCCATAAGAGATTCCTTGCCCTGACCATCCGCCTTCACCGCACCAGTTGCAGGATCCAGTGTATCCTTTCGCAGATAGATTTTGTGCTCTGACGGTCTGTATATGATATTGTATGTACAATCCTTGTTGTAAATAATCAGCTTGCTGTCGGATGATGTTTCCTCAGATGATGCTTCTTCGGATGACGCTTCTTCCGCTGATGCAGTTGCAATATAACCGGTCTCAGGTTCTGCTGATGCCACCTCCACCGGCGCTGCCACTGTAGCAGGCTCATACTTGACACCCTTTTGCGCATCAATTATCAGGTCTCCTATCTGATTCATCGTAAGCTGTGCCTCATACTGTAAATCTACGTCCTTTGAAGCGTACTTATACTGCTTCGTGCTCGTACCGATAAAGCCCACAACAGCCAGACCCAGTATTCCCATTATCGCCATGACAATGACAAGCTCAACAAGTGTAAAGCCACTGTTTTTCCTATTATTTGATTTGTTCATGCGCTTTAAAAGTTTCATGGTTCATCTTCCTCTCCGATTTCATCATATAACCTTATAACAGCCTTGCGTCAAAATAAAATATTCATCATTAAACTATGTAAATTACTCACATACCACCTTGCCGGTCTCCTTGTATATCGTGATAACCTTCTCTGTGCTGTTTTTTTGAATCCAGATACGGCTGCAGCACTTACCATTGGCATCAGGCTTTTGTGCACCTGAGCTTCTGTCAAACTGAAGCACTATCTTGTCTGAGCTGTTCAATTGTGTCTTATCACTATAATCATCCTTCATGGAATAGTAAACATCAATCCTGCTCTTTCCGATTTTGCTTGGAGCAGATACTGTACCATTTATGGTCGTCTTATAATAGTAGGCACCATCTGATGCATCCTTGTATATCTCAAGAACTGCGCTGTCCTTTCCCATAGTGGTGACTCTTGTTTTATTAATTATCGATTCAATATTTCTGGCACACTGCTTCACCTCAACACCCATGACCGAGCGAATGGATATGGTTGCCGCACCTATGAGTACGACAGATATCGCTATCACTACTATAAGCTCTACCAGAGAGAAACCACCATTATTCTTTTTTTCTTTTACAGACATATTGGATTCCTCCCTTGTATATATCGTCAAAATTTGTCAAATATAAATATTTCGCAACTGTTTTGCGCCTTAGAAGCCGCTTGTTTTCTACTCCTTGGTCCAGTTCTGGTATGTAATGAGCGTAGCATAATCTATTTTTGTATCTGCCTCTTTCTTATTTGAAAAAGAAGAAACATTACCCAGATAGTTGGCACCGTCCATGAACACATCATACAGGTGCAGTGCATCGTCTGCATCACTTACCTTTTCAAGAAGCAATGCCTTAAATACCTCCTGAGTACCATTATCAATCTCGCACTGGTCTTTGTTTACAATTATCCTGCCCTTTGCAACTATGGTACCTGTAAAGTCAGCATTCAGTGTCACATTTCCTGTAGCAACAATTATATCCACATTGTGTGATTTGTCATTTGCATCATAGGTGTAGTTACCGTTTTTGACAATTGCCTGGTATTTTTCCCCCTGATACTCAGTCTCAAATATATGTTTATTACCGGAATTTGGCACTATTTTCAACAAATTGGTATTGTTAACTATATTTGTAAAAAGCGAAACACTTGCTGCATTTGTCGGTAAATCCGCATAATTTGTCAAAAGCTTTGAGTTTAGTGCAGTATATGTGCGCTGTAAGGCATCCGACTGTGCATCCATGTCCACACCATCAGCTATGCCCTTCAAAAGGCTTAAATTGCTGCCATCGTAGATGCTGTAATTGCCGGCAGTATAGATGCTTGCAGCCTCATTTACCTGTATGCTGTCAGTATAAAACTTAGTGTATCTATTGAGCTTGTCACTGTCTGCACCAAAATAGTCACTGTAATACTCAGCAGCCTTGTTCGTTGGCAGATTGACATAATAGTATACAAGTCCATCATCATTATTATCAGTAGAAGGAACAAAGACCTTCTTTATACAGTTGTCGATTGTCTTTGACTCCGGCAGATATGCCGAGAGAGCCTTGCCTGTCTTTGTGCTGACCACATTGGCATTTATTTCAGTATACTTTGTCTGATCCTGTCCTGTTGCCGTAATATCCTTGTACTCCTTAAAGGAGAGTGGATTCTTGTTGTAAAGCGATTTGGCATCCGCACCATCTCCACTTGTGCCTATGCACTCAGGCGGCACAAGGTATGCTATCTGGTCACCCTTTACAGAGATTGACTCACCCATGCCCACATTGCTGTTTTCTGTACCCACTCTACTTGAGTTTACAATAGCCTGGGTATTGATATATGCGGTTCCTGCCAACATAAGCTCCCTGATATTTGACATATCAAGAGATGCCTCCCTACCGTTTATGATAATAGCAGAGCTATCGCCTGCGACAGGATTTTCCTTGTCAGCGCCTCCATTGCCAAAGCCAACGTACTTCGCATTGTTATTCTTATTATTCTTTCCAAGTGTGACCTTTGAGCCTGTACCATTTAAGGTCATGTCATCTGCCACATATGTCATGCCATCCAGCTTAACTGCTGCACCATTTACATTTATGTTGCTTGTCCACAGCTGACACTGTGAATCAACAGAAAGTGTACTGTTATTGTGTACACCCGCCATGTTCTTTTTTATCGTAGCAGTATCTTTTCCGGCAAAGTCTCCCACCTCTATATCGCCCTCTGCAATCATATAGCTGGTATCCTTTACATCAAGTGTGGCATTGTTTGGAATAGTAACACTCGTAGTTGAGGTTCCTGTGCCTGCCGCATTTTTACAGCCGGCATAGAGATTACCGGATAGATTTACTTTATTAAGTCCTGATATAATATCCAGTCCTTCATTTCCAACAAGAGAATATGTAAAAAGCTCCGGAACTCCTCCCGATGCTGTAAAGCTCATGGATGGAACTCCCAGAGAAATGTCTGTCTCTATTATTGATTTAAATCCCTTTTCATCGGTATACTCTACCCTGATGCCATTGATGACTGCGCGGCTGTTGTATACCTTGAGCAGTCCATTTCCATTTTCATCGGCATTTACCGCCTTGACCTCAGCGTATGGCTTTGAGTTTTCGTCTGTGAGCTTACTATCCACATAGTCTTTAAGCTTTTCAGTTTTATAGTGCATACCGGTATTGTCAGACTCAAGACTTCCCTTTAAGCTCTTTAAATACTCCTGCGCAAATATACTCTGTCTGCCGGCCTCATTTATGCTGCTGTCAGAGTAATTCTCCATAACCTTGGTATATCCTGCTGAGTAAGCCTTGGAAATATCTCCCTGCAGACCTGTACATATCTGATCCAGCACTCCCTCTGCCGAGTAAAAGTTATCTGTATTTTTTTCGTCCGTCACCTTCATCTGGAGGTTCATAAGTGCTATCCACAGCACAGTCACAGCTAAAACAGCCACTATAGCCATTGCAACTACAACCATCACAAAGGAAGCACCACGGTTATCGTTACGCTTCATAATTAATACCCCATGCTTCCGGTCATCGTAACAACCGGGTCTTTATCATTAAATATATCATCCAGTGAAGCCTTGCTCTCGTATACGGCCACCTTCACATCATACAGCCTTTCAGATGCATTGCTTTTTGTCAGATTCTTTATATCGACAATTGCCTTTACATCATTCTGAATTACATTGTTATTAAAGCCATATATAGCTTGATCGGGCTGTAGTGGATTATCCGGTGCTCCCATATTTACATTCAGATTGGTGGCTATATGAGTATAAGCATGACCTGTACGATTTCCCGGCTCACTTACCTTCACATATGCCTTATATGTACTCTCCTTCGTGCTCAACTCTGACTGATCCGATATAGTCTTTTGCTTTACAATATTTACCGTGCAGTCCAGCTTGCCTTTATTATTGATTATAATGACATCGTTGCAGGTATTGTAAAGTGTTCCTGTAGATGTGTACCATGGATTGTAAAACAGATAGACATTCCTTAGATTATGGTTCACAGTATCTGAAGAATTATCATAAATCACCATGGTATAATCATCCTTCAGTGCACTATTCGGATCCGGAAAAGTCTTTCTTACTCCATTCTTATTGATAGAATATGAATACGACACCGTAACCTTGGTAGCCTTATTGCTCGCAGCTCCATACTTTTCTATATCTATGGTGATAGTTCTTTTGATATCCTGCTGAGTGATGCCGCCTACACCCGGCATATTATTAAATGCATATATAATATTTGTAGCAGAATACTTGTCTGCACTCATGCAGTCAAAATTTGCATCCATGGCCGACATATAAGCTACCTCGTCCATGTTGTACTTTTTAACCTTATTGTCCGACTCTGCGTCCGATTTTGCATCCACTGTCACAAGAGCATTGTATTTCTTTGTGCCTGACTGCACACCAGACATATAGAAATAATACTTGTGCGCATCCGACTCCCTGAAATTCCAAAGCGATGTATCGCTTATTTTGGCAGATGCATCAGTCTTGTGGATACAGCTAGTAATGACATCGTCCTTGTTTACAATCTCTGCACTGATATCCTCAAGCCTCTTTACATTATCAAACTTGCCCGACTTCTTAAGAAGCTCACATGCACTGCTTCCATCTGATATATTAAAGCCGTCCGCCACGTCAAAGCCCTCAGATGGATAGTTAAACTGATATGCCAGTGTCTTCATTGAGTTCTTCTCAATACCCTCCATAATGTTTGTCGCCAGATGTGTAGCATTCATCTCGTTTTTTGCCTTTACATTGGTCTTTGTAGCTGTGACAAATGCATTCAAAAAAGGAAGCACGATTATTGCGAGAATAGCAATCGACACAATAATCTCCACAAGTGTTACTCCTCGATCATCGTTTTTTAGCTTTCTCAAATCTGCTTCCTCCCCTCTTGTATTTTGTTATCTCATAACTCAATAATCTAACATTTGATATTTATCACTTACGGTCTCAATAACCCGCTAATCTAATAACCTAATATTATAATAATCAGTTAGTTTGTTGTACCAAACAGATTATTTGTACCATGTGGTACTGCAGGTATGTATGGTGCCTCATATGGCTTATCAAGTCCATACAGGAAATATGAATCCACAAGCATCTCACCTGTCAGCTTGCCTGTCGAATCATCAAAGCTCACATTGAGCGTGCTGATAGTTTTCTTCTGTGATGAACCAATCACCTCTCCAAGCATAGCCTTAAGCCCATGATACTCTGTCTTGAATGCCATAACTGTGCTGACATCATAAAGCTGATAGCCTGTAACCGTAGACTTTGCAGAGCCTGTTGATGTACTGCCATCAGCTGCACTGCCGTCGCCTGTCTGTGACTGTGAGCTGTTGCCATCAGCGGTCTGAGAGCTCTGCGAATTGTCTGCATTACTGCTATCCGTGGTACTGCTGTCTGAACTGCTTCCTGACGAAGAATCTGTACCTGCATCGCCGGTCGGATTATTCACATCAATAGCTGTCGGTGAACCGACTGTAAGCTCTGTAATATTTGTATTGGTAGATTTCTCGATAGCAACCGCATCCATAATGCCGTTTTCTATCTGTAAATATGAAGGAAAATTGTCATACACCTGCTGCATGGCATCAGACATATCCTTTGTCTTCTTTGTGTAATCGTCAGCCTTTGCTGCAAGTGCTGAAAGCTGATTGTACTGTGATTTCAGATTCATATTTTCGCTCTTGAGTGAATCCCTCTTATTGGACTGTGGCATAAAAATCAAAAAATATGTCAGTGCTAAAATGGCAACACCCGCTAATATAATAAGTAACTTTTTATCTCTCGTTGACATCCTAACACCCCCTACTGATTTGTACTGTCTGTATCTGATGATGAATTACTATCCGTCTGTGCCTGTGATGACGCATCTTTTGATGTATCAGCTGGCTCACTGCCTGTGCCATCCCCCGATTCAGAAGCAGCACTGTCATTAGCCTTTACATATGTGCAATCTACTGTGAACTGAACCTTTGAAGCACCGGTCTCATCAACCTCCTCTGTGATGGTTGACACATTGGATACCATGATACTCTCAAATGTACGAAGCTGTGCAATCACATCAGCCGCTATATCCTTGCTGCCTGTCTTTATGGTCATCGAAACACCATCTGTCGTAACAGACATATTCACAAGCTTGGCCTCTGACGGAAGCTTCTGCTCCATCTCATCCACGAAGCCCGTTATCTCATCATTCTTGTTGGATGAGGCGCTCTCAAGAAGCTTAGTCCAGTCATAGTCCTTCTTGGTCTGGTTGTACACATCATATATATTCTGTGCATATGACAAATCAGAAACACGAGCTTTAAGTGTCATATTGTCTGAAGTTAAAACAAGATTTGAAAAAATGCTGTATGCCGTGATACCAACTGCAACTACCACACACAATCCAAAAATGAGAAGCTGCACTGCAAAAGAAACAGGCTTTTCTGCTTCCTCCCCTGCCGGTACGGGAAGAGGCTTCCCATCAGGACCGACAGGTGGATTTCCCTGCATCCCTGCCTGTGCGCCGCCGGATGACATAGCACCTGCAGCTGTTCCT
>OGHV01000668.1_pt1 | contig 22754 bp, 19 predicted proteins | sample 1571551 | NCBI WGS metagenome assembly OGHV01 (sample SAMEA2581960, study PRJEB24529) | metagenome | biome: Human gut stool | place: China | collected 2011 | reverse complement strand
CGAAAGGATCGGTTGATCCTCAGTTTATCGCGGGTTCACGCGGCGGTTGGGGATCAGTAGCAGCTGATCTGACCGTCGGTGCGCTTTTCGGTGGCGCCGCAAAGGACGCCATTCTTGTCGCGCAGGATCATCTGGCCGCGACCCATGTGGTAGGGGTCGGGCTGAACGATGATGTTGTGACCGCGACGCTGCAGGAGACGCACGAGGTGGTTCGGCGTGTCCTGCTCCACTTCGACGTTTTTGCCGCCCACCCACTGCCAACGCGGGGCGTCGAGCGCCTGCTGCGGATTGAGGTGCCAATCGATCATGTTCTGCACGACCTGCACGTGCGCCTGCGGCTGCATCCAGCCGCCCATGATCCCGAAGGGACCGACGGCGTCGCCGTCCTTCGTGAGGAACGCGGGGATGATCGTGTGGTAGGGGCGCTTGCCGCCTTCCAAGGCGTTGACGTGGTTCGGGTCGAACTTGAAGTTTTCCGCGCGGTCGTTCAAGGAGATCGACGTGCCCGGCACGACGATGCCGGAGCCGAAGCCGCGGAAGTTCGACTGAATCATCGAGACCATGTTGCCTTCGCCGTCGGCGCAGCAGAAGTAGACGGTCGAGGGCGTGCCCGGGTCGCCCGCCGCCGGCATGATCGCTTCAGTGCCGATCAAGGCGCGGCGCTTCGCCGCATAGTCTTCCGAGAGGAGCTGCTCCACGGTCACCTTCATCGCGGAGGGTTCGGCGACGTGCATCGCCGTGTCGACCATCGCGAGCTTCATCGCTTCGATCTGGCGGTGGAGCGTTTCGACGTCGTCGCGGGCGCCGAATTCAAAGCCCTTCAGGATCTGGAGCGCCATCAGCACCGTGATGCCGTGCCCGTTGGGCGGGAGCTCCCACACGTCGTAGCCGTGGTAGTTGACCGAGATCGGGTCGACCCATTCGGGCTTGTAGGCGGCGAGGTCGTCCCCCGTGAGGAACCCGTTGTGCTTCTTGAAGAAGTCGTCCATGCGGCCGGCGAGTTCACCCTTGTAGAAGGCTTCGCCGCGGGTTTCGGCGATCAAGCGCAGCGACTTCGCAATGTCGGGGTTCCTGAACATTTCGCCCGGACGGTACCAGCCGTCCGCCTTCGCGAACGTGTCGAACCAGCCCTGGAATTCGGGGCGGTCGCGGTACTTGCCGTAGATCGTCCAGGCTTCTTCCCAGAGACGCGAGATGTTGGGGGAGACGGGGAAGCCGTTTTCGGCATACGAAATGGCCGGAGCAAGGACGTCCTTGAATTCCATGCGCCCGAAGCGCTCATGCATCGCGACCCAGCCGGCCACCGCACCCGGAACGTCGATCGGCTCGACGCCGTAGGACGGGATCTTCTCGTGGCCGCGCGCCTTCAAGGCGTCGATCGTGAGCGCCTTCGGCGCCGGGCCAGAGCCGTTGATGCCGTAGAGCTTGCCCTTGTACCAGATGATGGCGAAGCAGTCGGCGCCGAGGCCGTTCCCGGTCGGTTCCGACACGGGGAGCGTCGCCGCCACCGTGACGGCCGCGTCGACCGCGTTCCCGCCCTTCATCAGGGTCTGAAGACCCGCGGCGGTCGCCGTGGGGTTCCCCGCGCAGACCATGCCGTTCTTGGCATAGACCACGTGGCGCTTGGAAGGATACGGATAGTCCTGTGCGTCAAAGGTGTACATGGTGTGTTCGTCCTTTTCGAGCAAGTGTCAGTGTCAGAGAAGCTTTTCGAAGAAGCCCGCGGAGATGACCGAGAGCGACGTGACCGTGGCGAAGCCGCCGATCAGGTACTTCGCCATCAGGCGGTCGGTGATCGCCTTCCTTTCGGCCTCGGTCTCACCCGCGGCGCCGGCGACCTCGTTGACGACGAGGTACGTGGCGGGGAAGCCCAAAAGCTGACAGCAGGCGACGCCCATGGCGACGTTGCGAGAGCCGAGGATCTTCCAGCAGGGAAGCACGTAGAAGAAGAGGAAGAGGACGGCGAACGTGATCACGAACATGATGACCAAGGCGATGCCGAGCGTCACGAGGTCGCCCGCCTTGATGTTGGCAAGCGATGGGATGATCGTCGCGAAGACGGCGACGTTGAAGATCCCCGAGCTGTTGGCGTGCTTGAGGATGTTCCCCGGCACGTAGCCCGTAGCCGAAACGACCGTACCGAGAATGAGCGCCCAAATCGTGCCGGAGACGCCCGTCCACTTCCCGAGCATGAACGCGATCCACGCGAAGAAGGCCGTGATCGCGAGCGAGGCGAACTGGCCGTAGTAGCGCTTGTGGCGCTCCCAGAAGAGGAGCTTCTTTTCCTCTTCGGGCTTCGCGGCTTCTTCGCCGCCCGCGGCGGCCGCGGCGGCGGCGCCGTTCCTGCGCATTTCCTCGACGATCAGCTTCGCTTCGCGCATCCCGAAGTAGGAGGCGACGGGCGTGCCGAAGAACTTCTGCACCGCAAAGACGATCGTCCCGAGGGCCGCGGCCATCTGGAAGCCCTGCTCCATCGCCGCGCTCGTCATGATCTGCGTGGCGACGATGCCGCCGTTCAGAATCGGCACGCTCACGATGGTTTCTTCATAGCCGATGATCGGAATCAAGGCCAAACCCGCGATCATCACGACGATCATCGAGAGGATGGCGGTCGCGAGCGAGCGCCATTCGGCGATGAACTGCTTCAGGTTGATCGTCGTCCCCATCGAGAAGACGATGAAGATGACGCCCCAGCGGCCGAGTTCGGTGAGCCCCGCCTGCTTGATGATGTCGGGCGGAATCACCTTCATCATGAAGAAGATCAGAAAAAGCCCGAGGCTCACGAAGACGGCGGAAACCTTCGCTTTGGTCGCGACGCCCAGAATGTCCCCGATGCCGAAAAAGAGCAGGCTCAGGAACAGGTAGAAGAACATGTTGTCGAACATCGTGCGCGCCGCTTCCCCGTCGTCCCCGGCTTTCCGCGGCGTCCCGTTTTGGTTGGTCTTATAGGTCTTGTGATCGAATCCGGGCGGTGCGGTCGGGAGAGTCGTCCGACCGGAGGGGCCGCGCTTCGGGGGAAGCGCGGTCCGCACGGACCCTTCAGACGAATCTATCCGTGAAATTCCGCCGGGGCCAGCTTATTTCGACCAAGACGCCGCGGACCCCGATTAGGACAGAAGTCCAGAGGCGTTTTGCCTAGGGAATGCTCCTGAGCTCGTCTTGAATAAACCTATTGTTACGGAGAGACCGATTGTTGACGTCAATCGTCCGGTTATGATGCGGGTTCGGGGTCCCCTCTTCCCGTAAGGATCTTCCGTCGGAATGCCCGTCGGACTTCCCTCGAAGCGCTTCCCTTCCGGAAGCGGCGAACCCCCTTCACCCTTTTGAATTCCTTCCCGCAGACGCTCATGGAGACGCCCGCAATGACCCCGTTCCCGAACGACCAAAAGAGCCCCGACGAGCTTCACCCGAAGCTCACGGCCGCCGCGCGGCCCGTCGCCGCGCTCCTCACCTACGGTCAGGCCGCCGCACTGATCGCAATCGCCCTGGCCGCCTTGGCCGGGATCGGTTTGGCCGTCGCTGAGATGGTCGCCTCCCGCTCCGCGGGCCTGGCCGAGCTGCTCCTTCTCTTTCTCTACGTCGAGATCCTCTCGATGGTGAAGTGCTCGGCTTTGGGCACGCGTGAGATTCCGATCCACACCCCGATCATGCTCGCCGTCGTCGCCGTCGCCCGATACATCGTCGTCGACGTGGAGCACATCGAGGGGAGCTTCCTCGTCATGGCCTCCGGCGCCATCCTGATTCTGGTCTGCGCCCTCTGGGTGATCGGCCAGGTGAGAGCGGCCAAAGACAACCAAAGTCATTGATTTGTCGACAAATCTCCGGCCATTCAGGAAAAAACCCTAAAACGGCCCGGTCTCCGACAAAAGTCGGGGCCGGGCCGTTGGCATTTGCGCGCGCGACGGTTCAAAATAGCCCCCAACTCACGGCCGGGCCGACGACTCCGCGCCCGCCCGCACACCAAACGAAGAGAAAGAGGACCCCCGTCATGAAATTCAAATCGCTTCTCGCCGCCGCGATCGTCGCCGGCGCCTTCGCTTCCACGCTCGCCCAGGCCGCCGAATACGTGGTCGGCACGGGTGCCACCTACCGTCCCTTCGAATACGAAACCCCGAACAAGGAACTCGTGGGCTTCGACGTCGACCTGATGAAGGAAATCGCCAAGGCGGGCGGCTTCGAAGTGAAGTTCATCAACACGCCCTGGGACGGCATCTTCGCCGCTTTGAACAACGGCGACCGCGACATCATCATGTCCGGCATCACGATCACGGAAAAGCGCAAGGAAGTCGTCGACTTCGCGCGTCCCTACTTCCTCGCCCACCAGCTGATCCTCACGAACAAGAGCCTCAAGATTGAAAAGCTGGCCGACCTTGAAGGGAAGCTGATTGCGGTCGTCAACGCGAGCGCGGGCGACATCGCCGCCTCGAAGGCCTTCGGGAAGTCCTCCCCCAACATCCGCCGCTTCGACAACACCCCGCTCGCGCTTGAAGAGCTCAACAACGGCGGCGTCGACGCGATGATCGGCGACGTGGGCGTGCTCCAGTACTACGCGAAGCAGAACCCCGAAAAGCAGTTCAACCAGTGCCGCGACCCGGGCTTTGAAGAGCAGTACTTCGGCATCGGCATCCGCAAGGGCAACAAGGAAGTCCTGGACGCCGTGAACAAGGGCCTGGAAGCCGCGATCGCTTCGGGCGCCTACAACGAGGTCTACAAGAAGTGGTTCGGCACGGACGCCCCGAAGCTTCCGTAATCCCGACCATTAAAGGCGCTGAGAAGGCATAATTCAGCCCCGGCGCTGAAACGCTGAGCCCAAGGGGCGACGACCGGATCGAACCGGCGCCGCCCCTTTGCGGTACTTTGATGGACCGCTTTTCGCCCCCGGCAACGACCCCCATTCACCCCCTTTCTCCCGGAGATTCTCCATGTTCGGATTCCGCTCCGACGTCATCCTCGAATACTGGCCGCTCTTCATGAACGGCGCCGTCACGACGATCAAGATCACCGTGATCTGCGTCTTCCTCGGCATCATCCTCGGGACGCTCCTCGGCATGGGGCGCCTCGCCTCCGCCCGCACCCCGGCCGTGAACCAGCTCCTGCACTACGGCGTGTGCTGGCCGATCGCCGTCTACGTGAGCTTCTTCCGCGGAACCCCGCTCTTCGTGCAGATCTTCCTCATGCACTTCGCGGTGCTGCCGCTCTTCATCCATCCGGTCGACGGCCTCCTGATCGATGGGCCCCTCGCACGTGAGATCCGCGCGAACTACGGCGCGGTGCTGGCCGGCATCTGCGCGATCACGCTGAACGCCGGCGCCTACATGTCGGAAGTCTTCCGCGCGGGCATTCAGTCCCTCGACAAGGGCCAGATGGAAAGTGCGAGGAGCCTCGGCATGAGCTACGGCCAGGCGATGCGCCACATCATCCTCCCGCAGGCCTTCCGCCGCATGCTCCCTGCGCTCGGCAACAACGCGATCGCGATTCTGAAGGACAGCTCGCTCGTCTCCGCCATCGGCTTGGCGGAGCTCGCCTACGCCGCGCGCACGGTCGCCGGGGCGTCCGCGCGCTACTGGGAACCCTACATCACGATTTCCTGCGTCTACTGGGTGATGACGCTCCTCCTCGCCTGGGGGATCCGCCGTCTTGAAGCCCATCTCGGCAAGGGCGACGAAGGCATCAAGTAACGCGAGGAAGAAAAGAAATGACTGAACAGAACACGCAGCCCATCGTGGAGATCCGCCGTCTGCGGAAGGTTTTCGGCGACCACGTCGTGCTGGAGAACATCGACTTCGAAGTGCACCCCGGCGAAAAGGTCGTGGTGTTGGGGCCTTCGGGCTCGGGGAAGAGCACGATGCTTCGCTGCATCAACGCGCTGGAGACCGTCACCGACGGCCAGATCATCGTGAACGGCTTCGAGGTGACGAGCCCGAAGGTGAACTTGAACAAGCTCCGCGAACACCTCGGCATGGTCTTCCAGCGCTTCAACCTGTGGCCGCACAAGACCGTGTTGGAGAACGTGATGTTGGCGCCCCAGATCGTCCTGGGGCAGTCGAAGGAAGCGACCCGCGCCCGCGCGCTGGAGCTTCTTGAAACCGTGGGCCTGGCCGACAAGGCCGACGCCTACCCGGCGAGCCTCTCGGGCGGTCAGCAGCAGCGCGTCGCGATCGCGCGCGCCTTGGCGATGGAACCCAAGGTCATGCTCTTTGACGAACCGACCTCGGCCTTGGACCCCGAACTCGTGGGTGAGGTGCTCTCGGTGATGACGAAGCTCGCCAAGAGCGGCATGACGATGATCGTCGTCACGCACGAAATCGGGTTCGCCCGCGAAGTCGCCGACCGCGTCGTCTTCATGGACGGCGGGAAGATCGTCGAGCAGGGCCGCCCGGACGAGATTCTCGTCAACCCGAAGGAAGAGCGCACGAAGACCTTCCTCGCGCGCGTGCTCTGATGACTGAAGGCCCCAAGGGGCCTCACCCAGAGATGGAGAAGGCCGTCGTTTCCGGAATGGAATCGGCGGCCTTCGTCTTTCTTGGGTTCTTGGGTTGGAAGGAAAAAACCGGCCGCTTCATAGACGGAAGCGGCCGGTGCGGGAAAAGTCCCGGCGGATCCCGGAAGTCCGCGGCACCCGTCGGGTTCTCAGACTCAAGAGAGGAAGTAGAGCGTCGTCACCATGACGAGCATCGCGGGGGCGGTGCGCTTCACGACGGCGAGGGGCGACACGCCAGCGATCCCGGCGACCAGAATCATCCCGCCGGCGAGCGGAGACATCAGTCGCCCGAACCCGCCCGCCATCGCGGCGAGGTAGCCCAAGTTCTCGATCGTGAGACCGAATTCGGCGGCGTGAGGCGTCACGGCTTCGTTGAAGGCGAAGGCCGCGGCGTCGCCCGAGCCCGTCAGCACGGCGAGGATGAAGGGACCGGCGGCGCCGCCCAGCTTCGCAACTTCGTTCGCCTGCGTGAGGTACGTGATGAAGGCGTCGACCACGCCGGCCGCCTTGAGGCCCGCGGCGAAGACGCCCGCCGCGATGATGATGCCGAGGATGTTGGCGTAGCCCTTGCCCATGCCGTCGAAGAACTGGCGGACGATCCCGTCGGGGCTGCTGCGCGTGACAGCCATCGTGTAGACCATGCCGACCAACATCGCGGTCGCGACCGAAATGCGCGTGCCGGGGACCCAGAGTGAGAAGACGACGAGGAGAACGACCGGGACGAGCGGGGCCGCCGCCCAGAGAAGGTTCACCTTCGCGGGAAGTTCGGGCAGCTTCTTCCCGCCCGGCACCCCGCCCGCTTCCGTCATTTCGGACGATCGGTCCTCGCCCGCGCGATAGTCGCGGTAGACGACGCAGGTGACGGTGAGCACGACGATCCCGAGCGCGGTGAGCCCCAGCGTCGTGGAGGAGAAGTGGCCGATGAGTTCGATCACCTCCATCTCCGCGAGCTTCGCCACGAAGACGTTGTGGGAGATCCCCGGGTTCAGCATCGCCGGCGTGATCGAGCTCACCACGGCCGCCGCGGCGACCGCCGGATGAAAGCCCGCACGCACCATGAGCGGGATGAGCGTGGGCGCCACCGCCGCGCAGCAGCCTGCGGTCGAGGGAATCGCGATCGAGACGACGCCCGTCACCGCGGCGCACGCGGGAAGGAGAAGGACGCCCGCGCGGCGGAGCGGCTTCGTCAAAAGCGCGACCAGGTGCAGGTCGCACTTCGTCATCGAGACGACCGCCGCGAAGCCCATCGCCGAGCAGATCGCGATGATGAGCGCGCCGCTCGTCATCGACTTGTCGAACTGCTGAAAGGCGGCGAGCGGATTGAAGGAGAGGAGCGCCATCACCACGCCTGCGGTGAGGAGCACGAGACGGGTTTCATAGCGCTTGATCAGGGCCGCCACCGTGAGCGCGACGACCACGAGCGCCATCCAGAAGGTCCATTGCATGTTCTGTCTCCCGGGTGAACGTCAGAAGTAGTGCGCCATGCCGACGCGGCCGGTGATGCGGTTGACGTCGGTCTGCTTCTTGGCGGCGAGCAGATCGCTCTCCAGCGCACCGTCCGCCGTCGACCAGCTCAGCGTCGTGAAGACGCGGGTGCGCTTCGAGAACCAGTACTCGACGGCACCGTTCACGATGTGGCGCGTCGCGCTTTCCTTCGAGCCGTCGCCCAGCTTGTGTTCGCCGTCGAAGTACATGTAGTCGGCGAGGATGCGCCAGGGGCCGGAGACCTGCCAGGAGAAGCCCACGAGGGCGGTCGTGCCGTCGATGCCGTGGAGCAGATCGTCGTTCGAACCCGCGTGGTAGCTGTCGATGTTCCAGGCGGCGACGTTTCGCCAATCCTGGTGGTACTGCGCCGCGACGAAGAGCTTCCAGGAGGGATTGAGTTCGTACGTCGCGCCCACCGTGTACGCGCGGCCGTCTTCACGCTCGTACGCGTAGCCCTTGTCGCTCCCGGCGGAATGGTCCTTCCCCCAGCGGGCTTCGGTCGCGGCGGCGACGACGTAGAGCGGGCCGTTCGCGTAGTTCGCCATCACGGAGAGATGGCGGTCGTTGTGCCCGGCACCCGGGTCTTCGTTGTCGTAGGCGGCCATCGAGTAGCTCACGCCCCAGGAGAAGCCGCCCACCTTCGGCGCCATGTAGGTGATCGTGTTGTTGCCGCGGGTGTCGTTCCCGAACATCCCCGAGATCGAGCCGTCGGGGCCGTAGTTCGTACCGAAGGGGTCGAGCATGCCGAGGGCGTAGCCGTAGGGCGCCATCGAGCTCCGCACCGTGCCCATGCGGCCCATCGCGAGTTCGCCGAAGCGCTTGTGCTTGACGGCAAGGAACGCACGGCGGTCGAAGAGCGTCGTGCCGGTGTTGTTGCGGCCGTTCTCCGTGAGCGTACCGTCGTCCAACCCGTAGCCCGTTTCAAGGTGCACGAAGACGTCGGTTTCGTCGGTCAACGCCTCATGCGCGCGCAGCCCCACGCGGGAGGCTTCGTTCTGCATGGTGAGGCTCGAGTCCCCGGACTTCGTGTCCTGGTAGTAGAGCGAGACGTTCGCCTGCCCGTAGACGGTCACGTCGGCCGCCTGCGCGCCGGCCGCGGCGGCGGAAAGAACGGCGAGGGCGAAGAGCGCGTTGCGTTTCATGGTGTTCTCCTTTCGGGGTCCGTCGGATCCCCGGGGTCTTTGTGGGTTTGAGAGTCGTGGTGGTCTTCCGGCCCTTTGGGCGCCCGCATCTGGTCTTGAGCGCCCGGGCCGGGATGGTTGGGTTGGGTCAGCGGGGGTTCGTCTCCCGGACGAGCGCCGTGAGGACGGCGAGCCCCGGGAGCAGATCCTCCTTTTCCGAGAGATCGAAGTCGCTTTGGTGGTGCTTCGGCAGGGCGCAGCCGTAGACGAGGAAGGCGCCGTCCGCACCCTTTTCGACCGCGCGGCGCATGAGGGTCGTGCAGTCTTCCGACCCCGTCACCTTGTCGAGGACGGTTTGGTCGTCGCCGTAGACGCTCTCGGCGGCCTTCTGAAGAAGCGCGACGCCCTTTTCGGTCGTCAGCAGCGTCGTCGCCTCGCCGACGATCTCCATCGTCGCCTTGACGCCGTAGGCGTTGGCCGCACCCTCGGCCATGTTCCGGACGTTCTCAACGAGGAACTGATTCACCTCGTGCGTGCCGCCGCGGGTTTCGAGTTCGAGCTTCGCGTGCGCGGGCGTGACGTTGCGGCCTTCGCCGGCGACGAGCCTCCCGATGCTCACGCGGGTGTCGCCCGCACCGTGGCGCGAAATGCCCTGGATCATGAGGGAGGCCGCCGCGGCGGCCAGGAGCGCGCTCCGTCCCTTTTCGGGTTCGGCGCCCGCGTGCGAGGGCTTCCCTTCGAAGTGAAGGTCGATCTTGCTCGTGGCGAGGAACCCTCCGCGGAGCACCGCGGCCTTCCCCGTGCGGCAGACCATGCCGACGTGGCTTCCGAAGAAGTAGTCGGCGTCGTCGACGAGACCGGCCGCGGCCATCGCGGCGCCGCCCCGCGTGCCTTCTTCGGCGGGCTGGAAGAGAAGACGGAAGCGCCCGGAAAGCTCCTCGGCGTGATCCGCGATCCAGCGCGCGAGCGTGAGGCCGACGGCCGTGTGCGCATCGTGCCCGCAGGCGTGCATGGAGCCGGGGATCGTGGATGCGAAGCCTTCGGCCGCGGGAACGTGCGCGGGGTCCGCGGACTCCGTCACCGCCACGCAGTCCATGTCGAAACGGAGCACCGTGAGGGGGCCGGAGCGGCCCGTGTCGAGTTCGCCCACGGCGCCCGTGAAGCCGCCCAAAGCCCGGAGGAACGCTTCCGGAACGCCCGCCTGCGCGGCGCGTTCCATCGCGGCCTCGGCCGCCTCTTCCGAGCGCCCGCGCACGGCGGAGGGTTCGATCACGTCCTTCCCAGCGCGCACGGTCCAGCCGAGCGCGCGGAGCTCTTCCGCGACGAGCCAGGTCGTTTCGAATTCGGTCCAGCCGAGTTCGGGGCGGCGGTGAATGCGGCGGCGCAGTTCGGTGAGCCGCGGCAGGTAGGTGCCGAGCGCCCGGGCTTCGGCGTGTTCTTCGGTGGTCATGTCGGTGTGGTCCTTCTCTGTGTTCTTCGTGCCGCAGCGCTTTTCGGTGCGGTCCTCGTAGCAGAGAAGGTAGCGGTCCGACCCCGGACCGAGAAAGGATAGGTCCTACGTCATTCGAAGGACTACCACCTATTGCCGAAAGCGCGGAACGCGCGAGAATGGAAGCGAAGGAGGTGAACGGCATGGGGATCCTGAGGCAGCCGCTCTATCAGCAGGTCGAGAAGGTCATCGAAGAAGGGATTCTTCGTGGAGAGTGGAAGGCGGGCGAGGCGCTACCGTCCGAAGCCGCATTGGCCGGACGGTACGGCGTGAGCGTCTGCACGGTGCGCCGCGCTTTGGACGAGCTCGCGCAGCGCCACCGCGTCGAGCGCCGCCACGGCGTGGGGACCTTCGTGCAGAGCTACGTCGAGCACGGGTACTGGAACCGCTTTCAGCGCTACCAAAGCGAAGACGGGTTCCTTCAGACCTGGGAGGACGAATTCGTCTCGTGCGAGCGGCGCGTTCCGACCCCCGACGTCATGCACGCGCTCCAGATCGCGGAGAACTGCGATCCGCTCCCCTTCCGGCTGGAGCGCCGGATGTACCGCGGCGGCAAGCTCTCCGGCACCGACGTCGTGTGGCTTCACCCCACGCTCTTTCCCACGTTCAGCAAGGCGAAGTTCCTGAAACGCCGCAAGGGTAGCCTTTACGAGTACTACGAGCTCGCCTACGGCGTGGTGCTCACCGACGTGCGCGACCGCATCACGGTGAGGAAGGTCGACGAAGACCGCGCCGCCCGCTACGGTCTTCCTTTGGGCGAGCCGCTTCTCGTTTTGAAGCGCACCGGCTACACCTTCGGCTTTCAGCCGGTCGAATACCGCATCGAGAACGTCCTCACGGAGAACCTCCAGATCGTGCTCGACTGAGGCGCGGTGCGAAGGCACCGTGCGCAAAAAGCCCGCCTCGGGCGGACCCGGGCGGGCTTTCCTCGCGTCAATGACGCAGGCCGTTATTCCGTCTTGGTGTGGACCTGAACGAGCGGACCTTCCTCGGCCTCAGTCGCACGGGCGGCGACGGAACGGCCGGGGTAGCGGACCGGCTCATAGGAGACCGGCTGAATGAGCTCGGGGCGGGTGTGGACCTGCTCCAGAGCGCCTTCTTCCTCGACGGCGCGCTTTTCGGTGACGCGGCCCTCGTACTTCACGACTTCATAGCCGCGGAAGGTGACGAGTTCGGGCTTGGTGTGCACCTGAACGAGACCGGCGGCGGCGAGGTTCGCTTCGAGACCGGCACCGACGTCGCCCTGAGCGGGGACGGCGGCAGGGGCTGCTTCGACCGCTTCCACCACTTCGACGGCTTCAACGACTTCCACCGTTTCCACGGCTTCAGCGGCGGGTTCCTCGGCCTTCACCGTTTCGACCTGTTCGAGCTGCTCCGCGGGAGCCTCGACGGCTTCGGCGGGAGCGGCCTCAACAGGCTCAACCTTCTCGGCTTCGACCGGCGCTTCCGCGGAGGCTTCCTCCGTCTTCACGGGTTCGGCGGCACGCGTTTCGATCTGCACGAGGGGCTCTTCGGCCGGGGCTTCAGCAGCTTCGGCGGGCGCTTCAGCCTGCTCGGCCTGCTTGGCCTCTTCAGCCTCCTGACCCTCGGCGCCTTCCTGCGCGGTCTTCGAGCGGCGACGGCGGCGCGGACGACGGCGGCGGGCGCCTTCCTGAGCTTCGCCTTCGGCGGCTTCAGGAGCTTCGGCGGCTTCGCCTTCGGCCTTCTCTTCAGCCTTCTCTTCAGTCTTTTCTTCCGCAGGGGCTTCCGCAGCGGCTTCGGCCGGAGCCTCCGCCTTCACTTCGGCTTCCACGGGCGCGGCTTCAGGAGCCTTTTCAGCTTCCGCGGCTTCGGGCTGAGCGGCTTCTTCCGACTTCACCTCAGCGGCGACCTGGGCTTCCTCCGTACCTTCCGCGGCCGAACGACGGCGGCGGCGCGGACGGCGGCGCTTTTCTTCGCGCGGAGCTTCCCCGGCGGCCGCATCCTGCGCGGGCGCCTGGGCGGCTTCCTCAGCCTTCGCCTCGACGGCGGCTTCGGCAGTGACGGCCTCTTCGGCCTTCACCTCGGCCGGCGCATCCTCACGGCGCGTGCGGCGGGTGCGCTCGCGGCGGGGCTTCGCGGCCTTCTCTTCCTGAGCGGGCTTTTCGGTCTTGGCGGGCTTTTCAGCCTTGTCCGTCTTTTCGGCCTTGTCGGCCTTCTCGGCACGGTCCGCGCGGTCGGTACGGTCGCTGCGGTCCGAACGACGGCGGTCGCCTCGACGGCCGCCGCGGCGGCCGCGGCGGTCGCCTTCACGCTTCTTGTCCTTCGCCTCGTCCTTCTTCTCGTCCTTGGCGTCGGTCTTCGGCTCTTCCTTCTTCTCGTCGCCGCCGCCGAAGAGGAAGGAGAAGATGCGCGAGAAGAAGCCCTTCTGCGGCGTCACGGGTTCCATGGCGGTCGGGCGGTTTTCCTTCGCCTCCGTCTTCTCTTCTTCCTTCTTCACCGGGTGCACGGGCGCGGGATCGCGCGGGAGCACGTTCTTGATGACCGGGACCTGCTTCGTGCGCGCGGGCTTGTCTTCCTGGCCCTTCTTCGCGTACGGATCGTCCGCCTTCGTTTCAATTTCCTCAGCGCGCGCGAAGCTCGGCTGTTCGTCGTCCAAGCGTTCGTCGTCCTGACGGAGGCGTTCGATGTGGTAGTGGGGCGTGACGAGGCTCGTGTTCGGGATCAGCACGACCGGCACGCGGTGGCGCGCTTCGAGCTTCGTGATGTCGTTGCGCTTTTCGTTCAGAAGGAACGTCGCCACGTCGACCGGCACCTGCGCGTGCACCGCGCCGGTCCCTTCCTTCATCGCCTCTTCCTGGAGGATGCGCAGCACCTGGAGCGCGCAGCTCTCGGTGTCGCGGATCACGCCGACGCCGTTGCAGCGCGGGCAGGTGACGTGGTTGCCTTCGGAGAGTGACGGACGCAGACGCTGGCGGGAGAGTTCCATCAGGCCGAAGCGGCTGATCTTCGCGGTCTGCACGCGGGCGCGGTCGTAGCGGATGGCGTCCTTCAGGCGCTGCTCGACGGCGCGCTGGTTCTTCGGGTCCGCCATGTCGATGAAGTCGATGACGATGAGCCCACCCAAGTCGCGAAGACGCATCTGACGGGCCACTTCGTCGGCGGCTTCGCAGTTCGTGCGGAAGGCCGTCTCTTCGATGTCGGCGCCGCGGGTCGCACGCGCCGAGTTGACGTCGATGGCGACCAGCGCTTCGGTGTGGTCGATCACGATGGCGCCGCCCGAGGGAAGAGGCACCGTGCGGCTGTAGGCCGTTTCGATCTGCTGCTCGACCTGGAAGCGCGTGAAGAGCGGGATGTCGTCGTTGTAGCGCTTGACGCGGTTCACCATGTCGGGCATGACGTGCGCCATGAACTGGCGGGCCTGCTCGTAGATTTCGTCCGTATCGACGAGGATTTCGCCGATTTCGGGCTGGAAGTAGTCGCGGATCGCACGCACGACCAGGTTCGACTCTTCAACGATGAGGAACGGGGCCGGGTTGATGCGCTTGAGAGGCTTGCCGTTCACGATCGACTCGGTCACGGCGGTCACCTTGCGGCGGCCGTTTTCTTCCTTGACGAGCTCGTACTGGGGTTCGGCCGCGTCGGCGATCGCTTCCCAAAGCTTCAGAAGGTAGTTCAAGTCCCACTGGAGCTCTTCGGTCGTGCGGCCGATGCCGGCGGTGCGGGCGATCGTCGACATGCCGCGGGGCACGTCGAGGCGGTCCATCGCTTCGCGGAGTTCCTGACGCTCTTCGCCTTCGATGCGGCGGGAGACGCCGCCCGCGCGCGGGTTGTTCGGCATCAGAACGAGGTAGCGCCCCGCGAGGCTGATGAAGGTCGTCAAGGCCGCGCCCTTGTTGCCGCGCTCTTCCTTTTCGACCTGAACGATCAGTTCCTGGCCTTCCGTGATCGCGTCGCGGATCGTCGCGGTGCGCACGTCGATGTCGGCCTTGAAGTACTGACGGGAGATTTCCTTGAAGGGGAGGAAGCCGTGGCGGTCTTCGCCGTAGTTGACGAAGCAGGCTTCCAAGGAGGGCTCGATGCGGGTGACGACGCCCTTGTAGATGTTCGACTTCCGGGCTTCGCGGCCGGCCGTCTCAATGTCGATGTCGATCAGCTTCTGGCCGTCGACGATGCCCACACGGGTTTCTTCCGCGTGCGTGGCGTTGAAAAGCATGCGCTTCATGTCGGCATTACTCCTGTGAGCCGCCCTTTTGTCGACGCGGGCGGAGTACGTGCCGCAGAAGTGGGTTCCTCGCCTCCTCGGGCGACGGTGCGCGGTTCGGGTCCCCCTTCGGGGTCCCGCGCGCTTTCAGACCGTCCTTCAAAGCAAGACGCAATCGGGGCTGTGTCGGCCGCGGCGCTACCTTGACGGGCGCCGCCGCACGTGGGGAGAGTCTCAAACCGCCCGGGTACCCCGAGCGTGGCTCCATCCCTCACAACCTCCGCATTTCTCCGCGCGCCGCGCGGAGAAAGTCTGCCGAGCCGATAAGCCTCCCGGACGCGGACGGGGCGGGCGGGAGCACCTGCGCGCAGGCGATGTCGACCGCCCGACGTCCTCCCGGTCTTCCGTTCACGCGGAACGGAACGCGTTGGAGGCGCACGCACGGGGTGCCGGGGAGCGTCATTGAAGCGGCGGATGCGCCTCGCTGAAGGGAATTGCGGAACGGAAAGTTCCGGAGGGCGTCCTCTCGGGGACGGACTCAACCCTGAAGCGGCGGCCTCATGAGGCCTGTCACCGCGGGGAGCCCACCGCACCCGAAAGACGTCCGGCGCCTTCCGCTCAACGCCCCCTCGGGGCGGCCGCCGCGCTTCTCCCGACCCCGAACGTCTTTCGCGCTCGCCCCGCCATCGGCTCGAAGCCTTCTTGGGCGGGGGTCGTCGACGTCGGTGGCGCATGGATGCGCGCCGCACTCCCTTCCCCCACCGTCCTCTCGACCCGGGGTCGCTGACAGCCTTCGGAAGGGCGAACGAAAAACCAGTTGTCCTCTGCGGCCCGACGGTCCGGACTGCCTGAGCCGGTCCGTCGGACGCGCGCCGCATGCCGGAACCTCGGGGCGAAGGCCGGAGATGCCGGAGGCTCCTCGGAGCCGCCCGGCCGCTCCCGCGACCGCCACGCCGTGGGTCCCTGCGGCGCGAATGAAAAAACACCCGAAGCCCGCCCCTCTCGGGGCCGGCTCCGGACGAACAAAACCTTTCCGATTCATGAGAAAATGCGCTCGCGGCGCCCCTTTGGGGTACCGTCCCGCCGTGATTCCCGCGAATCTTCCTCAGGGAGCCTCCCCTCACGGGAAGCGCTCTGAGAAGCCAAAAGTATAAACGATGTTCGGGTCCGCCAAAGAGAATATTGAACCGATCGCGTCCGCCGCACTCACCGAGCTTTCGCCCGACCGCGTCACCTTCGTCGCGATCGGCCCGGACGCCGAAGGGCAGCGTCTCGACAACTTCCTTTTCAAAAAAGCCAAGGGCGTCCCGAAGGGGCACGTCTACCGCGTGATCCGCGCGGGCGAAGTGCGCGTCTCGAAAAAGCGCGCCAAGGCGGAAACGAAGCTCGCGCTGGGCGACGTCGTGCGCATCCCGCCGATGAGGACCGCGCCCGCCGCCCAAAAGGGCACGGCACCGGCAGCCCCGATCGCCGAGGGGCAGCTCCCCGTCCTTTTTGAGGACCAGCATCTCATCGTCGTCTTGAAGCCCGCCGGCATGGCCTCCCACGGGGGCTCCGGGATCGCGCACGGCCTGATCGAACGCCTGCGCGCGACGCGCCCGGCGGAAACGATGCTCGAACTCTGCCACCGCCTCGACAAGGAAACGAGCGGCGCGATCATCATCGCGAAGACGAGAAAGGCCCTCGTGCGCATGCACGACCTCATGAAAAACGGTGGGGTCGAGAAGCACTACCGCGCCTTGATGAAGGGTGACTGGCCGAACGACCGTCAGCACGTGAAGGCGCCGTTGACCCGATACCTGCTCCCCTCCGGCGAGCGGCGCGTCAAGGTGGATCCCGTCGAAGGGATGAGCGCGCACTCGATCTTCACGAATCTGGGCCGCTTCGGCGCCGCGACCTTGGTCGACGTCGAACTCAAGACCGGCCGCACCCACCAGATCCGCGTTCACGCCGCGCACTTGGGTCACCCGCTCGTGGGCGACGACAAGTACGGCGACTTCGACTTCAACAAGGAAGCCGTCAAGGGCGTCTTGGGCACGCCCTTCAGGCGGATGTTCCTCCACGCCTTCAGGCTCAGGCTTCAACACCCCGTCACGGGCGAGGCGCTCGATATCGAAGCGCCTCTGCCGGACGAATGCGTGCGCCTTCTCGCCGCGCTCGAACCCCAGAGGAAAAAGAAGTGATCGAACACTCCAAGTACGATGCCGTCGTCTTTGATTGGGACGGCACCATGATGGACACCACGGCGCTGATCGTCAAAAGCATCCAGCACGCCGCGCGCGAGATGGGCATCCCCGTCCCCTCGGACGAAGTGGCCTCGAGCATCATCGGACTCGATTGGCGCAGCGCCCTGCGCATCGCCGTCCCCGACCTCCCGATGGAGCGCGCGATGGAGTTCGGCGAACACTACCAGGCGCACTACGTCCCGAACGAAAAGCGCGTCTTTCTCTTCCCCGGGATGGCCGAACTCGCGAAGGAACTCAAGGCCTCCGGCGTCGCCGTCGCGGTCGCGACGGGAAAGAGCCGCAGGGGTTTGAACCGCATCCTGGAGACGACGGGCCTCACCGACCTCTTCGTCACGACGAAGACCGCGGACGAATGCACGCCGAAGCCCCACCCCGAGATGCTCGAAGAGATCTCGATCGAGACCGGGGTCGACAAGTCCCGCATGGTGATGGTGGGAGACACGACGCACGACCTCTTCATGGCGAAGAAGTTCGGCTGCGACGGCATCGGCATGACCTGGGGCGCGATGCGCGCCGAAGAGCTCCTCAAGGCCGAACCGGTCGCCTTGGTGAAGAACGCGGAGGAACTCCGCAGGCTTCTCGGGGGTGAGTGAGGCCGAAGGCCTTCCGTACGCCCGCTCCTGAAGCACGAAGGCGCCGCGAACCTGAGGGGTTGCGGCGCCTTGTCGCATGTGCCGTATGCGCTCTGTGAGCAGGGTGCGGGCCGTGCCCGCACCCTGCCTACATGATCAGTACTCGTTGAAGATGCGCTGGATTTCCTTGATGTCCTGCGTCTTCGTCAAAGCGAGCTGGAGGAGCAGACGCGCCTTCTTGGGGTTGAGGTTGCCCGACGAGATGAAGCCCTTCTTGATCGCGTCCGGGCGCAGCACGCATTCGCCCGTCGGGACGTGCTCGGAGAGGACCACGGGGAAGCCCTTCGCCATCATCGGTTCATAGAACGCTTCCTGGCCGTTCGGGATGGAGCAGTTCCCCATCGAAGCCGAGACGAGCCCCTTCGCGCCCGCCTTGACGGCGGCTTCCGCGAGCTTCGCGTCGTCGCCCGACACCGCGTAGATGATGTCGACGCGCGGGAGTTCGGTCATGCCGGTCACGTCGAATTCGGACTTCGTCGTGTGGCGGCGGGTCGTCGTGCGGTAGAAGACGGGCTCGGCCTGGCTCATGACGCCCAGCCACCCGTATTCGGGCGCGCGGAAGGTGTCGACGTTCGAGGTGTTGAACTTCGTCGTCTCACGCGCGGCGCCGATGCGGTTGTTCATGATGATGGTGACGCCCTGACCCTTCATCTTGGGCGAGGCCGCGGCCTGAACGGCTTCGAGAAGGTTCATCGGGCCGTCGGCGGAGATGGCCGTCGCCGGGCGCATCGCGCCCACGAGGACGACGGGCTTGTCGCTCTTGACCGTGAGGTTCAGGAAGTACGCCGTCTCTTCGATCGAGTCCGTCCCGTGCGTGATCACCACGCCGTCCACCTTCGGGTCGGCGAGGAGTTCGTTCACGCGGTTGGCGAGCTTCAGACGGATTTCCGTCGTGACGTTGTTGGACGAGATCGAGACGACCTGTTCGCCCGAGACTTCCGCGTAGTCCTTCATCTGGGGGACGGCGTCGATCAACGTCTGGATCCCGATCGCGCCGGCCTTGTAGCCCGTCGTGTCGGTCGCCTTCGCGGCCGACCCGGCGATGGTGCCGCCCGTGGCGAGGATCTTCACGGACGGGAGCGCCATCGCGGAGCCCGCGAACGTCATGGCCGCGACGGCGGAGAGCGCGAGAAGTGTCTTCCGAAGCTTCATGGTTGGTCCTTCTTCGGTAGGGACGGCCGCGGGCGTCGGGCGCCGCAGCCGCGGAGGATGAGGAGTGTGAGTGGTCGTGGTCCGCGCAGGAGAACGGGCGCGGACTACGACAAACACCTTGGATGCGGACGGTAGCAAAGAGGAGCGCAGAACGCCCATTCGGGATTACGAGGGGCGCTTCGGATGACCCGGAAATTCGGCCTCCATAGGGATAGAGCGGCAGCTGACGTCATCACAGCCTGCCGCTCTTCGTAGGTTCGGGAGCCTTGAAAACTCACTCGGCGTCGACCGCCGCCACCCGGCGGCGCTTCACCACGATCCAAAGCAACCCCGTGAGCACCGCCGCCCCCGTCATCACCGCGCTGTAGCGCCAGGCTTCGCCCAGCACGATCGGGACCAGCACCGCGGACGCCACCGCAAAGCCCATCGTCTGGAAGAACTGCTGGATCGAAGCCGCCATCCCGCGATTCTTCGGGAAGTAGTCGAGGTTCATCACGTTCATGACGGGGCGCACGACCGCCATGTTGAAGTGGTAGATCATCGGGCAGACGAGAAGCCACGGATACCTGGGGGCACCCTCCCAGTCGAGCGCGATCCCGACCAAGCCCGCCGCCGTCATGACGGAGATGCCCCATGCGAGAAGCGGCCAAGGCCCCAAGCGTCGCAGGAGCCTCGGGCCCGCCCAACCGCCCAGCATCGTGCAGACGATGAGCGGGACCACCAACCAGCCGAAGTCGTCCACGCCCATCCCCATGATGTTGATCACGAAGTCGGCGGCGCCCGCCGAGTAGACGATCCCGCCCATGAAGGTGAAGCCGTGCCCGATCACGCCCGCCATGAAGGCGGGATGCCGTACCGCTTGCCCATAGGGCGCGGCGGTGCCGACGACGCTGAAGGCCCGGCGGTTTTCCTTGGGGTGCGTCTCGGGAAGCTTGAAGTGGGCGAGCGCGGCGAGCGTGAGGTTGAGGACCGCGAGGAAGAGAAAGATCCCGCGCCAACCGAAGTGCACCGTGATCCAGCCGCCGATGATCGGCGCCGCCGCGGGCGCGAGCCCGAAGAGCACCGTCATCAGGGCGAGAACGCGCGCGGCGTTCTCGCCCGACCACCGGTCGCGCACGACCGCCTGCGTCACGACCGGCCCGACGGACGCGGCCACGCCTTGGAGCACGCGGCAGGCGTAGAGCCACTCGATCGAGGTGCTCATCATGGCGGCGACGGAGGAGACGACGAAAAGGAGCATCCCGCCCACGATGACGGGCTTGCGTCCGAGCGCGTCGGACAAAGCGCCCACGAAGAGCGACGCGACCGCAAAGACGATCAGATAGAGCGAGAGCGACTGCTGCACGGCGACGAGATCCGTGCCGAGCGACTCGGCGATGGCGTGGAAGCCCGGCACGTAGGTGTTCGCGGCGAAGGGACCGATCGAGGAGATCGTCACCAAAAGGGCCGCGTCGCCCCACGTGGGTCTTCCGGAGATGGCGCCTCGGGGGACGGCGGTTCCGGACATCGGTGTTGTTCTTTTTCGAGGGTCGGGCCGTCGGGGGTCGGCCCGTTAGAATGGCGTTGTTTCCGAAACCATAACACACCGCCAAAGATGAGCACCTACAAGGGACGCTTCGCCCCGAGCCCCACCGGCCGCCTCCACCGCGGAAGCCTCGCCGCCGCTCTGGCGAGCTGGCTCGACGCCCGCGCCCACGGGGGCGTCTGGGTCGTGCGGATCGAAGACATCGATCCGCCGCGCGACGTGCCGGGCGCCGCGGAAGACATCCTGCGCGTGCTCACGCGCCTCGGGATGACCTCCGACGAACCCGTGCGGTACCAAAGCCGCATGGACGGCCTCTACGAGGCCGCCCTGGAGAAGCTCCGAACGGCGGGACGGCTCTACGGCTGCGCCTGCTCGCGCACCGAAATACGTGAGTGCGCGCTCGCTCTCGGTCTCGCCCCCAACGTCTATCCGGGCACGTGCCGCCGGGGGACGAACGGGCGTCCGGTCCGGATGCTCCGGTTTCTGACGGATGACCAACTCGTCACCTTCACGGACCGCTGGTGCGGTCCCTTCACCCAGAACGTCGAGCGCGAGTGCGGCGACTTCGTCGTGAAGCGCGCGGACGGGCTCTGGGCCTATCAGCTGGCCGTCGTGGCGGACGACATCGATCAGGGCGTCACCGACATCGTGCGCGGGGCGGACCTCCTCGACAACACGCCGCGGCAGATCATGCTCACCAAAGCCTTGGGCGGCGCCCCGGCCCGCTACATGCACGTGCCGCTGGTGTTGAACGACCGCGGCGAGAAGCTCTCGAAGCAGCAGGGCGCGGTCCCGCTCACGGACGACCTGATGGATGAATTGGAGCGTGCCTTCACGCATCTCGGGTTCCCCAGGATCGGGGCGGACACGCCGGAGGCGTTCCTCAAAGCCGCCGTGCCCCTTTGGGCGGAGCGCTTCAGGGACTGAAGGCGTTGAGAGTCGACTGAAGGTCGATCAACCGGAGTGACGGCTCACCATCCTCCGCCCTCAGAGAGCTCTGATATGCCGACGGGCGAAGATTCCTCTTCGCCCGTTCGGTTTTTGGCGGAGCGTACGCTCGCTTTTCTTGACCGCCCGTTTGCCGGAAGGGACGGTCAGGATGTCTTACCGCAGAATGCGGGGCGGGCGCGCCAACTTCGCCATGGAGCTGCCGTCATCCTCCGCCGCGCGGAGCATCGCGTCCATTTCCTCGTCCGTGGGATCGTCGTCATCCTCGGGGACGATCTTGTCGGCGAGCCCGAGGAATGAGGGCACCACCACGTCGTCCGTCCCGACCGCCTCTTCGTCGTCGGGTTCGGTCACGTCGAGCACCTTGATTTCAAACTGGAGCGCGATCCCCGAGAGCGGGTGGTTGGCTTCCAAAACCGCCTGCCCCTCCGCAACGTCGGTCACGCGCCAGCGGCGGCCGTCGGGGGCTTCGCCCGGAATTTCGTCGTAGACGAGGCCAGGCACGATGAGTTCGGGGTCGCCGAGGCGCTCCGCCGGGACGATCCTGATCGCGTCGGCGTCGTAGTCGCCGAAGGCGTCTTCGGGTTCGAGCTTGATCACGAAGCCTTCGCCGGGGAAGCGCCCGTCGAGCGCGGCTTCCAACTTCGGAAAGATGTCGCCGTGCCCGTGGAGATACGTGATCCCTTCTTCGGGCGACTCTTCGAGCACGCGCCCCGTCATGTCCGCCATGCGCACGGCGAGCGTCACGAGACGGTCCTTCTTCACATCGAGCTTCGTGGTCATCGGTGATCCTTCTTCGGATTGTCGGTTTTGTTCGGAGAGCGAAAGTCTAGCGGGTTTCGGGCGGCCCTGAAGGCGCCCCCGCTCTTCAGGCGAAGAACGGCGCCTCGGCCGGAGGCCACGCACGCCCGGCGGGGCGCGCCGGGAGCATGAGCAGCCCGAGGATGAGGATGGGCGTCACGCAGGGGATCAGCGCCAACCCCGACCACGCGCCCGACATGCCGGCATCGTGAAAGCGCCGCGCGAGCATCGGAAAGAGCGCCGTCGACCAGGCGAAGACCAACCAGCTCACGCCGTGCGCGATCCCGACCAACATCTCGTCCGAGATCCATTCGGCGTCGGCGATCGGGTCGAGCGCGAACCAACCCGCGGCGCCCAAAAGCACCCAGAGGAGCGCCTCCCGCGCAAACCGCGTGCGGGAGCTTCTCCTCTGCGGGTCGTAGACGGTGAGAAAGCCCTCCCCCACCATCGCGAAGAAGCGCACGCCGCCCGTCATGCGCCTCATCCGCGGCTCCCCAAAGGTTCGCTCATGATCCGCCGCCCCATGCGGGCGGCGGTCTCGGGGTCGCATTTTCCGTCTTTGGCGAGCTTTTCCAACTTCGTGCGGTAGCGCACGCGCAGCTGCATCTGAAGCGAAGGCGGCTCGCCCTCGCAAGCCAACAGGAATTCCGTCCAAAGCCGCTCGGCGGGATCCACCGAAAGGGGCTTCCCCCGGGCACCTGGTGTTCCCTGC
>OGHV01000660.1_pt1 | contig 22944 bp, 17 predicted proteins | sample 1571551 | NCBI WGS metagenome assembly OGHV01 (sample SAMEA2581960, study PRJEB24529) | metagenome | biome: Human gut stool | place: China | collected 2011 | reverse complement strand
TCTCCAGTTCCTTCGACTTTCCAGCGGTAGCGATAATGAATGCACCTCCAAACAAAATCCATAGTGTTGCAATATTTGGCATAGAAAACGCGGCCGCCCATATTCTGGACAGCCGCGCGAAATTTCACACAAAGCCGCAGCATTCGCAAAGGAATAAGCTGCTGTTTCGGGTATAGCCCGGGGACATTCTCCCGCAAGGCGAGCGCGGCACAGGCCGTAGCTGCTTTCTTTACCCGGCTATTCTACCACGCTTTATCTGCCCTGTCAAGCACTTTTTATGCGTTCTTTGGAAAAAATATGACTTTCCATCCAACGGGACGATTTTGAATGGCCTCCGCTTGCGCTCTGGCCATGAATAGCGGAAGAATTACCTATATTTCGCGTTTGTCGCGCTCTGCGGAGCGCTCCAAACGCTATTTTCACGGGAAAGGCCGTAGAGGAAAACAGGTAGCTTTGCCCGCAACGCCGCTGTTTCCAAAGGGAACAGGCGTTGCAGATGCTGTTTCGATTTACGACCCCTCTGGTGAAAATGGGTTTCAGGAAAGTCCGCAGACTTTCCTGAAACCCGAAATTAAAATAACTTTTCCGCTGAATATGGCCAGAGCGCAGCGGAGGCCATTTTCAATCGTTTTACGCCTCGATCAGTTTGCCCAGTGCAAAGGAGTAGATGCCCTTATAGGTCACCTTTTTCGGTGCAAAGCGCTTTTCGATGGCAATGGCGTAAAGGTTCAGCTGGGCGCGGTAGGCGCGCAAAAAGTCGCTCTCGGCCTTGCGGCGGTCGGTCTTGTAGTCCAGCAGCTCCAGATGGTCCGGATACACCAGCACAAGGTCGGCGATGCCCTGCACCAGCACCTGCGCATCTGCGGCAGCGGGCAGTTCCTCGTGTCCCTGCGCCGCCAGCACTGCACCGGCGGGCAGCGCGGTGATAAAGGGCAGTTCCCGCAGCACCTGCTGCGCGGCGCAGATCTTTGCAAAGGCTTCGCTTTCCACAAAGCGGCGGATGCACACCGCGTCCAGCTTTTCCGCGATCTCCGGGGCGGTCAGCTGCACCGCCACCTGACGGTCCCGCTCTGCCGGAATGGCCTCGTCCAGTGTGCCCGCAGCCTTGGCTTCTGCCAACCGGGCAAAGTCCGCATGCTCCAAAAAGGCGTGCAGTGCGGTGCCCATCTCGGCGGCGGTCAGGCCGTCCTTGGAAAGGAAGCCCGGGCGCTCCAGCGTGGTCTGCTCGGCCTTGTGCACGATGCTGGTCACGCTGACCTTGGCGGGCACCTGCGCAAGCGCTGCCGCCGGGTACTGCCATGCAAAGTTCTGCCGCAGCGTTTCAACCAAGGCCAAGTCCGTTTCCGGCGTTTCGTCCGGCGTATCTGTATCTATTTCCTCGGACAGCTGCACGGCATCGTCGCACACTTTGATTGCCATCGTACTTTCGGTCTGCACAAACAGCAACTCCCGGTTGCCGGAAAGCTGCCGCAGCACCCCGCCGTCCGGGTGCACCAGCAGCGCCGCCCGCAGCCAGTCGGCAAAGCTGTTGGCCTGCTGGTGCAGTGTAGCCCCCGCCCCGGCAGCCAGAAAAGCTGCTGCCTTGGCAAAGGGCTTTGTGGTCTTGCCGCTGCTCAGGGGCACGGTGAGGATGAGCTTATCCTGCGCACGGGTGAGCGCCACATACAGAAGGCGCATCTGCTCGCTGCACAGCTCCCCGGCATGGACATTAGCCAGCGCGGTATAGGCGGCAGTCTTGTAGGCGCCCTCGCCGTTTTCCGGCCGCAGCCGCAGCCCGGCACCGTAGCTGCGGTGCACCAGCACCGGCTGACGGATATCCGAAGCGTTGAACTTGCGCGCCGTATCCCCCACGAACACCACCGGGAACTGCAAGCCCTTGGAGCGGTGGATGGTCATGATGGTGACGCAGCCGGGCCGCGCCCCGCCGGGGGCGGCGAAGCGCCCGGGCCGATCCTCAGAGGCGGATGGGTTCCCCCACCTTGGGCGCGGCGAGCGGAATGTTCAGGGCCGCGGCGGACTCCCGCGCGTGCGCGAGGGGCGCGTCCCACCTGTGGGTGGAGAGGGCGTACCGGCTGTGGTGCGTCGCCATGACGAGCTCGGGCCGCACGGTCGCGACCGCCCGCCGCCAGGCGTCCGGCATCAGGTGGATCGACGACCAGTCGACGTTGTACTGGCCGGCCTCGAGCATCAGGAGGTCGATCGTCCCGAATTCTCGGCGCACGTCCGCGAAGTGCGGGCCGTCGCCGCCGTCCCCGGAAATCCAGAGGCGCCTGCCCGCCACCTCCACCATGAAGCCGCCCCAAAGCGTCTTGTTGCGGGTGAGCGTGCGCCCGGAGAAATGCTGCGAAGGCGTCATGGTGACGCGCGCGCCCTTGACGGTCGTCTCGCCGTACCAGTCGAGTTCGACGATGCGCTCGGGGTGCACGCCCCAGAGTTCGAGGTGCTGGCCGACGCCAAGCGGGCACACGAACCGGACGCCCGTCGAGGCGAGCGCGAGGACGGTCTCCCACTCGAGATGGTCGTAGTGGTCGTGCGTGAGGAGCACGGCGTCGGGGATCGGCATGTCGGCGAGCCCGTATTCGACTTCGAGCGGGAAGGGCTGCCCGACGAAGCTCACCGGCGCGGCGGGGCCGAAGGCGGGGTCCACGAGAAGCGTCACGCCCCCGGCGCGGATCAGGAAGGTCGAGTGCCCGAACCAAACGAGGTTCCCGTCAGGGAGCGCGCACAGGTCGGTCTTTACCGCGGGCACGGGCGCGTCCGGCACGATCCCCTCGCGGTTGCGCAGAAGGAATTCCATGATCGCCTGGGGCTTCGACTTTGTCCCGGCCTCCACGCGCACGGGGACGATGTTCTCAAAGGCTCCCTCGGGCCCTCCGCGCCAGTTGGGGGAGGACATGCAGCGCGCCAAGCGGTCTCCCGTCGGGTTTTGGCCCAAAACCGGATAGCTCACGGCGACGCCGCCCGCCAGGGCGGTGCCGGAGATCGCGAGCGCGCCGAAGGCGAGAAGCCGCCGTCGGGAGTAGGTGCCGGAAGAGGTGTGGGGCATGGTGGGGTCGGTGGAGTCGAAAGCCTTTTCGTGACCTTCATCCTGCCACAGGACGCCCGCCCGGTTCTATGCCGATCGTGCCGGAATGTTGCACGATCCGATCCGACCCTTCCACCCACGCCCTGAGGGGGCGCTCAACCCCCGATGTAGTTCATCTCGACCTTCGGACGGTCCGGGGCGAGCCCCATGCTGCGCAACTCCGAATAGTGGTCTTCGCGGGCGGTCCAGATGCGGCCCAGAGCCTCGTCGATTTCTTCGTCGGTGGCGCCGCCGCGCAGCATCGTGCGCAGATCAAACCCTTCCGTCGCGAAGAGGCAGAGAAAGAGCCGCCCTTCCATCGAAAGACGGGCGCGGGAGCACTCCCGGCAGAAGGCCTGCGTCACGCTCGCGATGCAGCCGAATTCGCCGCCCCCGTCCTTGAAGCGCCAGCGCCGGGCGGTCTCGCCCGGGTAGTTCGCGTCCAGCGGCTCCACGGGCCAGCGCTCGTTCACCTTCGCGATGATTTCGGCCGCGGGGACGACGTCCGTCATGCGCCAGCCGTTCGCGGTCCCCACGTCCATGTACTCGATGAAGCGGGGAATGACGCCGGTGCCGCGGAAGTGTTCGAGGATGGGGAGGATTTCGCCTTCGTTGACGCCGCGCTTCACGACGGTGTTGACCTTCACCTGAATCCCGGCCGCTTGGGCGGCTTCGATGCTCGCCAGGACGCGCGACGCGGGAAAGCCCACGTCGTTGAAGCCCTGGAAGATCGCTTCGTCGATCGCGTCGAGGCTCACCGTCACGCGCGTCAACCCCGCGGCGCGGAGCGCCTCGGCCTTCTTTCCCAGGACGGAGCCGTTCGTCGTCATGGCGATGTCAAGCGGCTTCCCGTCGTTCGTGCGCAGCTCAGACAACTGCGCGATCAGGTTTTCGATCCCCTTCCGAAGAAGCGGTTCGCCCCCGGTGAGGCGCAACTTCTCCACCCCGTGCCGCACGAAGACTTTCGCGAGCCTCACGATTTCCTCAAACGTGAGGAGCTCCGTCATCCCGAGAAACTCGTGCCCCTTCGGGAACTTCTCTTTGGGCATGCAGTAGCGGCAGCGGAAGTTGCACCGGTCCGTGACCGAAATGCGCAGGTCGCGCAGAGGCCGCCCCAACCGGTCGATGCGCCGACCCTCGCGGTCGAGCACGATCTCGCCCGCCTGCGGGATCGGAAGCGTCCTCACGGCGTGGTTCGGTTGGATGTTGATGACGGTGCGGGGCTCTGCCATGTCGATTGTCGGGGTCTTGGTGTGATAGCGGCCGCACGCTGGGGAAGGCGTACGGCCGACGGTGTGGACACATTTTAGTTTTGACGCCCCCGGGGCGCCATACTGCCGAAAGAGGTAGGTTCGGCGCCCGTTCGGGGGAGTTTCGCCGTTCTCAAGGCGTTTCGGTCAGCGTTTCCGGCCGATCACTGCGGGAGCGTGTCCGCGAGCGGCGCCAGCGCCGCGTAGAAGGCGTAGCGCTCGGGGTCGATGTCGCCGCGCTCCAAGGCGGCTTTGACCGCGCAGCCCGGCTCCTGGAGGTGGCGGCAGTTGAAGAAGCGGCAGCCTTCGACGTGCTTCGCGATGTCGGGCATTGCGCGGAGGATGTCGTTCAAGGACAAGTGCGCGAGACCAAACTCCTGGAACCCCGGCGTGTCGACGACGGCCCCTTCCCAGTCGTCCATGTCCGCGCGGTAGAGCCGCGCGGCGGTCGTGGTCTGCTTGCCCAGGTCGAGCGCTTCGGAGAATTCCCGGGTCGCGGCCTGCGCGTGGGGAACGAGTGCGTTCAGAAGCGTCGACTTCCCCATGCCGGACTGGCCCACCAGAAGGACGGTCTTCCCGGTAAAGCGCGGGATGAGGGTCCGTCGAGCGCCTTCCGGGTCGTTCCCGGCTGAAATCGCCACGACGTCGTGCCCGATCGCGGTGAGGCGCGCGCATTCGGCGTCGGCCGCTTCGGCGTTGTCCGCGAGGTCGGACTTGTTCCGGATGACGAGCGCGGGGATCCCGGCCTGGTGCGCGGCGAGAAGCGCCTTCCAGATAAACCACGGGTTGAAGGTCGGGCGCGGCGCGAAGACGACGGCGACCAGGTCGACGTTCGCCGCCAGACTCTTGATGCGCCACTCGTCCGAGCGGTAGAGGAGGTTCCGGCGGGGTTCGATCCGCTCGATCGCGGCCACCCCGGAGACGGGCGGCGTCACGCCCACGCGGTCGCCCACGACGACGTCGCCCTTCTTGCCGCGGCGGTGCGCCTCCAGGCGCTCGCCCGCATCGGTCGTGACGACGTAGTGCCGGCCATGCCCGGCCGTGACGAGGCCGCCGATCAGCTCGGCGGGAGGAATCGCGTCCTCACGCTTTTTCTTGGGTTTCACCATGAGGGATCCGTTCAGTCGGGGCCTTCTCCCCGGTGGATTCGGTTTCGGTTTCGGTTTCAGGGACGGCGGACTCGGCAGCTTCGGTCGGCTCCGGCGTTGCGGGTTCGGTGTTCGGAGCCTCGGGCTCTGTCTCAGCCCCGGTTTCCGCTTCAGACAAGGCTTCCTGCACGGTCTCTGCCGGGGCCTCGGCCTGAGGTTCTTCAAGAGGCGTCCCGACCGGCTCGGGTGAAGGCTCGGCGGCGGGTTCCGCAACCGGCGCCGTCACCGACGCTTCCGAGAGCTCGGGAGCGGTGTCCTTGATCTCTTCAACCTGCTCAACCGGCTCAACAGGCTCAACAGGCGCTTCGACCGGTTCAGTCGGCTCAGCCGGTTCAACCGGTTCCAGGGGCTTCGCCCGCGTGACGAGCCTCGCGGACGACCCGACGAAGTCGTCCGAGGCCTTGGCGGCGGAGACGCTCACGCCGCCCGTCCAGGGCGAGGCGTCAAAGGGCGCCCAGCAGCTCGGGCGGTCAAGCGGCCGCCCCGTCTTCTTCGCGCGCCAAAGGAGATGCGCGACGCGCATCCCCGCGTGCGGGCGCGAATAGTGAAAGAGCGAGTAGAGGCGCGAGGGGGTGAGCGTCTGCTTGTAGTCGCGGTGAAGCTTCACCAAAGCACGTACGAGCGCGTCGGTCGAGACGGCCTTCGCCGCGTATTCGTCGGCGTCGTACTGCATCAGCCGCGCGAAGAGGTTCACGGCGGGCCGCAGCGGATAGTAGAGGATCGGAAACGCGGTGACCGCGATCGCGAGCACGTAGCCCGCGCGCGTGCCGTCTTGGAGGAACGAGACCGCCGGGGCGTAGCCGAAGCCCTCGAAGAATTCGACGTGCTCCGCGCCCCACCCGGCGAAGCGGAAGACGAGCCAGCCCGTCACGGCGTAGACCGCGGCGCGAAGGAAGAGGTGCAGGTGCTTCACGTGCCCGACGTCGTGCGCGATCAAGGCGAGAAGTTCGTCGGGCTCCAACCTCTGCGCCGCATGCGCGAAGACGACGACGCGGCGCTTCTTGCCCCAGCCCGGAATGACGAGGTGGGAGTGCGCCCAGCTCCGGGGCTTCGTCATCACCTCGACGTCGTCCACGACGAAGCCTTCGTGGCGCATGTAGGCGAGGATCATCTCGGCGGTCTTTCGGTCCGCCATCGGTTGCGAGCGGCGCTTCCAGAAGAGCGCGACGGTGTTCGAGAACTTCCAGCGCCAGAAGAGGTAGAGAAGGAAGAAAACCCAACCGATCCACCACCAGGCGCCGCCGGCGTGCTCAAGCAGGACGATCAGAAGCGCGAGGACGGGGAGCGACACGAGCCACCCGGCGAACGTCCGGCGGATTTCGCGCAGCATCCAGAGGCGCCGGTCTTCGAGCATGTACCCGAAGCGCTCCTGCACGCGGAAGTGCGCGAACCACCCGAAGGGGAATTCGATCAGCGCCGCCGTGAAGGTGACGGCGGCGAGCACCAGCCACTGCGCGACCAGGGGGTTCGAGGTCAGGATGTCGGCGGCCGCGGTGATGACGGTGAGCCCCTGACCGAAGGTCATGACGAGGGCGTAGGCGGCGCCGACGATCGCGAGCAGCAGGTTCGCCTGCGCGATCTCGGCCGTGTAGGCGGTCGCCTTTTCGATGGCGGCGGGCGAGAGCTTGTTCTCAAAGCCCGACGGTACGGCGCGTCCGGCGCGCTCCGCCGCGTGGGTGTGCAGAATCGTGAGCGCACACTCCAGCAGTACGTAGAGCGTGAGCATGCCGAAGAAGATCCTCTCGATGTTGCTCGCAGTGAGATGCATGAACGTCGGGCGCGGTGGGAGACTCGTGGTTGAAGTTGAAATTTTAGCGGTTTGCTCCCGAAGCCGTAGAATGAGAACCCCCACCGTCGGCGGAAGGGCGCGCCGTTTTCGGCGCGCCGGGGCGTAACCCCTTCCGGCCCATCCGACCGGACGGACCCTCTCACCCGACGACGGACGGCAGTCTTCTCAATCAGGAGCCCCTCATGGCAGAACGTGATCCCCGCTACGGCGACGACAACCTCATCTGGATCGACATGGAAATGACGGGCCTGCAGCCCGAAGTGAACCGTGTGCTGGAGGTCGCGGCGATCATCACGGACAAGGACCTCAACATCCTCCACGAGGGCCCGGTGGTGGCGATTCATCAGCCCGACGAGATTCTGGACGGCATGGACGCCTGGAACACCGAAACCCACACGAAGTCGGGGCTCGTGCGCCGCTGCCGGGAGAGCACGGTGACGGAGGCCGACTGCGCGGCGGTCTTCCGCGAAGTCTTCGAGCGCTTCGTCCCGGAGGGGAAAAGCCCCATGTGCGGGAATACCATCGGTCAGGACCGCCGCTTCATGGCGCGCTGGATCCCGGATCTGGAGCGGTACTTTCACTACCGTTCGATCGACGTGAGCACCTTGAAGGAGCTCGCCCGCCGCTGGGCCCCCGACAAAGCCTGGGTCGGCACCAAGGCGACCAAGCACCAGGCGCTCTCCGATATTGCTGAAAGTATTGAAGAACTTCGCTTCTATCGGGAGAAAATCCTGAAGATTTGAGTTTCGTATTCCATGCAACCGCTTCGCATCAAGGCGAAGCGGTTTTGTTTTAGGCGTGGTTACCTAGGGAAAATCCTGTAAGAAATCGCTTTCGGCACGTTCAATAATGCCGATTGAAAAAGAAGCTGCGCGCCCTTTCTTACTCAGGACGACGCGGCGGAATCTTTGGAGAGCACTTTCATGAGCATTACCGCCTGGATCGCCTTAGTGGTGGTCGTTGCCGTCGTCTGGGCCCTGATCAAGCGTTGGGAAACGCGCATGGTCCTCATCGCGAGCGGTCTTTTCCTGTGCATCATCTCTTGGGACTTCCTGTCGGGTCTTAACTCGATGGCCAACTCGATGGTGAACAAGTCCCTGGTGCAGGCCATCTGCGCCTCGATGGGTTTTGCCTTCGCCGCGAAGTACACCCGCTGCGACAGCTCCCTCGTGCACTATCTCGCGAGCCCGATCCGCGGTCTCGGCATCTTCCTGCTGCCGGTCTGCACCGTGATCACCTTCTTCGTGAACATCGCCATTCCGTCCGCGGCCGGCTGCGCCGCCGCCGTCGGTTCGACGCTGATTCCCGTGATGCTGCGCGCCGGCATCAAGCCCGCCGCCGCCGCGGCCGCCGTTCTGGGCGGCACGATCGGTTCGTACCTGTCGCCGGGCACGTCGCACAACCCGTACGTCGCCAACATGGCCGGCATGGACGTGATGACCTTCATCGGCACGCACGCCACGTACTCCGTCATGATCGGCGTCATCAGCGCGGTCGGCATCCTCATCGTCTGCTTCTTCATGGGCGACCACAAGGGCGACAAGAACGCCACGGTCGACGAATCGAAGCTGAAGAAGGAAGATGCGGACTTCGTGCCGAACCCGATCGCCGCTTTGGTTCCGCTCGTTCCGATCACGCTGCTTTTGGTCGGCAACCTCTGGGTCGAAGAAATCAAGATGGGCGTGGCGCCCGCCATGACGATCGGCGCGATCTGCGCCCTCGCCGTCGCCCGCGTCAACCCGCAGACCTTCACGAAGGAATTCTTCAACGGCATGGGCAAGGGCTACGCCGACGTGATGGGCATCATCATCGCGGCGGGCGTGTTCGCCGCCGGTCTGAAGTCTGCCGGCCTCATCGACAGCTTCGTCGCCGCGCTGAAGGAATCGAATGAAATCGCCCGCTGGGGCGGCTCCATCGGCCCGTACCTCATGGGCATCATCACGGGTTCGGGCGACGCCGCGACGTTGGCCTTCAACGAAACCGTGACCCCGCACGCGAAGGACTTCGGCATGACGATCGAAGGCCTGGGCGGCCTCGCCTTCCTCGCCGGTGCCGCCGGCCGTACGGCCTCCCCGATCGCCGGGGTGACGATTCTCGTCTCCGGCATCGCGATGGTGAGCCCGATCGAAGTCGTCAAGCGCACGGTTCTTCCGATGACGATCTCCGTCATCCTCTGCGCGATCCTGATGGTCTGACGATCCTCACGAAACGCACCGAAAACGCCCGCCGGGTCCGCCCTGCGGGCGTTTTTGTCTGGGGCGCCGACCGGCCGCCATGCCGCGGCCGCCGGGCGCGTTTCATAATGGCGGGAGGACACTCGGGAGGACGGCATGAGCTCGATCGGCGTGCAGATTCAGAGGCGAAAGAAGGGGCGCTACGTCTCGATCATCGAGTGCTTCACCGATCCGGTCACCGGGAAGAGGACCTCCCGGACGATCAAGCCCTTCGGCTACGTCGAGAAGGATCTCGAAGAGGATCCCGACTTCATGGCGAAGGTCTACGCGGAGTGCGACCAACTTCGTGTGGACCGTGCGGAGGCGAAGCGGCTCCGCGAGCGGCAGGATATGCGCCTGCGGCCCGAGCGCGAAGCGTACGGTTCGGCGCGGCTTTGCATCTACGGCGACGCGGTGCTCCGCCGGGTTTGGACGGAGCTCGGTCGCCCCCGGGTTCTTCAGAGCGTCCTGCTGCCGCAGCGCGCTTGGCTTCGACCTGGATCTCCACGCCTTCTGCGCCGCGGCGTCCATGATCCTTCCGCCCGGCGATGCGGTCGATTCGGGCGTGATCGTCCCGCAGTTTCTCCTTGATTACGGGCGAGGTCCGCGCGGAGCACGGTCCGGCGATGCTGACGTGCCTGGCCGGGCTGCGGGGACGTCAGGAGGCGTTCCTTGCGGAACGCGTCCCCGACTTGGCGGCGTTCGATCCGGACGACCAGGAAGAGGCGGGACCGCGTGAGACCATGTGCATCCTTCCGGGTTTGCGGGCGGTGCGTCTCGAAACCGGGACGGAGCGCCGGGGCTTTGCGGTGGTGCGGCTCCTCGCGGAGGCCACACCGCATCCGGAAACGACTCCGCGAAGAGGGCGAAGACATCCCGTTCGACGATTTCGTTCGTCTTCTGACGGTGCCGACACTCTCGCACCTTCCGAGCGTGGGCCGCGGGGAGCCGCTCTATCTCAAGACCGGCCACGGCTTCGTTCCGGAACTCCGTTCGATCGATCCCGCGCGCACGGACGTCGGCAGAAAAGCCGACCGGTTGATGGCGGCTTTCGGCGTGGGACCGATGAGGACGCTTGAAACGGCTTCGGGGATCCGGGAGAGGCTCGGCGTCGACCTTCGGCTTCGCATCGCCGCGCACGGTTGAGCCCAACTGAAGATGCAGAAACGGCAAGACCCCCGATCACATCGAGGGTCTTGATGGTTTGAGGGCCTGAAGAATCACTTCGAACCGGCGTCGTCCGTCCTTTGGGCGTTTCCGTCTTGAGGTGTCGCCGCGTCCGGTTTCCCGGCTTCCCCTCCGTCGGGAGCCTGTGCCCCGGCGGTCTCTTCGTGCTTCGACCCCTCTGTGTGCAGCGCCACGGGCGCGCGCACCGCGCGCAGCGCGCTCTCGGCGCCGCGGCGCAGGGCGGAATTTTTGAGCCAGGCTTCAAAGAGCGCCGACCCGATCGCCAGGAACAACGGACCCAGGATGAGCCCGAGGAATCCGAAGGCGATCACGCCGCCGAAGACCCCGAGGAAGATGAGACTCATCGGGAGGGTCGAACCCCTGGCGATGAGGAGGGGTTTGACGAGGTTGTCGACCGTCGCCACCACCAGCACGCCCCAGGCGCAGAGGAAGACCGCCATGCCGGTCTCGCCGATGCCGTAGAGCCAGACCGCCGCGGGAATCCAGATGACGGGCGGTCCGATCGGAATGACGGAGAGAATGCAGGCCGCGACCGAGAGGATCAGAACCCCCGGAACGCCCGCAATCCAAAGCCCGATCCCGCAGACCGCGCCCTGCACGATCGCAGTCCCGATGATCCCGAAGACGACCGAGCGCGTCGTGTTGGTGAGGATCTCGGTGATGTCGGAGGCGATGTGCCCGCTCACGCGAAGAAGAAGCTCGTGGAAGCGCCGCGCGAAGGCGATCCCGTCCCGGTAGAAGAAAAAGACGATGAAGAGCACCAGGCACATCTGCATGAGCCCGTTGCTCACGTTCACCGCGGTGTTGAGGACCCACCGGGAGACGGGTTCGATCAACTGCTCCACGGTGCCCGCAAAGGCCTTGGGGTCCACGGCGAAGGTGATCTGCTCGTGGAGCCACGGGCCCACGTAGGGGAGGGACTCGACGGAGGCGAGGATCGGCGTCGGGTCCTTCACCCAACCGGTGACGAGCCGCACGGCCTTGGGGAGCTGCTGCGTGAGCGACAGCATCAGGAACGTGAGCGGGATCAGCACCGTCACGATCAGCCCCGTCACCATGAGGAGCGCCGCGGGCGTCGCGGCGTTCCTCGTCCAGGCGAGGACCTTCGTGAAGACCGGCCACGTCACCACGGCGAGGATCGCCGAGATGAGGATCGCCGTCATGAAGGGCTCGACGATGAGCCAGCACCCGAAGAGGACCGCGGCGGAAAGGAGCACGCGGACCAATAGATCGACCCTCTCCGAAAAGGAGAGGCCGAAGACGCCGGCGCGGCGACCGGGTTCGGGAGAGTGCGGCATGGCGGGGTCCTCCTGAGCCGTTCAGGTCAGTTGACGAAGGGCTCGGTCTCCAACGGGATGCAGCCGTTCAGCATCACGCGCTTCATCGCGGTGCGAAGGGCCTCGATCGCGGGCATGCGCGTGAAGCTCTTGCGCCAGACCATGATGACGCGGCGCGAGGGCGCGGGCTGCTTGAAGGGGATCACCTTGATCGGGGTCGGAAGGCTCGTGAGGTACGGGACGGCCGAGGCCGGGAGCACCGTGATGCCGAGACCCTGCGCGACCATGTGGCAGATCGTCTGCAAGGAGGACCCCTCGACCGTGCGCTGGACGTCGGTCGCGGTCATGTTGAAGCGGGCGAGGTCCGGGCAGACGCCGAGGATCTGGTCGCGGAAGCAGTGGCCGGCGCCCAGAAGGAGCATCGTCTGGTCCTTCAGTTCGTCGGTGCCCACGTAGTTGCGGTTCACCCAGGGGTGATGCGCCGGGACGACCACGACGAAGTCTTCCTGGTAGAGCTCCTGCGTCATGAAGCCCGTGTCGGCGATCGTGTCCGCCATGAAGGCGACGTCGATGCGGCCGGTGCGAAGCCCCGTGAGGAGTTCCGACGTGTAGGTCTCTTCAAGGTAGAGCGGCATCTTCGGGGCGACCGAAGACATCTCGCGGATGAGTTCAGGGAGCAGGTACGGCCCGATCGTGTAGATCACGCCCATGTGCAAGGGCCCCGAGAGCGGGTCCTGACCCAAGTGGGCGATTTCGGAGATGCGGTTGCTCTCTTCCAAGACCTTCTGCGCCTGCGCGACGATCTGCTGACCGACGGGCGTGACGGAGATGTCGTTCGAGCGGCGCTCGAAGATGGTGACGCCGAGCTCCTCTTCGAGCTTCTTCACGGCGACGGAGAGCGAGGGCTGGCTCACGAAGCAGGACTCGGCGGCGCGGCCGAAGTGCCGCTCGCGGGCGACGGCGATGATGTATTTGAGTTCGGTGAGCGTCATGGTGTCGGGTTCTTTGTGGGATGTGTGCTGAAAGGGAAAGGGGTGCTCCGGGGAGCGTTCAGGCCCCCAGGAATTCGGCGTCGGCTTCGAACCAGCGCCTCGCGTGGCGTCTCGCGCCGTCGGGGTCCCGCCGGACGAACTCCTGCGCGGCGTCGCGGGCGGTTTCGACCAGCACCGCGTCGGCTTCGAGGTCCGCGAAGCGGAGCATCGGCATGCCGGACTGCCGCTCGCCGAGGAACTCGCCGGGTCCGCGGATCTTCAGATCCTCGCGGGCGATCTCGAACCCGTCCGTCGTCTGCCGGATGACGCGCATGCGCTGCCGCCCGGTGTCGGACAAGTTCGGGTCGTAGAGGAGCACGCAGGTGCTCTGGGTCGACCCGCGACCCACGCGGCCTCTGAGCTGATGGAGCTGCGCGAGGCCGAAGCGCTCGGCGTGTTCGATCACCATGAGGGTCGCGTTCGGGACGTCGACCCCGACCTCGATCACGGTGGTGGAGACGAGGAGGTCGATCTCGCCCTCGGCGAAGGCCTCCATGATGCGGTGCTTCTCGTCGGGGGCCAACTGGCTGTGCATGAGGCCCACCCTCACGTCGGGGAGCGCCTCCGCCAGCTGGCGGGCGCAGTCGACGGCGGGCGTGAGGTCGAGGGCCTCCGACTCTTCAATCAGCGGGCACACCCAGTAGGCCTGGTGACCCGCGGCGACGTGGCCGAGGATCGAGGAGACGATCAGGGGCTTCTTGTCCAGCACGAAGAGCTTCGTCGTGATGGGCTGCCGCCCGGGAGGCAGTTCGTCGATGACGGAGACGTCGAGGTCCGCGAGGTAGCTCATCGCGAGCGTGCGGGGAATGGGCGTGGCGGAAAGCATGAGGAGATGCGGGGTCGCCCCGAAATCCTCGCGGCGGCGAAGCGCCAGGCGCTGCGCCACGCCGAAGCGGTGCTGCTCGTCGACGATCGCAAGGCCCAATTTGGCGAACTTCACGCCTTCCTGAATGAGGGCGTGGGTCCCGACGGCGATCTGCGCGGCACCCGACGCAATGGCTTCAAGGGCAGCCTTCTTTTCCGACCCCTTCTGCTTGCCTGTCAACCACGCGATCTGAAGCCCCAAGGGCGTCAGCCAATCGATGATCTTGCGGAAGTGCTGTTCGGCGAGGATTTCCGTGGGCGCCATCAGGACGGCCTGGCGACCGGAAGCGACCGCACGGAGCGCTGCGAGGGCCGCGACGACGGTCTTACCGCTCCCGACGTCGCCTTGGACCAGGCGGTTCATCGGGTGCTCGCGGAAGAGGTCGCGCCGGATCTCGTCGACGACGCGCTTCTGCGCGCCGGTGAGCTCGAAGGGGAGCTTTTTGAGAAAGTCGTCTTCGATCGTGGAACCCGCTTCGGGGACCAACGCTTCGGCCTTCCTTTCCTTTTGGAGCAGACGCGTCTCGCGCAGCGTGATCTGCTGCGCCATCAGCTCGTCGAACTTGAGGCGCCGCCAATGCGGGTCGGTGCGGTCCTGGAGCGCCGTCAGGTCGGCGCCCGCGGGCGGGTGATGCAGAAAGCGCACGGACTCGGCGAAGCCCGGCAGGCCGAACCTCACCGTGATGTCTTCGGGCACCGGATCGTCCATGTCGACGTCGAGGAGCGCGGTGTCGATGCGCTTGCGGATCGTGCGCTGTTGGAGGCCCTCCGATACCGGATAGACGGGCGTCAACGTCGTGGGCAGAGCGTCCCCCGGCTTCATCAGCGCGTAGCGCGGGTGGATCATCTGCGGCGCGCCGTTCATGTCGAGGCGCACTTCTCCGGAAATGCGGAGCGTCTTCCCGTGCGGGAGGATGTTCGAGCGGTGGAAGTTGAAGAAGACCAAGGGAAGCGTCCCCGTGTCGTCCTTCACGTGCACGATGACGATCGCACCCTTCGAGGTCTGGCGCTGGTTCGTCGAGTACGGAACCGCTTCGATCTGCGCCCAGTAGCCCGGCACCAGATCCCGGATCTTGACGATGCGGGTCTCGTCCTCGTAGCGGAGCGGCATGTGGAGCGCAAAGTCCCAGTCGGAGACGAGCCCCATCTTCTTCATGCGCTCTTCGGGCGTGACTTTGCGCTTCTTCTCGTCCTTCTTCGCCGCACCCGCGCGCTTCGTCTCGGCTTCCGACAAGGGCTTCACCGTGCGGATCGTCTTTCTCGCACGGGGCTTCGCGGGCGCACCCGTCCCCTCGGGCGCGTCGCCGGCGTCCGGGTTCTGTTCAAAGGGCGGCGCCTCGAAGAGGTCGGGCGAATCGTCGCGGGCGGTCATGGCGGGGTGTTCCGTTGTTGGGGCGGCGGGCGGCTCGAATCGGGATCAGCGCGGAAGCACCGCGATCGCTTCGGCTTCGAAGCGCGCGTTCTTCGGGAGCGCCTTCACGACGACGCAGCTGCGCGCCGGGTAGGGGGCGTCGACGAATTCGCCCATCACTTCGTTCACCTTCGCGAAGTCGGCGAGCTCGGTGATGAAGAGCGTGAACTTCACGACGTCCTTCATCTCAGCGCCGGAGGCGGCGAGGACGTTTCTGAGGTTCGTGAAGCTCTGGCGCACTTCCGCCTCAAACGCTCCGGGGAGCGTCCCTGTTTCGGGCACGAGCCCGATCTGCCCCGAGCAGTATACGGTGCCCCCCGCAACGACGGCGTGGCTGTAGAGCCCGACGGCGGCGGGGGCCTTCTCGGCGTGAATGATCTTGCGGTCCATGAGTCTTCTGTCTCCGGAAAAGGGCACCGAACGGGCGTCGGAGCGGGTTGTCGAATTCTATGTTTATTTATTCTATCGAATATCGCGAGTTGATAGGTAGCCAACCTATCGTCTATCGAAAAGATGACTATGAGATCACCCCCTCCAAAAGGAGGTAGGGAGTACGTATAGATACGTATGTTTGGGCCCATACCTCAGGGGCTTCGCCGCCTCTTACCGCCCTTGGAATATCCGGGTAGTCCCGTAGGCCCTAAGAGGTAGTCCTAATTGTGTGGGTACTCCGGTCCGCGAAATGCCTCGAATAAGCCCAAAAACCCGGGGATTGCAAGGGAATGTGGTTCATACGTACGGTTTCGCAAACCTCTTTTCGGGGTTATGTCGAATATCAACAATGGGGGTGTTTCCTAGGGTTTTTCCTGATATGGTTCGAGGAGGGCGGATCGCTACACTCCGATCACCTCTGAGGGGTCCGGGGCTGTCGTTCCGATCTTCTTAACGGTGTTTTGGAAAAACGGAATAAGCAAACATGCGTATTCCGCCTCCGCCGAAGGAAGAGAGGGGCACGATTTGCTTACACTTCTAGGTGAAAGAACCTAGAAGCCGGTTCTCCGGAAGGAGGCCGCACAGTTCGACTGCGCCGCTCGAGGAGAACAGCGACGCAGATGAATTGCTGGGGGAGCGACGAAAGGGCCGCGAGGCTCGGACGCCGCTTCTTTCAGGAAGAACCAAGAGGACGCACGTCCGGTGTTTGTTTGTCGCCGGGCGCGCTTCCGAAGACGGTCCGCCTTGAGTTCGCTCTAAAAGGGACCCACGGTTGGGTGCGCCCGACCCGCGCCGGAGGCTTTCCCCGCTCCGGAACGGAAGGGACCGGCACCCCGGCAGCCGGACGGTCCGCCTTACTTATATATGGCGGATCACGGTTCCCGGAGGCGTCCGGAACGGCGGCACCCATCCGCGCCGGTGGGGTGAACGCCCGAAAGGGTGTGTTGAGAGACGGACAGCCTGCCGGTTTGGGCCTCTATGCCCAGCGGGCGGTCCCCCGCCCATGAAGCGGGTTTATAGAGGAACTAGTAATGAAGATTATCTACACCGACGTACTCGTGATCGGTGGCGGTCTGGCCGGGCTCCGTATGGCCGTTGCCGCCAAGCGCCGCGGGCATGATTCGATCGTTCTGTCGCTCGTCCCGCCGAAGCGCAGCCACTCCAAGGCCGCTCAGGGCGGCATGCAGGCTTCGCTCGGCAACGTGATCAAGGGCGCCGGGGACAACGAAGACGTCCATTTCGGCGACACGGTGCGTGGTTCCGACTGGGGTGCCGACCAGGAAGTGGTCCGCATGTTCGTCAACACCTCGCCCAAGGCCGTGCGTGAACTCGCCGCCTGGGGCTGCCCCTGGAGCCGCATCACCCCGGGCGACCGTCAGGTGATCATCAACGGTGAAAAGGTCACGATTACCGAACGCAAGGAAGCGCAGGGCCTCGTCGCTCAGCGCGACTTCGGCGGCACGAAGAAGTGGCGTACCTGCTACGTCTCGGACTGCACGGGCCACGCGATGTTGAACACCGTGACCGACCGCATCATCGCCGAACAGGTTCCGGTGATCGAACGCGTCGAAGCCCTCTCGCTCATCCATGACGGCAAGCGCTGCTACGGCGCCATCGTCCGCGACCTCATCACGGGCGAACTCATGGCCTACGTCTCGAAGGCCACCGCGATCGCCACGGGCGGTGCGGGCCGCATCTACCGCGTCACGACGAACGCCGTGATCTGCGACGGTACGGGCTACGACCTCGCGCTCGGCACCGGCGTCGCCACGCTCTCCAACATGGAAGCGATCCAGTTCCACCCGACCGGCATCTTCCCGGCCGGCATTCTCGTGACGGAAGGCTGCCGCGGTGACGGCGGTCTGCTGCGCGACGTCGACGGCCACCGCTTCATGCCGGACGTCGAACCCGAAAAGAAGGAACTCGCTTCCCGCGACGTGGTTTCGCGCCGCATGGAAGAACGCATCGCCCAGGGCAAGGGTGTGAAGAGCCGCTTCGGCGAACACATCTGGCTCGACATCACGCTGCTCGGCGAACACCACATCAAGCACAAGCTGCGTGAAGTCTACGAAATCTGCCACTACTTCCTCGGCGTCGACCCGACGAAGGAATGGGTGCCCGTGCGTCCGGCCCAGCACTACACGATGGGCGGCGTGCGCACGAACCCGACCGGCGAATCGCCCACGCTGAAGGGCCTCTTCGCCGCCGGCGAAGCCGCGTGCTGGGACATGCACGGCTTCAACCGTTTGGGCGGGAACTCCGTTGCCGAAACCGTGGTTGCCGGCATGATCGTCGGTGAATTCATCGCCGACTTCTGCGACAAGCCCGAAAACGGCATCGACATCCCGACCTCGATCATCTACGACGCGCTTGCCAAGCAGGAAGCCGCGCTCAAGCACTTCACGACGAACGGCGGCAACGAAGACGCCGTCGCGCTGCGCACCCGCATGCAGGAAATCATGACGACCAAGATCGGCATCTTCCGCAAGGGCGCCGACATGGAGTCCGCCGTTTCCGAGCTCGAAGACCTCTACAAGCGCTCCTTCAACGTGCCGGTCAAGGACATCGCCGGCCCGAACCCCGAACTCGTTTACGCCTACCGCACCCAGAAGATGCTCCGCGTCGCCCTGACGGTCGCCGCCGGTGCCGCCGCCCGCAAGGAATCCCGCGGCGCTCACTTCCGTGAAGACTTCCCGGTGCGTGACGACGTCAACTGGCTCAACCGTACGATCGCGACGTGGAAGGAAGGCGACACGCTGCCGACCCTCTCCTACCAGGCGCTCGACATCAGCAAGATGGAACTTCCCCCGGGCTTCCGCGGCTACGGCGTGAAGAACTACATCGAAAATCCCGAGTCCGCCAAGCGCCAGGCCGAAGTCGACGCCATCCGCGCCAAGATGGAAGCCGAAGGCAAGGACCGTTTCGAAATCCAGAACGCGCTGATGCCCTACGAGCACCTCCTGCCGAAGCGTCTGCAGGGCAAGAACGAACGCATCGACGAACCCTTGAACGATTAATTTGGAGCTGTAGCGAAAAATGAGCCAGCAAGTTCAACCGACCAAGAAGCATCGCCTTCTCAAGATCAGCATCCTGCGCTACAACCCGCAGGATCCGGAAAGCGTGCCTCACATGCAGACCTACGAGCTCGAAGAGTCCGACTCGATGACGCTCTTCATCGCGCTCAACGAGCTGCGTGACCACCAGGATCCGACGCTCCAGTTCGACTTCGTGTGCCGCGCGGGCATCTGCGGTTCGTGCGCCATGATGATCAACGGGAAGCCGGGCCTCGCCTGCCGTACGCTCACCCGCGACCTGCCGACCGAATTCACGCTCGCGCCGCTTCCGGCGTTCGAGCTGATCGGTGACCTCTCGGTCAACACCGGCAAGTGGATGCGCAACATGTCCGAGCGCATGGAAGCCTGGGTCCACATGAAGGAAGAAGAAGTCGACCTCCGCAAGAAGGAAGTCCCGATGGATCCGCAGTTGGCCGAAGACATCTACGTTCTCGACCGCTGCGTCGAATGCGGCTGCTGCATCGCGGGCTGCGGTACGGTCCGCATCCGTCCGGACTTCGTGGGCGGCGTCGGCATCAACCGCATCGCGCGCTTCCGTCTCGACCCGCGCGACGACCGCAACGACGCCGACTACTACGAAGTGATCGGCGACGATTCGGGCGTGTTCGGCTGCATGTCGCTTCTTGCCTGCCACGACTTCTGCCCGAAGGATCTGCCCCTCAAGACGCAGATCGCCTTCATCCGCCGCAAGATGGCCGAGCAGGGCATGCGTGGGTACGACAAGGTTCTTCCCACCCCCAAGAAGAAGGCTATTCCCATTAAGCCTGTTAAGTAGTATTATTTAGGAGTGCTGCAGGAGATCTCCCCTAAAGAACTATCTCATACGAGGTAACCCGGAGATCCCTGCGGGGCGACTAGATACCAAACCCGATTCGGCAGACCAACCCCCATGTGGGAAACCGTAATCCCCATGGGGTGCCGATGAAGGTATTTCAATTGGTGGCGACCAGCCTCACGCCGGAAGACCGACAACCGGCTGACACCACCGGGATTATTTGAGGAGCAAACAAAATGTCCCGTATTGAAAGCGACTTCCTTGGCGAGCTCGAGATCCCTGATGACGTCTACTACGGCGTCCAGACGATGCGCGGCAAGCAGAACTTCAACATCACGGAAATGCCGATGTCGCAGGAACCTTTCTTCGCGATCGCCTACGGCTACGTGAAGAAGGCTGCGGCCATGGCCAACAAGGAACTCGGCTGCATCCCGGCCGACGTCGCTGACGCGCTGATCTGGGCCTCCGAACAGCTCATCGCCGGCAAGTACAACGATCAGTTCGTGACCGACTGGCTCCAGGGTGGTGCCGGCACGTCCACGAACATGAACTGCAACGAAGTGATCTGCAACCTCGCTTGCGAACACCTCGGCCTTGCCAAGGGCGACAAGTACGTCTCCCCGAACGACCACGCCAACTTCGGCCAGTCGACGAACGACACGTACCCGACCGCTCTTCACCTCTCGCTCATCCTCCGTTCGAACGTCCTCCTGAAGGCCGTTGAAGAACTCCGCGATTCCTTCTACCGCAAGGCTGAAGAAACCAAGGGCGTTCTCAAGATGGGCCGCACCCACCTCCAGGACGCGGTTCCGATGTCCTTCGGCCAGGAATTCCACGGCTGGGGCAAGACGATCGAAGACGAAATCGCGATCATCAAGGAAGCGCAGGAACACCTCAAGGTCGTCAACCTCGGCGCCACCGCCATCGGCACGACCGTGACGGCTCATCCGGAATACCCGGCCCTCGCCGTCAAGTACCTCGCTGAAATCACCGGCATCGACTTCAAGAACAGCGACGACCTCATCGCCGCCACGTCGGACTGCGGCTCCTACGTCGCCCTCTCGTCCGCCGTCAAGAGCCTTGCCGTCAAGCTGACGAAGGTCTGCAACGACCTCCGCCTCCTTGCCTCCGGTCCGCGTACGGGTCTCTCCGAACTCGTCCTGCCGCAGCTCCAGCCTGGTTCCTCGATCATGCCGGGCAAGGTCAACCCCGTCATCCCGGAAGTGACCAACCAGGCCTCGTTCCTCGCGATCGGTCTCGACACGACGGTCATGCTCGCCGCCTCCGCCGGCCAGCTCGAACTGAACGTCATGGAACCGGTCATCACGTTCGCCCTCTACATGCAGATGAAGGTCATGACCAACGCCTGCATCGCGATGCGTGAAAAGTGCGTCGACGGCATCGTCGTCAACGCCGACCGCTGCAAGGACCTCGTGATGGGTTCGCTCGGCATCGTGACGCTCTTGAAGCCGCACTTCGGCTACAAGCCCTGCGCCAACGTCGCCCGCGAAGGCTTCCTCACCGGCAAGTCGCTGCACCAGCTCGTCGTTGAAGAAAAGAAGATGATGACCCAGGAACAGTGGGATCGCACCTTCACGTACGAAAACCTCATCAACCCGAAGTTCGAAAAGTAATTCGGTGAATGAGTGACAGAACGGATCTGCGGAACCCCCGCAGGTCCGTTCCGCCATAACTAAAACCCGGGCCATGATCCGGGGACTCCACCAACCAAAGAGAGCTTTCGGAGCGGCTCACGCCGTCCCGATCGAACAATATGGACATCTCTATCCTTCTTGAGTTCATCGTCGTTCTCGCGGCGATCTTCCTCGGTGTTCGCCTCGGCGGCATCGGCATCGGCTACGTCGGCGGCGCCGGCGTGCTGGTCCTTGGTCTTGTCTTCGGCATGAAGCCGGGCAACGTGCCCTGGGACGTGATCCTGATCATCGGTTCGGTGATTGCGGCCATCGCGGCCATGCAGTTGGCCGGCGGTCTTGACTGCCTCGTGCGCATCGCCGAAGGCATCCTCCGCCGCAACCCGAAGCAGATCAACTACCTCGCCCCGGTCGTCACGTACGCCCTGACGCTCTTCGCGGGTACCGGCCACACCGCCTTCTCGATGATTCCGGTCATCGTTGAAGTCGCGAAGGAACAGCACATCCGTCCGTGCGTTCCGCTGTCGATCGCCGTGGTTGCCTCCCAGATCGCCATTACGGCTTCGCCCGTGTCCGCCGCCGTGATCTACATGTCCGGCGTGCTCGAACAGTTCGGCTGGTCCTACCCGCTGCTGCTCGGCATCTGGATCGTGACGACCTTCGTCGCCTGCATGCTCACCGCCTTCGTGATGACGCTCATCTCGAAGATGGACCTCGACAGCGACCCGGTCTACATGGAACGCCTCGCCAAGGGCCTCGTGAAGGCTCCGAACGCCGGCGAACGTCCCGCGCTCCTGCCGCACGCCAAGCTGTCCGTTCTGATCTTCCTCCTCGGCGTCATCTTCGTGGTGCTCTATGCCTCCGCGATCTCGCCTGCGGTCGGCATCATCGACCCGGTCATCGTCCCGCGTGACGCGGCCATCTGGTCCGTGATGTTCATCATCGCCACCCTGATCTCGTTCTGCTGCAAGATCGACGTCAGCAAGATCGGCTCGAGCTCGGTCTTCCAGTCCGGCATGATCGCCGTGATCTGCGTGTTCGGCGTGGCCTGGTTGGGCGACACCTTCGTCAGCAACCACAGCAACGAAATCAAGGAACTCGCCGCCGGTACGGTTTCGCAGTACCCGGCCCTCCTCGCCGTCGTATTCTTCATCGCCGCCATGCTCCTCTACTCGCAGGCCGCGACCGCGAAGGCCATCACGCCGGCCATCGTTGCCGCTCTCGGCATCACCGCCGCGAACCCGGGCGACTCCTACATGCTCGTCGCTTCGTTCGCCGCCGTTTCCGCCCTGTTCGTTCTCCCGACCTACCCGACGCTGCTCGGCGCGGTCCAGATGGACTACACGGGTACGACCCGCATCGGCAAGTGGGTGTTCAACCACGCCTTCTTCCTCCCGGGTCTCATCGCCATCGTCTTCTCGGTCGTCCTCGGCTTCCTCGCCGTCGGCCTCTTCTGATAGACGTTCGGTCAAGCCGGTCCTTCGGGGCCGGCCCCGAGATGAAAAACGCCTCCGGTTTCCGGGGGCGTTTTTTCATCTTGGGTCTGGGGAACTGTTGGCGGCCTCTATGGGCCAAAGATTTGGAGGAACCGTCGACGACCCCAAAGCGGGCGCTATTCATCGGGGAACTGCTGGCGACCTAAGGGATGGCCTTCGGTTTTGACGTGCCCGGCACCACCTTCATGCGTGTGGGCGGAACAGGGCGGAGCAGGGTGGTCCCGTTCGCTGGGCGGCATCCGGGTCGACATCTCAACCGGCGCCGGGATCGCCCGGGAAG
>OGHV01000654.1_pt1 | contig 23166 bp, 19 predicted proteins | sample 1571551 | NCBI WGS metagenome assembly OGHV01 (sample SAMEA2581960, study PRJEB24529) | metagenome | biome: Human gut stool | place: China | collected 2011 | reverse complement strand
TGATGTACTTTAAAGTTTTATTCACGATATAATAGGTGTTATAATTTTATGTATTAGATATCTTTGTAGTTGATACCTTTCAGATCCATGAATCTCTTTAATGCTTCCAGATAATAGTAGTCAGCATAGTTCAGTGGAGTGTCGATTTCAGAACCATTGGGTAGTGAACCTACGGAGTGCATCAAAATGAATCCTTGATTGTCACCCACTTTTGCGAGATATGCATCACTTGACAGATTCTTCAGAATCTTTTCCGCATAATCCAGATATTTCTGTCCATCGGGAACCATTGTGCTTAGTTCGATCATTGCAGAAGCAGTGACAGCAGCAGCAGATACATCACGTGGAGTTTCTTTGGTTACAGGAGCATCATAATCCCAATAAGGAATAGCGTCGTCTGTTTTTACGCGATCCATAATCATATCGGCTATGTCCTTTGCAAAGTTCAGGAAGATACTATCATTTGTTTTGCGGAAACAAGCGGTATATCCGTATACAGCCCATGCCTGTCCGCGTGCCCAAGCCGATTCGTCGGCATAGCCTTGATGCGTCATTTTGATATGGGGTTTTCCGGTGATGGTGTCATATGAAACGACATGATAGCAGCTATAGTCATCGCGGAAATGATTTTCCATCGTCGTATTGGCATGCGTGACCGCGATATCATGGAAACGGTTATCGCCGGTAGTCTTGCTTGCCCACGTCAGCAGTTCGAGGTTCATCATATTATCGATGATAACCGGATACTGCCATTTACCATTATTGGTAAAGTCCCAGGAACGGATCGCCTTGATCATAGGGTTGAACCGGGTACTAAGCGAGCCGGCGCCTGTCACCAGCACATCCTTGTAAGCGGGATTTTGTGTCAGCCGGTAACCGTTGCCATAGCTACAATAAAGCATGAAGCCTACATCGTGATTATCCGTCACATGCTGCACTTTTTCCAAGCGTTCGGTAAAAAGTCCGGCATACTTCTTCAATTCGGGAGTAGGATTGTTTTCATACAGATACTTAAGCATCATAGAATCATTTATATATGCTGTCATTGTCTGTCCTATTTCAGATGCGGCAAATAATGATGTCAGGGCAAGGAGCAGCCATACGATGACCATTCCCTTAATAAAACCTACTGCAAAGCCTGCAATCCGGTTCACAGTGCCAATAACAGGCACCCTTTCTATTTTTCTGATGATGTGACGGACTATGTATGCCACTATTCCCAGCAGAAAAAATACTATAAAAAAAGACAAACCTGTCATAATGGCATTTGTAAGCTGTACGGATATGGTGTCGTATGCTCCGGATTTCTGCAGCAATATGTTTGCCATATCAAAATCGCTGGTGGCTTTTTGCCCCTGTATGGCTATTTGTTTTTCAATGCCGTTTAGAATTACAGGCTCAATTCCTGTCTGTGATAATATATGATCCCTGACATATGGGGCTGCCATGGTTGATGCAGCAAGCATTACTATCCAGGCTGCAAGCGAATATACCATGCGAAGCACACCTCTTGTGTAGCCTCTCACCACATTCCACGCAACAATACATATTACCGCAATTAACAGCCAATTCATTTCAGTCTCACCTCGTCCATTGCGCCGTCATAGATGAAGATATAGTTATTCATACCCGATTTATACATCACCTTGTACAGCTTGTTGTCAAATGTATGATAGAATTTCTTGACTCCGTGTATGGTGTATATCTCACAGGCTGTGTCTCCTGTGACGCACACCTCGTTATTGCTGTCAAACTCTATACTATTGTAGGCAATAGCTGTGTCGTTTTCCATAAGCATCTTACCGTTAAAATCATAAAGCTTGATATGACTGGTGCAATTTTTATCATTGTTGGAGTATGCTACTCCTATATATTTATTATTGTAAAATACGCTGTCTATCAGCTTTTCCAGCTTAATAGTCTGCTTGAGCTTTGGCTTCTGGCTTCCGTCAAATACCATAATATTCTGATCTGAAACTGCTATCATCCTGCTGTCGGAAACATATGCTATTTCAGGTATGAGCTGATTCTCATACTTGTAGGTGCCGACATTGTTGTCTATCTCATTTTGTCCTACTGATCCAAAATTGTAAAAGGATATAACGCTGTCCGTCTTTCCTCCGGAGACATCTATCATATCTACAGCCAGTTTTTTAGCATCATATGAAAGAGCTATATCAACAGGTATGTTCTTCTGTTCTCCGAAAAACTCACCACTTGCCAGCTCTTTTCCGTTTACATCATACAGCTTTACATAATAATTTTCATTCTCACTGACAAGGACTGCCACTGTGCCCTGGCTTGCTATGCAGGCTTTTATGATAGGCCACGATGTTCCTATTTCTTTTTTTACTCCATTCTTGTCCATGATATAGAGGACTGTTCCACCCCTGTCATAGATAGTCATAAAGCTTTCGCATGTGACTACCTGTGGCGATGACATCTCAAATGCCTGGTTCCATATGCGGTTTCCGTCTGAGTCTGTATACAATACACCATCATTGCTGTACTCCACTACCGCTCCGCAGAAATCCACGAACGACACCGCACTCTTGTCCTTCTGCTCCACGCTGTTTTTGACGTCAAATGACTTGTAGGTGCGCAGCGCCATCCACAACCATACTATAAGAAATAAAGCCACGACTGCTGCCACGACTATTATTATTCTTTTTGCTATTTTTCTTCTATGCTTTCGTATTTTCTCCTCGAGCTCGTCCAAATCGGTCTCGACAGTTTTAAAGTCTGATTTCCGTGCCATAATCTTATCCTTTTGTCTACTTCCAAAATATTTGTTACTTGTCAGTATACCATTCACCGGATATTTTTTCCACAGGAATTAAATCTTCTTCTGTTGACATGGCCGGAAGTGTCTCCTTTTTGTCTAATGTTCCACTCATTCCAGCGCCGGCTTTAAGCCCGATAAGCACTATAAGCACTGCTATAGCTGCAATCATCACTACAGATGCAAACGAACCCTTGCGCGGTTCTTTTCCTGCCTCCATGGCTTTTCTGTACCGGCCGCGTTCTTTCGATATGCTGCCAAATTCCTCAGGAAACGACACATTGATCCTGTCGTCTGCCGAAGCTCTTCTATGTATCCGGCTGTAGCTGCTTTTGTCCGCTGTGTCAGTGTCCTCATACCGGCTGCTGCTTTTATTATTGTCATCGGCATTACTATAACTGTCTATTTTATTATTGTTGTTTGCATTACTATAGCTGCAGGTTTTATTGCAGGTGTCAGTTTCATTATAGCTGTCAGCACTATCACAATGCTCATTCATGCGGTAATATACAAAAAATCCTGTCTTTTTCTTCAGATGATTATTCTTTTTGATAAAGAAGTTTTCCTCCTGCTCTGTCCTGTTCAAAAGGAACATAAGCTGATGAGCGCCGCCAAAGTGCTCCCTGTGTATATTTTCAAGCATGGGTGTTGGCTCAGCCGGAAAATCCTCCTGCCTGAATGCCCATCCGACGATAATCAGTTCCTCGTAGCTTTTCTTTATCTCCGCAAACACTCTGCTCCATACCTTGTTGGTCCAAAGAGGCGCATTTTTGTCAAACTCCATATCATATACTGCAATCGCCGCCTCCACAAATGTGGCATACCTGCCTCCGCTGCTCTCCGTATGCCCCATGAGTACAAAAACCTCTTTATCCTTAAAGCCCTCAGTCTTTATGCGCTTATACGCTTTCTCCGATATGTAAACCCGGCCCTCATCCGCCGGTGTGCCAATCTGCCTGACGTTGTTCGTCACAATATCTATCATGCCAGCCTCCTTTTTCGGTCAGCATAGCACTTGCAGATTGTAAATTTATGCAATATTATGCGATTATAAATATATTTTGCAGTTAATCACTAATGAAAAAAGGACGCATGAACCCATGCGCCCGACTTTTCCCATATGAAGCAGTCAATTGCTTCGCACTCGACACCCTATAATCCACCGGAAAGCGTACAGTATATTCTGAAGAAAACAATATGAACTGCCGCAGGGTTCCATTATGTAAAATAGCAAGAATGACTAAACTCATTCAACACGCTATCCACACGAAATCCTGCGGCTGACTTCATATTTTTTCTGAGGAATATACTGTATGCTGCACCGGTGAACACAGCCTCCAAGTGCGAAGCACATAAAACCCACTACTTCATATAATTCTTTACTTTGTTGTAGATGCCCTCTGCATCCAGTCCATACTTGTGGATAAGCTCCACTGCCGGTCCTGACTCGCCGAAGCGGTCCTCTACACCGATACGCAAAAGCTTTGCAGGCTGCTCCTCACAGAGTACCTCTGCCACAGCACTTCCGAGTCCTCCATTGATAGAGTGCTCCTCTACTGTGACTGCCTTGCCTGTCTTTGATACAGATTTAACAATCAGCTCTCTGTCGATTGGCTTGATTGTATGGATATTGATAACCTCAGCATCTATGCCGTCTGCTGCGAGCATTTTTGCTGCCTCAAGTGTCTCTGATACCTCAAGTCCTGTTGCAAATATAGATACATCCTTGCCTTCCTTGAGTACGATACCCTTTCCGATTTCAAACTTGTAGTCCGGTGTGTCGTTGATTACAGGCACTGCAAGTCTGCCGAATCTAAGGTATACATTGCCCACATGGTCGTATGCTGCCTTTACTGCGGCTCTCGCCTCCACATCGTCTGATGGGTTTATTACAACCATGCCCGGGATTTCTCTCATGAGTGAAAGGTCCTCGAGGCACTGATGTGTAGCTCCGTCCTCACCTACAGAGATTCCTGCATGTGTGGCACCTATCTTGACATTGAGATGAGGATATCCGATTGAGTTTCTTACCTGGTCATAGTTTCTGCCTGCTGCAAACATGGCAAATGAGCTGATAAAAGGCACCTTGCCGCATGTAGCAAGTCCTGCTGCGATACCTGTCATATTGCACTCTGCGATTCCGCAGTCCCAGTGACGCTCAGGAAACTCCTTCTGGAATATACAGGTCTTTGTGGCACCTGCAAGGTCAGCATCAAGTACAATAAGGTCATCGTGTGCTTTTCCAAGCTCTACGAGTGCGTTTCCGTAGCTATCTCTTGTAGCGATTTTCTTTACTTCTGACATAATGCTTCACCTGCCTTTTCTAAGTCTGCCATTGCGATTTCATACTCCTCGTCATTTGGAGCCTTTCCATGCCATCCTGCGGCATTTTCCATGAAGGATACGCCCTTGCCCTTTACAGTCTTTGCGATAATGGCTGTAGGCATGCCCTTTGTCTCACGGGCTTCCTTGAAGGCTGCCCTGATCTGGTCAAAATCGTTACCATCGATGTTAATTACGTGGAAATTGAATGCCTCAAACTTCTTGTCGATTGGGTATGGTGAGCATACATCCTCAATAGAACCGTCTATCTGGAGGTTGTTGTTGTCAACGATAACTACGAGATTGTCGAGCTTGCGGTGGCCTGCCCACATGGCTGCCTCCCAGATCTGTCCCTCCTGAATCTCGCCGTCTCCTGTGAGTGTGTATACACGGTAATCCTTCTTGTCATATTTGCCTGCTGCAGCCATTCCTACTGCGACAGATACACCCTGTCCGAGAGAGCCGCTTGACATATCAATGCCAGGGATGTGCTTCATATCAGGATGTCCCTGCAGATATGAGCCTGTATGACGGAGTGTCTTTAAATCCTCCTTTGGAAAATATCCTTTCTCTGCGAGTGTAGAGTAAAGTCCCGGTGCTACGTGTCCCTTCGAGAGCACGAAACGGTCCCTGTCCTCCCATTTAGGATTGGCAGGGTCTACATTCATCTCCTCAAAATACAGATATGTAAAAATATCTGCTGATGAAAGTGATCCACCCGGATGTCCGGATTTGGCACTGTGAACTGCTGTCACAATGTCCTTGCGAATTTCATTCGCCATCTTCTCAAGTTCAAGATTGTTCATGATGTCTCCTTCTATCATTTATATCTCTGTTCTTCCCTGAAGCGCCCTAAGCAGGGTCACCTCGTCAATATATTCCAAATCGCCTCCTACGGGAACTCCGCTCGCGATTCGTGTCACTTTGATGCCGGTAGGCTTGATGAGCTTGCTGATATACATGGCCGTAGTCTCGCCCTCCAGGCTTGAATTGGTCGCTATAATGACCTCGTCTACGTCTTTTTCAAGGCGTACCATGAGCTCCTTCAGACGGATATCCGCAGGGCCTATGCCAAGCATGGGTGAAATTGCGCCACCCAGCACATGATACACGCCCTCATATTTACCGGTCTTTTCGTATGCCACAAGATCCCTCGTATTCTCAACAACCATGATGGTCTTGTGGTCTCTTGCCGCATCCTTGCAGATGGGGCATAGCTCGTCATCTGTGAGTGTATAGCAGCATTTGCAGTATCTGACATGCTCCTTCGCATCGATTATGGCGTCAGAGAGCGATTTTGCCTGCTCCTTTGGCATATTTATGATATGAAATGCCAGTCTCTGCGCTGTCTTGGCTCCGATTCCCGGAAGCTGTGACAGCTCCTCTATTAATTTTGATATCTCACTGCTGTAAAAATCCATTAAAACAGACCGCCACCCAGGCCACCGGTAATTTTGGACATAGATGCCTGTGACTGCTCATCAATCTGGCGAAGCGCCTCATTGGTTGCTGCCATGATGAGATCCTCGAGCATCTCGATATCGTCAGGATCCACTACCTCCTCAGATAATTTGACCTTTGTGATTTCCTTTTTTCCAGAAACAGTGACTTCGACTGCTCCGCCGCCTGCCTTTGCTGTAACCTCAGCATCCTCAAGCTGCTTCTGAGCCTCCTCCATCTGACGCTGCATCTTCTGCGCCTGTTTCATAAGATTGTTCATGTTTCCCGGCATTCCTCCAGGGAATCCACCTCTTCTTGCCATTCTGGCGTCCTCCTTGTTTTTAATGGGCTAATCCCAGCCCTGTTTATAACTTAGTTTTCTTCCTCTATATCAAAATTTATCATATCTGTCAAGTCCACAACCGCTTCCTTTGCGCTGACTGCGGAATTATTTTTCTTGACCGTCACCTCGACTTTTTTGCCTATACGCTTTTCTATAAGCGAAGCCAACGTATCCATACAGCCTGCACGGTTTTCAGAGAGATACTCATATGCATTCTCATCATCAAACATTAAAATCAGGTCAGATGAATTGCCCAGCGATGTCACAGCCTTGTTCAGATAAACCTTTGATGTTGCTCCCATCTCCGAAAGTATGGATTTCCAGTGCTTCATGAGCTCTGAGATATCCTGTGGTATTGCTTTGGGAAGCTCCTTTTTCACTACAGGCCCGCTTGTTGCGGCCTGCTGCATATCCTGTGTCTGCGCAGCCTGTGCCGCTACAGGTATACCATTTTCAAGCTTTTTCTCTATGCTGTTTATGCGGTCAAGCACCGAATCATAGCTCTTTTCCATCTGCGGCCTGCACAGCTTTATTATGGCTATCTCGACCATAATACGCTTTTGCGATGCAAACTTTACCTGGCTGGACAGCTCGGAAAATACCCTGATATACCTGATGAGTGTCTCAGGCTTTACAAGCGCTGCCTCTTCCTTAAGCGCCTCAAGATTGTCCTTTGAGATGTCGAGCACCTCCTCCATATCGTCGGAGCTCTGTAAAAGCAAAAGATTCCTCATATACCAGGTGAAATCATTGACAAGCTGCGACAGCTCCCTGCCCTCATCTATGAGCTCGCCCAGTATGCGGATGGCGCCTGTCACATCCTCGTCGAGTATGCGCCTTAAGAGCCTTGAAAACACCTCTGTGTCCACCGCTCCAAGCACCTCGAGCACATTTTCATAGGTAAGTTTCTCACCCAGATGGAAAGCAATGCACTGGTCAAGAAGACTTAACGCATCTCTCATGGAGCCGTCTCCTGCCTTGGCCACGTACCTTATGGCACGCTCCTCAACCTCCACCTGCTCCTGCTCCATCAAATCGCTGAGTCTGGATGCAATCGTATCTATGGAAATCCTGTGAAAATCATAGCGCTGGCATCTGGACAGGATAGTAATCGGTATCTTGTGTGCCTCGGTGGTCGCCAGTATAAATATAACGTAGCTCGGCGGCTCCTCAAGTGTTTTTAAAAGTGCATTGAAGGCTCCTGCCGAAAGCATGTGAACCTCGTCGATGATATAGACCTTGTACCTGCCCTCTGTCGGGCGGTATGTGACCTCCTCACGAATCTGTCTGATATTGTCCACGCCGTTGTTTGACGCTGCATCTATCTCTATGACATTCATGGATGAGCCCTCAGTGATTGCCCTGCACGACGGACATTCGCCACATGGGCTTCCGTCTACAGGGTGCTCACAGTTGACTGCCTTTGCAAATATCTTGGCCACAGTGGTCTTTCCTGTACCTCTCGTGCCGCAAAATAAATAGGCATGCCCTATTCTGTCAGCTTTTATCTGATTTTTCAGTGTTGTTACAATGTGTTCCTGTCCCTTTACGTCCTCAAACTCCTGTGGACGGAACTTACGGTATAGGGCCTGATAAGACACGCCTTTTCACCTTCCTTATATCTAATATTGCTGCTTAATCTCCGAAGCAGATACCGGTGCGCTTTGCTTCCTTGATCATCTGGCTCTTTGGATCTACAGTCTTAAGCTTTCCTGCTACGTCGGCAAGCGGAACCCTCTTTGTCTGTCCGTTTACCATGGCTATCATGCAGCCGTAATCCTCATCCATGATGGCCTTTGCTGCTGCTGAGCCAAGACGTGTACAAAGCACTCTGTCGTAAGGACATGGGCTGCCGCCTCGCTGTGTATGTCCCGGAACTGCCACTCTGACCTCAAGACCGAGTCTTTCGCTGATGCGGTCTGCAACCTCGTATGATACTGACGGGTATTTGCTCTTTGCAAGCTTCTTCTTGTATTCCTTTTTGGAAAGGGCTGCATCCTCCTTGGAGATGGCTCCCTCTGCTACTGCAAGAATGGTAAAGCCCTTGCCCTCCTTTGTTCTCTTGTGGATGGCATCTACGACCTTGTCAATATCGTATGGTATCTCAGGAAGCAGAATGATGTCTGCACCGCCCGCAACACCTGCGTACAGTGTGAGCCAGCCTACCTTGTGGCCCATAACCTCAACGATAAATACACGGTTGTGGGATGCTGCTGTGGTGTGGATGCAGTCGATTGCATCTGTAGCTATATTGATCGCGCTCTGGAAGCCAAAGGTCACATCTGTGCCGTAGATATCATTGTCGATTGTCTTTGGCAGATGAATGATATTAAGTCCCTCTTCCCTGAGAAGATTGGCTGTCTTTTGTGTGCCGTTTCCGCCCAGGATAACGAGACAGTCAAGACCAAGCTTCTTGTATGTGTTTTTCATGGCTGCGACCTTGTCCAGTCCGTTCTCATCCGGCACTCTCATAAGCTTAAAAGGCTGTCTTGATGAGCCGAGTATTGTGCCACCCTTTGTCAGGATACCCGAAAAATCCTTTGATGTGAGTATTCTGTAGTTCTCATATATGAGTCCCTTGTACCCGTTCTCAAAGCCGTAAATCTCAAGCTCGTCGACATTGTGTGCCAGCGCCTTTACCACGCCTCTCATGGCTGCGTTCAATGCCTGACAGTCACCACCGCTCGTCAACATTCCGATTCTCTTCATCGTAGGATCCTCCGTTTTCTATATTTCATTATTTTCTCTTGCGTTTGCTGTAACTATGCAAAACTGTCTTCGTTCTGCCAATACTTATTTCTATTTTAATACATTTATTTTCATCTGAAAATAGTTTGTTGTAATTTCCGGCAGATTTCTCCCCTATGGCAAAACAAACCTCAGAAGCACCGGGCCTCTGAGGTTCGCTTATCATCTTATCATACGTTATTTGAATTTAAACTTTCCTTTGATCATGGTCACGTAGACAGCTGCGCCGCCACCGCCGACCACTACGGCTCCGGCTGCTGCCGCTGCCGCCACGCGGCCTGCGTTCGTTCCCTTACCGGAGGTCTCCGTTATCTGCTCTGTGCCGGATTCCTGAGAGCCGGAAGTCTGGGCGGTCATGGAATCTATCCGCTCCTCCTGCGGTGCTTCTCCACTCGATTCCTGCGTGTCCTGTGCCTCCCCGGAGGGCTTTGCCGCATCTTCCTTACGGTTTTCGTCCGCAGCAGGTGTTGTCGGGGGCACGGGAATTACAGAAGGCTTTACCACACCGGGTGTGGCGGGCGTTGTCGTGGCTGCGGGAGGTGTTGCCGCGTCCGTGGCCTTCTGGTCCGTATTGGACGCCTGACTGCTGTCATCGTCGTCATCATCGTCATCGTCGTTACTGGCAGCAGGCTTCTTCGGTGCGATCTCATAACCGCAGATCGTACAGATCTCCGCCCGTTCTGTGGTGGCCGCGCCACCGGATGCATGCTTTTCCGTATTGCTGGTGATTCCACAGACACCACACTTATGCCAGTGTCCGGTCATATCGGACAGATATCCTTCTGCCCAGCTATGATCCGTCTTCGGAAGAACGATCTCTGTCGCTGTTATGCTCTTGCTTCCGTCCGCGGATGCAAAATACAGTCCGCAGACGTCGCAGGTCCAGTATTCGATGCTGCCCTCTGCCTGACAGGTGGGTTCCACCCGGTCGTGGCGGTTCAGCGGGCCGTGACCGGAGTTCCATGTCTTCGATACGGCGGGGCTTGCGTTATAATCATCGGTTTCCGCATAGCGGATCTGTGCAGTCACCTTCCCGTTGTGACCGACTCCGGTGGATTTGGTCTGCCCCCAGTCCGTTCCATCAAATCTGAACTCCACGTCAGTGCGATCTGTGGTGATCTGCGCCGCCAGATCGTTGCCGCTGACGGTAAAGGTCATGTCAAAGGCATCCGGATCCGGGGTATCCTCGCGGTCTGCTTTTGCGGTACGGGTGATAGTTATGCCAAACACAATATCATTATAATTTTTTGACCGTAACTGAACACTTACTATCGCATGCTCGCCAATATCATCCATGGTGTTTTCACCCAGAGTGAATAGCAATTTTCCCTCGGAATATTTGATGTCGGGATCTGCCGCCAAAACGTTCATGGAATTATCCAACATGATAACTTCCATCGTTGTCTCTCCCAGATCCTCGGGCAACCCCGGTATCTGCACCGCCTTCTCTCCTTTGGCCGCCCAACTGTATTTGAGATCCAAGTCTTGAATCTTCGGAGCAATTGCTTTACTGATTTCCAATTTTACCTGTGCCGTCAGCGTCTGATAGTATTCCGGATGCTCCGTAGGAATAAACGTTGCCGTGTAGGTCTCACTATCGCCAACATAAGGAACCTTGTCATCATCGCTCTGGATCTGCCAAGTTCCGTCGATGGGCTCGGTTCCCAGTTTTGCCGTCAGTCTTGTCACTTTGAGTTCTCTCAGCTTATTGCCATAGGCTCCTCTGGCGATGCCATCACCCTCTGCCGCAAGTGCTGCCGGGGCGATGTCAACGATCAGATTCTTCGTCTTCTCAGAGAAGAAAGAATTGTCATTTCCTTTGTAGACGAGGGTAAACGTGGTCTTACCTGCAGTCCGCGCCTTGTAAGTTGCGATGCCGTTTTGGATCTGCGCTGCGCTTACCACCGCAGTATCCCCGATCCGGATCTCAAAGCTACCATCCGTATCTTCCGCAGAGATGGTCTGTACGTCCGCCACAAAGTTTACCAGTGCCTTTACATTAAAAGTTATATCCTGTCCATAGGTGGGCGTAACGTCATCTGCTCTCTCAAACTGCAGACCGGTGGTGTACTTCACACCAACTGCATTATTTTCCCCAAGCGAAGGATAGTAGGCTATGCCATTCTCTTTGTCGTTGGCTTTCTTCGTCCAGATGGCCGGATCAAAGCCATTGTCTTTGAGTTCTTTGAAAAAGCTGGAAGAGGTCAGTTGCAGGGTAGAATGTCCCAAATCACAGTCATCTTTTACGTTACAAATATCTTTATTGAAATAACACTTCTCCGGGTTGGGATCACCACTATTTGATATTCCCGCAAGTTCTCCATTCCCTTTGACATTTCCTATGCTAATGCAATGGTCAATAGTTCCGCCCATACCACAGATTCCTGCCGCAGAATCCTTTCCCTGCACGTCTCCTTCAAAAAAGCACTGGGAAATCATAGTGTATTGTCCACCCACGCCGCTGATTCCGCCTACCATAGACCCTTTTACCGTTCCGGTAAAGGAGCAGCCATAAATTTCGCCCGCAGACAAATTTCCACAAATTCCTCCTGTTTCACAATAACTCGAAACAATGTCTCCGTTGGCAGCCAACAGCATTACCTTACCGCTTTCGCTGAGCTGGTTTTGCGTGTAGCCAATCTGGGCAAACAAACCAGAACTATAAACATCATTTTCTTTTGTCATATCCACATGGCTTATCGTATGTCCGTCTCCACTGAATTTTCCTATGTATGGAGTTCCGGGATCTCCAATAGATCTGAGTTCCACTCGGCTCACATCAATATTGTTTTTTAATACATAGTTTTCGTTACAGTTTGCCGTATCCTGCCCGATGGCTGCGAATTCCTCCGCCGTGGTGATCAGGGTATAGATATCCCAGTCGTCGCCATTCGTTGTAACATAGTTGTAAACCGGTACGGAAGCAGTCTTCGTCTCTCCGATCTCTGCCACCTTTTTCAGATTGATGTAAGTCCCTGGGGCTGTACCAAATCTACTTCCTGTACCTGTAGCCACTGCAGTGCTGGTATCGACACTGCCCTCTTTCCAGCTTGTAGAATCTAACCCCTCCGGAAGTGCACCGCAAAGCTGCCCTGCCGTTAGTGCTGTTCCAGCGTCAAAGCCTCCGGTAATTGCATCCATATTGTAATAACAATTTGAAATATGCCCCGTACTTTTAGAATCAGTGCTACCTACAATTCCGCCAAAAGATTCTCCCCCACTGACTTTCCCCAGATTTACACATGCAGTAATACTCGCAGACGCAGTGGTATCATCAAAGATGCCAAATATTCCACCACAGGCACTTTGATAAGCTTTATCTATAATCGTTATCTCACCGGTATTCAGGCAATTCTCAGCAATACCACCCATCCCGGCAATACCACCAACTCTCACTCGCCCTGTTACCTTACTGCTATTGTAACATTGCGAGACTTTACCAACCGAATATCCTCCAATCTTACCGCAAATACCGCCAACATCTGTTTTGCCGTTTATTGTATTTCCAATACTCCGACAGTTCTCAATATTTATTCCTTCTGCGTATCCCACGATAGCCCCAACAAAGTTTATTCCACAAATAACAGAATCTTTAACCGTAATATTTTTTATGGCACTATCAACATTAAATTTTATGCATTCTCCAAACAAGCCGACACGATCTAATTCACCACTTATCTGCATTCCCGTCACAGTATGGTTATTGCCGTTAAAATTCCCTTTAAAAGGATTACTATGGTTTCCTATTGGTGTCCATTCCTTATTAGCCAAATCAATATCCGCAGTCAACACAATGTATTTATACAAATAAGCCTCTCCTTCATTCACAGTTTTTGCAAAATACGCAAGCTGTGCCGCTGTCTCGATTTGAAATGGATTATCCTGTGTCCCATCTCCCTCGGCAAACCCACCTGCAATCGTTTTACCATCCCAGGTATCTACTGTTTCCCCCTCCGCTCTCGCACTCACCGGCACAGCGATCCACGCCAGTGCCGCCAGTGCCAGCAGGGCCAGTCTCATCTTCATGCTCCATGCTTTTGTATTTTTCTTCATAACCCTCATGCCTTTCTATATCCTGCAAAATTTCAAATATTTCCCAACCCTTTGCAGATGTAAAATCCAATTTTGTTTTTATACTACCCGTATCATTTATTATACCGAAAAATCAATAGTAACGTCAATATTTTCCATACGATTCGTCTCATATTTTTATAAAATTTTGTCAAACAAGTGCGCCCACCGCAAAATCGAGCAGGCTGGCTCATCGTAAGCACAAAAAAGGAGCCACCGGATCTCTCCGGTCACTCCTCGTTGCCTTCTCTGAAAAATATATCCAGTTTTCCAAGACATTTGATCAATGTCTGCATTTCTTCCTCGTCCAGATCCCGAATGATCGTATGGATCATTTTCCTGTGGAAATCTCTATGATGGAAAAAGGCTTTCCGTCCCTTCTCTGTCAGGGTCACCAGCACCACACGTTTGTCCTGTGTGCTGCGGTTACGCTCCAGGTAGCCTTTTTTCGAAAGGCCGTTCATATTCGTGGTCAGGGTTCCCACGGTGACGTGAAGTTCCCCCGCGATCCGGGACATACTCTTTGGTTCCTCGATGCCGATAGCCTCCAGAATGTGCATATCATTATTCGTAATATCCTTGAATTCTTCTGTTATGACCGCCTTTGCCTCTGCATCCATCACGTTATGGAACAGGTTCACCAGCAGTTCATTCAGCACCCGGTTGTTGCTCTTCTCCATAGTGTCCTCTACGATATCTGAAACATCTCTGTCGTATGTCCGAGATTTTTCGAAGCAGTCTTCCTGCGCTCCGAATCATTTTCAGTATATCGTCTACCAGGTCATCACGCAAGCCCCGATCGTAAGTCCGGCGACGAATCCCGCCAGAACGATACGATCGCCGCGGTGCAGCTTTCCCTGCTTGTACAGTTCATCCAGAAGCACCGGAATGGAAGCTGAGGACAGATTGCCTACCCTCTCCAGATTTGTAGGAAATTTTTCACGATCCGCATGAAGGCGTTTCGCCACTGCATCAATGATACGTGCGTTGGCCTGATGTAATACGAACAGGTCAATATCCGGCACAACAAGTCCGGCATCTGCCAATGCTTCCTCGATACACTGCGGCACCCGTCTGGTAGCGAACCGGTACACTTCCTGTCCATCCATCTGAATATAAGGTTCTCTGTCATCCGTCTGCTGTTTTTGATCCGTTTTTGCCGCTGAAGTCCTTGCATATGGGGTTGTCAGTTCTCTCGCTCCGCATTGCAGGACTCCGCCACCGGTGCCGTCGGAGTGCAGTGCCCGGCCCAGAATTCCTGCTACCGGTATCCGTTTCTCCTCCGCCGTCTCCTGCATCCCTTTCTCTGTCTCCGGCAAAGCGTTACTGTATTCCACCGCCCGAGACTCCGTCCTGCATCGCTCCACAACTACCGCCCCGGCGCCGTCTCCGAACAGAATACAGCTGCCCCGGTCCTTCCAGTCCACCAGCTTGGACAGTACCTCACTGCCGATGATCAGGGCATTTTTCGCCAATCCTGTCCTCAGATAAGCATCTGCGGTATTCAGTGCAAACAAAAATCCGGAACAGGCCGCATTCACATCAAAAGCCAAAGCATTCACCGCGCCGACAGCTGCCTGTACCTGGCAGGCACAGCAGGGCAGATACTGCTCCGGAGAACAGGTTGCCACCAGGATCAGGTCGATCTCTTCCGCTCTTTTTCCTGCCTGTTCCAGCGCTTTACGGGCTGCTTCTGACGCAAGTGTCACAACCGTCTCCCCCACAGACACATGACGCTCACCGATACCGGTTCTCTCACGGATCCATTCATCCGAGGTTTCTACCATCTGCTCCAATTCTTTATTTGTAACGATCCTTCCCGGAAGTGCACTTCCGGTTCCGGTGATTCTTATGGTCCTCACGCCATTTCCTCCATGATATCCACTGTTCTTTCTATTTTCTGCGCCCGCCAGGCATTGCTGCCACAGAACAACAGTCCGTTATCCACATCTCCCGTTGCCGCATTGATCAATGCTCGGGTGATGCAATACGGTGCTGTCTTCGGATCGCAGGTCTTAATGCAATGTCTGCATCCGGTCATAAACCGTTCTCCAGCTGCCACTTTTTCCAGAAAAGCATTCTGTATAGCTCTGCCGGGCATTCCCACCGGGCTTTTCACAATAACAATATCTTCTTTCTGCGCCCGAAGATACTCCTGCTTGTACGCCTCCGCCGCATCACATTCCTCTGTGGTCACGAACCGGGTTCCCATCTGTACCCCCGCAACCCCGAGGGACAGGCAGTGCTCCAGATCCCTCCGGTCATAAATACCGCCTGCAGCGATCAGTGGAATTTCCAGTTCTGCTGCCTGCCGGATCATTGCCGTAAGTTCTCTCTCATAGTTCTCCTGTGTGTAAGCATCCAGTTCTTCCCGCTTAAATCCCAGATGTCCTCCTGCCAACGGTCCCTCTGTCACGATAAAGTCCGGCTTTCTGTCGTATTTTTTCATCCAGTATTTCGTGACGACCGACAGGGCACGGGTGCTCGACACGATCGGAGCCAGCATCGTCCGGTGGCTTCGCCCGGGCATTCCGCTTTCCGTCTCTGCCACGACTCCGGGCAGATCTAACGGCAGTCCGGCACCGGAGATAATGCAGTCGGCACCTGCCAGCACTGCTGCCCTGACATAATCCTCGTAGCGTTGCGTTGCCACCATGATGTTGACACCGACGATACCGCCTTTTGCGATCTGTCTTGCTTTTTCTATTTCTTTTCCGATAGTGCGCAGATTACAGGCAATGGGATCTCTGTCAAAATCCTGCTCCCGGAAACCGATCTGGGCAGTAGAAATAATGCCGATTCCACCTGCCGCAGCCACTGCTCCCGCCAGACCGGACAGGCTGATTCCCACACCCATGCCTCCCTGGATCACGGGAATATCTGCATGTAATTCCCCCAGGATCATTTTTCCGTGCTTCATCCCACATCACCTCTCGTTACCGCTTTAATACTTGCGGAACCTTTCATAACGTTCCTCTGCGATCTGTTCACCGGTCATGCCGGTGTATTTTTGCAGAAATTCCTTGATATGTTCCTTGAGATAACCGCCGATGGCTTCCACGGTACTCTGGTCTGCTCCGCCGTATTCCGGTACGATCCGCTCAATGACACCAAGTCGTTTCAGATCTTCCGAAGTGATGTTCATGACTTCACTGGCTTCTCTGGCACGGTCGGCATCCTTCCATAATATAGAAGCAAAGCCTTCGGGAGACAGGATCGAGTATGTGGCATTTTCCATCATCCATACCTCATTGCCTACCGCCGTAGCCAATGCTCCGCCGCTGCCGCCTTCTCCGATGAGAATGCACAATACCGGCACCTTTAAAGCTGACATCTCCAGCAGATTCCGGGCAATGGCTTCGCCCTGGCCTCTCTCCTCTGCCTCCACGCCACAGAAGGCTCCCGGCGTATTCACAAAGCTGATAATGGGTCTGTTGAATTTCTCCGCCTGTTTCATCAGGCGCAGTGCCTTACGATATCCCTCCGGCATGGGCATACCGTAATTGCGTCTGGCACACTCCGCAAAATCCTTGCCCTTCACATCTGCCAGCACTGTCACCGGCTGCCCGTCCAGGAATGCCACCGCACCTACCAGTGCTTTGTCATCCCCATAATAACGGTCTCCGTGAGCCTCCACCACATAATCGAAAATGTAGGGAATATAATCGGTCGCTGCAGGTCTGTCCACTCTCCGGACGGTCTTGACCTTTTCCCATGCCGTTCTGGGGAGTGTCAGGAACGAACGCTCCTTCACAATCTCCGTAGGTTCAAAATGGAAGTCAATATTTTTCTTAAAATCCGCATAATTCCCCTCACTGCACCGATGCGTCGTGATCAGGAAATATAAGGTCTTCTTCAGATTCTCCCGGCGGACGATACCGTCCACAAAACCATGCTCCTGCAAAAATTCCGCTGTCTGGAAGCCATCAGGGAGGCGCTGTCCCAGAGTCTGCTTAATAACTCTCGGTCCTGCGAAGCCGATCAAGGCTCCCGGTTCCGCCATAATCACATCTCCCAGCATAGCAAAACTGGCCGTTACACCACCTGTGGTGGGATCTGTCAAGATCGTCGCATAGAGAAGTCCTGCTTCTCCATGCCGTTTGATCGCTGCGGAGGTTTTTGCCATCTGCATCAGTGACACGATTCCCTCCTGCATTCTCGCACCGCCGGAACAGCAGAACAAAAATACCGGTAGTTTCCGTTCCGTAGCTTTCTCTATAGCCCGGGTGACTTTCTCGCCGACCACATGACCCATACTGCCCATCATAAATTTGGATTCGCAGATGCCGATCACAGCCTTTTCCCCGTAGATCTCGCATTCACCTACGGTCACAGCTTCTTTTACGCCGGATTTTTCCCTGGCCTCCGACAGCTTTTCTTCATAGCCCTCATATTTCAATGGATTGCTCTCTTCTATCTCCTCGAACCAGGGCTGAAAGCTTTTCCGGTCTGCCACCATGCGGATCCGGTTGTGGGTCTTCACCCGGAAATAATAACCACACTCATAGCAGACATATTTATTTTTCGCTGCCCGATCTCTGTTTATCATTTTCTTACATTTCGGGCATTTGATCTCTGTTTCTGTATCTACACTTCCCATACCTGCACCTCTTATTCTGCGTCACTTTTATCTCTCTGTCCCGCTCATAAAAAATCACTTCCGCAGATTATTCTTATTTTAACGCAAAGGTAAGCTCTGCTTTCGCCGCCAGTTTTCCGTTTACCGTGGCGATTGCTTCCCCGACACCCACCGGTCCCTTACTGCGGATAATGGTGGTCTCCAGCTCCAAGGTGTCTCCGGGGCGCACCATCTGTTTGAATTTTGCCTTATCGATTCCTGCAAAATAAGCGGTCTTACTACGATGCTCCGGCAGAGACAGAATTGCTACAGCCCCTGTCTGTGCCAGTGCTTCCATGATCAACACGCCCGGCATCACCGGATTCCCCGGAAAATGCCCGGCAAAATACGGTTCGTTAAAGGTCACATTTTTTCGTCCCACTGCCCGAACACCGGGCTCCAGCTCCTCGATAGTATCGATCAGCAGAAAGGGATGTCTGTGGGGCAGAATCTCCATGATTTCCTGTGTATTATAAACTGACATTGTTCCTCCGTTCCGCGAATGCTGTCGTATCAACTACTTCCTCGCATTCTGCAATCGTCCTCGTTGATGCTCTGCCTTCTATCCTGTGTCTTGAACATCTGCTGCGGTTATTCTGTGTACTTCTTCAACAGCAGACTCGCATTATGTCCGCCGAAGCCCAACGAATTGGTCAATGCATAAGGCACCTCTTCTTTGTAGCTGTCCCGGCAGTAATTCAGATCAAGTTCCTCCTCCGTCTCACGCAGTCCCACGGTGCGGTGGATATAGCCTTCCTGAATTTCTTTTACGCAGGTGACAAACTCCACTGCTCCTGCCGCTCCCAGGAGATGTCCCACCATGGATTTGGTGGAATTGATCTTCAGGTCATATGCATGTTCTCCAAATGCCAACTTGATCGCTCTGGTCTCGAACAGGTCATTATGATGGGTGCTGGTTCCATGGGCATTAATATAGGTAAGCTCTTCCGGTGCCACCCCGCCGTCTTTTAAGGCATTCAGCATGGCGGTGGCTGCTCCGCTGCCATCCTCCGCAGGGGATGTAATATGATAAGCATCCGAAGAACAGCCGTAGCCGGTCAGTTCCGCATAGATCTTCGCCCCGCGCCTCTTTGCATGCTCCAGCTCTTCCAGTACCACGATAGCGGAACCCTCTCCCATGACGAAGCCGTTTCTCTCCTTGTCAAAAGGAATGGATGCCCGTTCCGGATCCTCACTAAATGACAGCGCTGTCAGTGCTGAAAATCCGGCAATGCCGATGGGGGTAATGGAGCTTTCCGTTCCTCCCGCTATCATTACATCCGCATCACCGTACTGGATCGTACGGTATGCTTCTCCGATGGAATGTGTACCGGTTGCGCAGGCAGTAACCACATTCAGGCTCTTGCCCTTCAGCCCATAGGCAATGCTGACATTGCCTGCTGCCATATTAGAGATCATCAGAGGCACCAGCATGGGGCCTACCCTGCCGGGGCCTTTTTCCTTCAGGCGGTCATATTCCCGCTCCATGGCCTGTAAACTTCCGATACCGCTTCCCACACTGCAGCCCACCATATAAGGATCTTCCTGTTCCATAGTAAGACCAGCATCCGAGATGGCCTGTCCGGCAGCCGCCACAGCAAACTGGCAGAACTGCTCCATTCTGCGGGCGGATTTTTTGTCCATATATTGTGCGGGATCAAAATCCTTCACTTCCGCCGCCAGCTTACAACGGTAATCCGCAGTATCAAAATAAGTGATAGGACCGAATCCGGTCTTGCCCTCTTTGATACCATTCCAGAATTCCTCTACGCTGTTTCCAATCGGAGTGATGGCTCCCATGCCTGTTACTACAACTCTTCTATTTTTACCCATACAGATATACTCCCTCGCATCCTGACTTATTTTCTATCCTGCTGTACCGTTAGCGGACATATTTTCTATTCTTCTTTACTGTTGCCGGACATAGTTTTACATCGCCATACCGCCGTCCACGCACAGCACCTGGCCGGTAATATAGTCCGAGGCATCTCCTGCCAGGAACAGAACCGCCTGTGCGACATCCTCCGGTCTTCCCATTTTCTTAAGTGGGATCTGTCCAACCGCATTATCCTGTACCGCCTCCGGAAGCTTATCTGTCATATCTGTCCGGATAAATCCGGGTGCCACGGCATTCACACAGACATTCCTGGATGCCAGTTCTCTCGCTACACTTTTCGTCAGACCGATCAGTCCCGCCTTGGAGGCGGAATAATTAGCCTGCCCTGCATTCCCGACGATGCCACTGACAGAAGAGATATTGATGATTTTCCCATATCTCTGCTTCATAAAGGTCTTCGTCAGATGCCGGATCATGTGAAATGCGCCTTTCAGGTTCGTATCCAGGACTGCATTGAATTCTTCTTCCGTCATCCGCACGATCAGATTGTCCCGTGTGATCCCGGCGTTATTGACAAGGATGTCAACTCTGCCGTATTTCTCTGTTACTGCCTTTACAAAGGCTTCACTCTCTGTAAAATCTGCAACATTGCATTTCACAGCCTCCGCCATGCCGCCTTGGCTTCGGATGTCCTCCGCCACTGCTTCCGCCGCCTCTGCAGAGCCGTTATAATTAATGATCACCGTGGCTCCTTCTGATGCCAGTACCTTTGCCACTGCTTTTCCGATGCCCCGTGATGCCCCTGTGACAATAGCAACTCGTCCTGTCAGACTTTTTCCTGTCAACATGCCAGCTCCTCCATCACCCGGTCCAGATCCTCCGGTTTCTCGATATTGTATACTTTGACATTTCTGTCAATTTTCCGTACGAAGCTGCTGAGTGTCTTCCCCGGACCGATCTCTATGAAAGTATCCACGCCATCTGCAATCATCCGCTCTACGCTCTGAGTGAAATGAACGGGACTGGATACCTGTTGTTTCAGCAGTTCCGCAACCTGTGACGCATCTGTCACATAATCCGCTGTTACGTTGGACACGTAAGGAATCCAAGGGGTTGACAGCTTGACGCTTTTCAATTCTTCTGCCAGCTGTTCTCCCGCAGTTTTCAGCAAAGCTGAATGGAATGGTCCGCTGACCTTTAAGGGGATACAACGTTTTGCACCTGCTTCCTTCAGCGCTTCTGATGCTGCTGCTACTGCATCTGCCTCTCCGGTGATCACGATCTGTCCCGGGCAGTTATAATTTGCTACGGAGACGACTTTACCGGTTTCTTTTGCTGTCTGTTCGCAGATTGCTGCCACAGCATCTCCGTCCAGTCCTAATATTGCTGCCATGGCTCCGCCTTCCGGATAGGCCTCCTGCATGTAGATACCACGCATCCGGATGATACGGAACAGATCCGGCAATTCCATCACACCAGCAGCAGCCAGTGCCCCATATTCTCCAAGACTTAAGCCTGCTGCCATCTCTGCTTTCAGTCCTTTTGCCTCCAATACTTTCAGAATAGCCACTTCCATGGTCAACATGGCGATCTGCGTATATTCCGTAATGTTGATATAAGGATTTTCTTCAAAGGTCAGCTGCTCCATAGAGTACGGATGTCCACTATCCGCCTGCTTTTCCCGCTTATCCTGCCAGTACAGATTCTGAAGTACCTTGTCCGCCAGCTTCCATACCGCCTGTGCTTCCGGGTAAGTATCATGGAATTCTTTTCCCATTCCTATGTACTGAGATCCCTGTCCCGGGAATAAATATGCGATCCTGCTCATTTTGTCCTCTCCTAATTACTATGTGATGCTATTGTTCTCCTCGGTTACAGCACATTTTTTATAATGCGCCGTTTTCCATATAACTACGCCACCTGTCGCTGTTCGAAATCTGTTGTCAGCGGTTACCTGTCGCTATATTTTATTTATGCTGTCCTTGTGCCGCTATGCACTCCTGCGCCTGCTGCACTGTTTCTTCAATAATCTCACGGCAGGTCTGTTCGCTGCGGATCAATCCTGCAATCTGTCCCGCCATCAGTGTTCCGTTTACGGTATCTCCGTCCTGCACTGCCTTCCTGAGAGATCCCAGCGTCAGCTTTTCCAGTTCCATGAAATCGGCATTCTCTTTTTCCAGCTTCAGATACTCCCTGGTCATCTGATTACGTAAAGAACGCACCGGATGTCCGGTAGACATTCCCGTGACCACGGAATCGATATCCTTTGCCTTGATGATCTGATTCTTATAATTTTCATGGACAATAGATTCCTTCGATGCTACGAACCGGGTGCCCATCTGGATACCTTCCGCTCCCAGCATAAAAGCCGCCGCCATTCCTCTGCCATCGGCGATACCTCCAGCTGCGATCACCGGGATAGATACCGCATCCACTACCTGCGGAACCAGCGCCATGGTCGTGGTGGAACCGATATGTCCACCGCTTTCCATGCCTTCCGCCACCACAGCGTCTGCTCCGGCACGCTCCATCATCTTCGCCATAGCCACACTGGCTACCACCGGAATGACTTTCACTCCGGCATTCTTCCACAGTTCCATGAATTTTCCCGGGTTTCCAGCACCAGTCGTTACCGCTTTTACTCCTTCTTCCACGACGATCTTCGCTACATCCTCCGCATTGGGATTGAGCAGCATGATATTCACGCCGAAGGGTTTGTCAGTCAGTTCTTTGCATTTACGGATTTCCTCCCGGACAACCTCAGGCGGAGCGGAAGCGGCACCGATGATGCCTAAGCCTCCGGCATTTGATACCGCTGCTGCCAGCTTATGTTCTGCCACCCAGGCCATACCGCCCTGGAAAACGGGATATTCTATTTGTAGAAGTTCCGTGATCTTTGTTTTCATTGTCTTTCTGATCCTTCTCGTCATTCTGCGTTATATTACATATTCTGATGATACCAAGGTCAAAAGGTCTAAGCCCACATGAGTTTGCTCATAAGTGGG
>OGHV01000637.1_pt1 | contig 23667 bp, 23 predicted proteins | sample 1571551 | NCBI WGS metagenome assembly OGHV01 (sample SAMEA2581960, study PRJEB24529) | metagenome | biome: Human gut stool | place: China | collected 2011 | reverse complement strand
TTTGTTCGCGGCGAAGGTAGAACTTTCAATCAATAGCCAATTTTTGAGTGCTTACTTGCATATTTGCCTATTGACTTTTTATAGTCAATTTGCTTATCTGGATTAAGTAAAAGAAAGCCTGAAATCATCAAAAAAACAGGAACCGCAAAATGAGACCAATGCTGAATTTCGTTATAGATGCATTTGTCAAAAACAGTTGCAGTATCTGTAAAGATATGAATGGCTGTGATGGCAATATGATCCAATATAACAACTATGGAACAAATTACTCTGAGATATTATAAAAAATAATTTTATTTGTTTCCATCACGTTTATGTGAATTTATTTTAATTTAAGAGTAAGTGCCAATTTCAACGTTTTGCATATGGAAAATCACTTTTCTGCGGGTTTCTTTTAAATAATCTAAAAATTGGCGTCGTTTAATAAAGTTAGTTAGTGTTGATTCTATAGTTACTGGCAGAAGATTCTCGCAATCCATTCTTCCCTTGACAATTTCCCTGAAGAACATTATCAGATAGGCCTGTACCGCAATGCCATTTGACCAGCATGCTGATATCTGTGTATAGTATTGTATCCTTATAAGCACTCAATTTGCGTCATCCCCCTTTTGAAGGGCACTTTTCAGTGCCCTAAATCGAGTTATGTTAATTAATTAGTTTTGAATTTAACATTGGCCGATGGCCAAAGTGATTTTGCAAGATACCATGTTGACATAATCCCTGCAACCGTTAAAGATTTTTTGAAAAATGTTCCGATGAAGCCCCATATTGAACTGCTGTGAAGCTTCACCGTACTTATGACGCTATGATATATGCTCGCCATCTCAGCACCGTCATCACTGCCATAATAAAGTGGATTGTTGCGTTGGTTAGTCTGCTTTTGAATGCTTGATCGCTGATCCTGTTTTTTCCCTCATGTGCATTCATAGTAGTACCATCAATCTTGACTTCAACTACTTTTTTACGGGTATCCTTATACCATTTTGAAAGATTAGCAAGGAACGCTGTTCTTGATACATAACTACTGGAGAGATTCTCCATGAGGCAAGGCCTCTGTCTGGTATTGAAAGTAAAACCTTTCGAGATCTTCACTGTTGTACATAATTATAAAATTTTGTTCGCAACGAAGATAGAAATTTCAATCGATAACCAATTTTTGAGTGTTTACTTTACTACGAATTGCGATTTTAACTGATATTATGAGGTGTTTGTGATATTTTATTTATATAGTTTACGTCTTATCTTATTAAATATAGAGGTTGGTACCCCCCATACAATTAAATATGTACAGCATTTTCTTATCCAAGAATTTTGATATTTATTCAAATCCTTGCACTTCGGTTTGTACATGGCTTTGTCAAGTGAAGTGAACATCATATTCCAAATAAAATGTATGAACGAACCATTTCGGTTGATATTCCAATTATCGAATGCTGATGTTGTTATTCCCCACTTATCAAAGTCCTTCATCATGTTTGGTACACCTATGAAATGATACAAAGGCCATTTTACAGTAAAGTCACGCTCCAAAGGATTGCGTTGGATCTCTATGGGCAGGCAATAGTAGTAGCATTTCCTTCCTTTGGCTCCGCTGACAATCATGGCTAAATGCTCGTAACCGTAATGTTCTTTAGAGAAATTGCTTTTGCCTTTTTCCCAACAGTCGCGCCTGAATATGAGTGAAGAAATAAATCCTAATGAAATGGTAAACTTCTGCACAAGTTCATCCAATGTCAACGTGCCGTCTTCCTCCTCATATTCTCCGTCATGTACTTTCAAACTGCGCATCCCGTATTTCGTATCCTTTCCTGATAATCGGTTGCAATGGATGATACCTACATCCGGATGTTTGCAGATGATATCAAGCACGGTTTCTACAAAATAAGGAAAGGGAATATCGTCATCTCCCCACAACACCACGTATTCACCTTGCGATTCACCAACAGACCGTATCAGACTAGCACCAACTTCCACATATTCGTCAAAATAGCGGTAGCGCACGTCTGGATGCTGTGCAAGAATTCTTTTCATGTAGCTGTCGGTCTCGTCTTTTGACGCATTGCAACAAACCACCAGCTCCACATCGTTAGCATTGCGCTCCACTTGAGGTAGCATCTGCGCCAATGTTCTTTTCAAATATTCATACCGGTTGAGTGTAGGTATGACAACAGATAACGTTTTACCCATATGTTCTCACTTGTTAAAGATTAAAAGCTATGGTATCAGCAGGATCGTACAGCAAATCCGTATAAGCCAGCAGGATAAAGTCTTCCGTCCCTGCATTCTCCCAGGCATGGGCTATGCCGTTAGGTACAAAGACCGTTATGGCATCGTCAAAACAGACTTCCATCTGCATCTTATCATGAGTCTGCACATCTTCCAACTTCAATAAAGCCTTGCCGCTTATCAACGTAAACCATTCGAGCGCCTTCGGATGATAATGCCCGCCTTTTGTCTGTCCCTGCCTACCCATGGTCAGGTAAACTTCACCAGTGTGAGTAGGCAATTGTTCTTCTGTCCCTGTTATTACTTTCAGAAACCATCCGCGTTCATCCTTGATAAGACGACGTGGAATTATCTTGATTCTGTCTTTCAGTGCCATGCCTCAATATCGGTTTATTACGTCTCTCAGACTGATTGTTGCCTCAAAGCCCGTTGCATTTCTCAACTTCGTTCCGTCAAGGGCAAGATATTTCATTCCTGCATCGGCACGATTAGCCGAGCCGAAACATCCTTCTGGAACTTCTTTTCCGAAATAATGATGTATTGCAGTCACAATCTCACGCACGGTAAGTGTGTCTTTCCCTTGAATGTTATACAGTCCGCTTGGCAGTTTCTTGCTGTAAGCCATATCTATCATTGCAGGCACTTCGCCTACATATATATACTGGCGTGTCTGATCGCCTGCCGTAAAATGCAACGGACTGCCGTTGCGAATGGCGTTAATCGTATAAGGAATAAGCCTCAGCGGATTTTCTGTTTCGCCATAGATAGTAGGGATAAAGAAATGCCAATGCGTGAACTCATGTTTATAAGAATCTACAAAACGGCTCAACATACGCTTCGACACCGTGTAGTCATTAGGTGCAAGACAAACTGATGTCAGCACATCGTTTTCCGCAAAAAAACGCTCCTCTTTTGTCTCGCCTATCTCAAAGACCGATCCGAAAGTGATGAAACATCCCTTATAGCCTGTAGCTTTCAATTTGTTGCATATCTTCACTGGAGCTGTCACGTTTAGATTGTATATCAGGTCATTCCCTTCTTTCAGATTCGATTGGATGCCTGCACCGATAGCGTAAACAATGATATCCGAACGGTTCAAATCATCATAATCCAATTCTTCCGTCATCAGGTTGATGCGGTGGAACGTGTCATACGAATGTCCTGTAGGCTCATCTAGCCCATACATATTGACCGGGTAGTTTTTCTCATTACAATAAACAGCAATGGCATGTGAAAGGAAGCCGTTGGTTCCCAATATTGTTACCTTCATTTTTGTTCCGAATAAGATAAATATTTGTTAATTTCCTCTATGCAAAGGGCATAAACATCCTGCGTATCTTTATATTTTTTGTACCAGTCTACAACAAGCCCGATACACTGGTCAATGTTCATGCGTGGAGTCCACCCCAATTTTATTTGCGCCTTAGTAATGTCCAGCATCAGCAGCTTGGCCTCATGAAGGGCATTTGGGTCAGACAGGTCACGAAGCTCACCGCAGCCATAGTTTCTGACTACTTTAGAAGCTACATCCCATACTGGTGTCACGCTTTCCATACGTGGCCCGAAGTTCCAGCCTTCACAATATGCCGTCGGTTCATTCCACATCTTCTGTGCCAGCAACATATATCCGCTTAGCGGTTCAAGCACATGCTGCCACGGGCGTATAGAGTGAGGACTGCGTATTTCTATCGGCCGTCCTGCTTCAAGTGCTCTGATACAGTCAGGAATGATGCGGTCAGTAGCCCAGTCGCCTCCGCCAATGACATTGCCTGCCCTTACACTGGCAATACTTTTCCCATGTTTGGCATAGTCATTAGGATTGAAAAAACTTCTTCTCCATGAAGATATGGCAAGCTCGCAACACCCCTTTGATGACGAATACGGATCATACCCACCCATCGGTTCATCCTCACGGTAGCCCCAAATCCGCTCCTTATTTTCATAACACTTATCAGTAGTTATTATTACGCCCACCTTCACGCTTCCCGTGGCACGGATAGCCTCCATGATGTTTATTGTCCCCATTACATTGGTTTCGTAGGTCTCCACTGGAATGTCATAACTTTGCCTTACGAGCGGTTGTGCAGCAAGGTGAAACACGATTTCAGGTTGATGTTCATGGAAGATTTCCTTCATCCTGTTACCGTCACGAATGTCAGCTCGAATATCCGCCTTTATTCTATCTCCTACTTTAGAAAGTACATAATTGTCCTTGCCCGAAAAAGGGTCTTTGGCTACACCGATAACCTCCGCGCCTAATTCGTTCAGCCAAATAGAAAGCCAGCTGCCCTTGAAACCCGTATGACCGGTAACAAGTACACGTTTTCCTTTGTAAAAGCCGTTAAATATATCAGTCATATTTTTATATGTATTTATTTCCATACCTTCCAGGGAGCCTTGTTTTCGCTCCACATATTTTCTAGTTCCATGTTATCTTTCAGCATATCCATTGGTTTCCAGAATCCAGAATGCTTATAAGCGTGCATTTCTCCGGCCTTGGCGATGTCTTCCAGTGGCTGACGTTCGAACATTACAGGATCTGCATTTTCCGGCAGAAAGTCAAAAACCTTTGGTTCGCAGACAAAGAATCCTGCGTTAATCCAGTTGCCCTCACCGTCCGGTTTTTCCTCAAAGGAAAGTACGGTATTTGTTTTCGGATCGATATGCACCGAGCCAAAACGTCCTGCAGGCTTGTACACCGTCATTGACAATGCCTTTCTGCTTTCTTTGTGCTTGGCTATAGTGTCGGTTATATCAAGGTCGGTTACACCGTCACCGTAAGTCAGACAGAAAGTCTCATTACTGATATATTGCTTTACTCGCTTCAGACGTCCCGCTGTCATGGTGTTAAGACCTGTATCTACCATTGTCACCTTCCAGTCTTCCGAATGGTTTTCAAGCAACTGCATGGAATTATCCGAAAGATTCACGGTCACATCGGTGTTGTGCAAGAAATAGTTCATAAAATATTCCTTGATGACGTATCCCTTGTAACCGCAGCAGATAATGAATTCCTTTATACCATGAGCGGCATAGATTTTCATGATGTGCCACAAGATTGGCTTGCCTCCGATTTCTATCATCGGTTTAGGCATGTACTGTGTTTTTTCGCTGAAACGGGTGCCAAGGCCACCGGCAAAAATTACTGCTTTCATAGCCATAAATATTTTTTTTTATTATCAATAAGTCATTTTGAGCGTGAACCCGTAATAATATTTAAAAAGCGAGGCGCTGTTTTTTTACAGAATCCACAAGCCGTATACGAAAATCCTATTGTAAACAAGACAAGGAACAAAGGAGCTATAAAAATCCATCCGCCTTGGGGGTGGAGAATTTTCATTCCAACTTGTGCTATATAGCCCATCCATGGTTCATGAAAGACATAGATAAAAAAGGATACAGCAGCAATTTTGAATAAAAGCTTTAACTCATGTTTTTCCGATAACCTGAATATTAAGTGATATATCATAATGAAATGTACAATCCGATAGACACGCATATAATCATCATGATAAAAGTCACTCACATAAGTGAAGATTGCTAAAACAGTCAGGATACCCCATAATGTTATTGTTAAAGCCGTATTTATTTTTTCTATTGATTCCCAGCAATTAACCCTTCTCAGCGAGAGGTAAGCTCCTAAGGCAAACCAACAAAATCCATTTGTTGCAAACCCGGGTATTGACCATGGAAAGAAGAAATAAACCAGAAACAGAATAACAGGAAATCCACAACGTAGTTTTTTAGTCAGCCAACCTATCAATGGAGTTAAAGCAACAAAGACAATCAAGTCTCGCAAAAACCAAAGTGTGGAAAGTATGGGCGCTCCATCACGTATATCCCAAAATATACGCAAATAATCCGTTACTGCAAAATCTTTCAGTAGCTTTAATTTATTTCCAGAATAAAGATGTTCCAAACCCAAAATGCGTTGAATAATAAAGGGAATTAGGAAACCTATAAAACACCAAAAAATAAAGGGAATTACCAATGTCTTAAACCTTGATATAAATTTGCTTTTATAAGTATTTTTACGAAAGAAAAATAAAAAGCCACTAATAAAGTAAAACATGAGGACTGCATTGTCAACTAATATCCGTGTTAGCGTTTCAAAGTAAGCATCTATAACTGGCGTTAATTTCATGTACTTGGAAATCATGGAACGAAGATCTGCATGTATAAAAATCACCAATACAATTGACAATCCTTTTAAAAGATTTATATTCCGACTTTGCCGTTCGGTCAGAACAATAGTTGTATTCATTACTTTTTTAATTTAAACAGAAATATTAATAATGTATAGAGACGTAATTTTACTAATAAGAAAAAGATGCGATGTTTTGCCTGCAATAAGTGGTGTGGATAGTACCGCATAATGGACTGCACTTCATTGCTCAACACGATATCGCGAATATTATTGCGTGTTTTCAAATAGCCAAGTTGATTTATAAAAGTCACCTGTTGCGAAATGCACACCCGCGTTTTCATCAACAATTGACGGTTTAACCTTATCCTGAATTCTTCTTCGCTGAATCCTGCTTCAAGCAACTTGTTCTCTTGCGTATGGTAAAGGAACAGTTCTTTCTTAAATCTGTCCGCACGATACGTGCGTGTCAGCGACGTACCATTCATACAATAATAATAATGTGTTTGTGGTATCAATCCCACACAGTGGCAACATGGCAAAAAATCCAAATGCCACATAATATCTTCAGCGATATAAATCCTTTCCGAGACAAACCGAAGCTGATTTTCTTCAATCACTTTACGGGAATAGATGGCACGCCATACCGACATCAATAATTTGGCATCCGAATGATAATCAGGCTTGGGCCCAACCATATCAAGCAGGACTTGCCGCACTTCGCCACCTTGGTAAAGCACATAATCGTTGTTCTCCTGCATTCTTCTTATATGTTCCGCATCCTTGTAAATATTGTAACCGCAAAATACAGCATCGCAACTATGCTTAACTCCATACTCGTACAGATTTTGAAACATATCGGTATCTACAAAATCATCCGAATCAATAAAAGCCACGTATTCACCTTCTGCCACTTCCAGACCGGAATTACGGGCAAAGCCCAATCCTCCGTTCTTTTTATGTACAACTTTCACATTTGAATATTTGGTTTTGTATTCTTCGCAAATCAGTGGACAATGGTCGGGCGATTCATCGTCCACCATGATGATTTCAATCCCATCCAATGTTTGGTTCAATAACGACTGCATACAGCGGTCGAGATATTGCTCTACATTGTAGATGGGAACTATGATGCTTATCTTAATGTTATTCATTGATTTTTCATTAAATAGGCCAAAATAGAATTTTGCGATTCAATCTTTTTTCGCCAGTCTAATTTATGAAAACGCCGTTTTTGCAAACAACTCTGCAGCCATGTTTCATTATATGGTTGTGACAGATGCATCAGCAGTTCTAAAGTGTCAGTATTATCAGTTGGCAACGAATCAATTTCTGTCCGAGCATAATGATTATTTAAATAAATAATAGCAATCAAATAATCTGTCAAGAAATAATCTATCAAATCATTATGTCTAAAAAAATAGTCTAATAATGCTTCATAAACAAATGTAGGCAACACTTCATTAGGTTGGCTCGCAAACATAAAAGAAGACCATCGCCAACCATCAAGTACATAACGTGGATTTCTTTTACTATGACGAATGCTATAAAGTGGAAGTTTCCATCCTGTAATTGGCTGACTCACAAAGATTGTTGCATCCAACCATATTCCTCCATATTTGCTGAGTAAACCAAAACGAATTATATCTGATAGATGAGCCAGTCTGTTTGCTTTCAATAACTTTTATTCCAATCCATTTGGTAGAGCTTTATTTGGACTCTTCTTGAATATGTAACTTTTATACTCAGAAAAACAATATTTCTACTATTACCAAGTACGTGTCCTTGTATATTAGGCACATCAATAATGTATTCTTTTGTTACATCCCTACGAATTTCTTCTTCATTATTTTGTTCTGACAAATAATATGAAACTCTACATAATTATTCAGCCAAAAAGATCCATTATTCCATGGAACTGAAATCTGTCCTGATACATAGACATTTGTACCTGCCATCATCGTGTGTAGAATAATCTCAATAATCTGTTTCATTATAATTTATGTACTTCTATTTATATAAATACATTTTCTACAGATTCTTTTTCAAATAATAGATTGAAAACTTTCTCAACTTAGCTAAATTGTCCTGTATTTTAATCTTATCAATCTCCGTGTCAAATTGGATATTCTTTGTACCCATCGGGATTGCGCGTTCAGGAACACCACAAAGATTCAAAATGTTCTTCATTCTATCATCACCAAAATCTTTATCTTTCACAATAGAATACACAGACTTACCGAAATTCAATGCGAATGCTGTTCCATGAAAAGAGGTTGTAATAACCATTTCTGCATGAGCAAAAAGCCATAAAAATTCCGATGGCCCCAGCCCGTCACGGAAGTTGTAAACGGACGGAGCATGAATTTCCTGTAAGGCTGTAAAGTCCACGCAAATCACTTTCAGGCCGGTTTGCCGTGCAGCCTCTTCAATAAAATTGGTTATGTATGGATATGGGTTATACATATACTTCAAGCAATAGACTAGAATATAGGGCTCGTCGGTCTTGAAGCTTGATTTATCTATCAGCGGTTGATAATCTTCAAGTGTAAGCAGTAAAGATGGGTCTAAAGTAACAACCGCTTTTCCCGGCAATAAACGGTTTATGATTTTCACTCCGTTTTCTTCGCGCACTGAGATTGCATCAAACGATTGCAACCAAGTTGCTACATTTTTCTCGTAATCCGTTTTTAGTGTGTTACAGGAAAAACTGGACGCATAAGAAATCTTTTTCTTTCCTGATGGCACAAAATCCAAAAAGTAAGTCCCATCTCCATTTGTGTGTTGCGGATTCCATATTTGGTCACTTCCTGCCACATAGATATCAAACAATGGCGGATTTTCCATGATGGCGGCTTTGCTTGGATAAGGCACGGTTAACTTAAAATGTTCTTTCCAGAACTTTTCATAAAACTTACGTTTTTTTCGTTGTGGAAATCCCTGTAACAGATGCAACATAAATTGCGGTATCGCCTTCAATCGATTTCTATGCTTGGGATGAAAGTCGTTCGGATAACGGTAATTTATAATTGTTGCGTCATACCCCAAGCGACGAATGACTTCTTGTGTGGCCCATGTTTGCAGGGCCGATCCGTGATTAACCACACAATGCATGGTAATAATGCCTACTTTCTTCATTTCAAATGGAGTTTATATTTAAGAATGCTTCCGGTACGAAGCATTTGAATGATCCGGTAAATATACCGCAAAGGCAAAGGTGTTCTCAACACTACCAATAAGAAAGAATAAAAATATGGGCGCGAAAGATTTCTTTTCAACTGTCCTTCTGTAACCACTTCTACAGTTTCAGGAATCTTTTCAATGTTACAATCCGACAATATACGTTTGCCTTTATCCGTAAACGCCAAAACACCGGTTATTCCTTTCTCATCATCGGCATACTTGCCCCCCCAAAGGTCGCCGATACGAATATCGGCGACCGACTGCAGATGCTTGAATTTACAGTCTTTATAACAAGCCTTATTAAAACATACATCACTGAGAAAAAACTTGTAAAACAAATCCCCTTCGCTACGCCGGCAGGAATAGAAAGTTTTTTTTTCCCTTATTAACATATTGTATGAATCGTGCCAATTTATTGATGTTCCGGCTTTATCACCATCCAATCCCATAGCCCAACTGTCATGCCATCCGGTCTGTTTGTTCCGCCAGGAAGCATAAACCACTTTGCCTATTCGAGGCTCCAACTCCGCAATATATTTATCCCAAACCAGTTTAGAAGGCACACCGTGACAGAAGAAATCCATCAGCACCACATCTTCTTCCATTCGCTTCAGCTGAATATACCGCCGCATGGAGGCTATTTGGCAAGGCGTACCCGTCACTAAATATTTTTCTCCTTTTTTCATTGACTTGAAAGCCTCTTCGGGATTGCTTTGAATATACTTCGACCCCATACTGGGTATCAGTTCTGTTTCCGAATTTGCCACATAGTGTTCAGCTTCCTGTTTCTCTGCATTATAACGGACGGCAAGCACTTTGTAACCTTGGCTTAATAATAAACGGGCAATTTCAAAACCGGTACCACCGGAACTGGCTTTTCTCCTTACCGCATTATCCTTGCTCCATGTGGCAAATCCTTGCAATGCACCTGCATTTACTTTAGGTACTTCATTATAGTAAGAACATACTTTCAAGCAAAGACCACACTGAATACACGACTTCTCGTCAATTATAACAGGTTGGTAAAAGCCATTGCTGTTTAGCTTTAAGTTAATGATATGCTTAGGACAAATACAAGTACACAGAGAACATCCGTAGCAATTGGAAAGATTGGAAATATTTGTCATATACATACTTTATTTCATAAACAATTCACCTCGTGGTTTTCCATACTTTATCAGATTAACTAATCTGAGGCATAATTTCAAGTTTTTGATATGAAAAAATCTCCATACAGCTCTTTCAATTAGATAATATCGTGGCGCCCATGTTCCTGTATAATGATGTATGGAATGTGTTCTTGACGTAACCTTTAAGCGGTTTGTCGATAAGATTAAAGGACTAAAATAATCCATTGGATAAAATGCAATTCCATCTTTATTAAACACTTTATTATTAATATTATATCCTTCCTCACGGAAAAGTTGTGATATTATCACCGTGTTGGGTGTTGCATTTAATTTATCTCCTTCTGTAACAAAAACTGCTTTTTCATAATATGTTAGTATTTTATTAAGAAGAGGATGTTTGGCAATTGAGCCAATCACGGAAGTTCCTAATTGATTTTCAGACTCATATCCAATGAAGAAGTCATTTTGCATGAATTCATCAAAAGGTTTAAGTATCTCAACATCAGTGTCCAAATACAATCCTCCGTAGTAATACAAAATATAAATCCGTGCAAAATCTGAGACAAATGCATATTTCTTCATCCCATAAGCTTCACCAGAAAATTGACATATATTAACATCGAAGTTAGTTTCATTCCACTCTATAATTTGAAAATCCGGCAAATGTTTTTTCCATGTTTTTATATAATCTCTAACAGATGACGGCAACGGCTTCCTACCGAACCAACAGTAATGAATGGTTTTTGGTATCATAATTTGAAAATTAGTCGATAATAATTTAATCCCATATATATCTGTTATACAACAATAATGTATCTGTTCCCAAAAACGCCCGATAAAACAGATTGACATAACAGAATACTATCAGAGACCAAAAGATTAATTTATTATTTATCAATGGATATTTACGCTGCTCAGCTATAATAAAGCCAAGAATAAAAGCAAGGAACATTCTCAATGTTTCAATATAACGGTTCACTAATTCAAATCCTTGAACTGTGTTATATAGGATAAGTCCTACAGCCATTAAATTAAAAAAAATAACTCCATTTTTATATCTGTTTTTTACACCAAATCCTAAATATAATATGATACCATGAGTTAAACCCATTCTTATTCTGTTTATAATTTCATTCGTTTCTGTTTTAGCTATCATTGTAACTCGATTTCCTGAAAACCAAAACTCGGCATCATCATTATACATATTTAATCTTTCATTGTTTATATATTTGCTCAAAAAATCAGTTGCAGGCATTATAATTTTTTCACCTAGTATTTCTTTGTCAAATAGAGCAGTAAAAACTATAAATATACCCATTAGCACCCATCTTTTTTTAAAATAATCTTTCCAATTACAAATTAGTACTATTGGAAGGAATAAAATTACGGATATATGAGTTCCTACTGCAATAACAAAAAATATAATGCTTTTATAATACGATTGTTGTAGATAGAAATATAAGGAAATAAGTATCCAGCCTATAGCAATCCAATACCTTATAAGTCCACACGCATCAGTAGAACATACCCATAATAGTGGCAATATATATATTGCTTCATTTTTATAACCTTTTACTATATAGAAAAAACCACATGATAAAATTACACTATAAATAATAAATGCAAATGTTGAACCGAACCCTAACCAATTGATTAAATTATTCAATGCATACAAACATGGATCTGTACTCCGTAAGTGCTCAAAAATATCTTTATAGTGTTCAAAATCTGCCCCCCACCCATCTCTTAAACCATAAGAGAGTGAGTAAACAAATATAGGTATAATTGCAGATGACCAGTATTTAATATTCTTTGTATCGCGGTAATATTTACCCCAAATAAAGAAAGAAAGTAGAGTTATTATAGATAAAAAATGATACATAAATATTCTATTTTATATTGTGGTAAGGAACTGTTATTATAAAACATACATCCACTTTATCCGGACTTATATACAATTACTCTGTTTGAAAATATAACAACTCATTTTTTTTCAAGCAATTTCAATTGCCTCAGCAGATATTCTTATCATACAGTTTTCATTCTCAAAATCAAAATTTTGAGGTATCTTGTAAAAACCGTCCCGCCAATAGACATCCGTTTGCCGATATTGTGTTTTTTTAAAAAATAAAAAGTGCAAATAAGAAAATCCCATTTGCCGTGGCATTTTATACCACTGATCATCAGGGACAATAATTTTACAATTTTCTAAATCATAATAATACGGTTTATTATTACGTGGTATAGGAGTTGTGTATAACTCTTTAAATAAAGACTTCCTATGTAATGGTTGAAGTAGCTGTTCTGCGAAGTCAAAATATCTGTAGTGGTTTTTTTTAAATATAAATCTAAAAAAATGATAATATGCAGAAGCAATAAATCGCATACATGGATTAATAATTCGACCATATGCAGGTTGCTCGTCTAATCCTTGAAAATCTTTCATTTCAAGCTTTTCTTTCCAATTAGGAATTTTAAAACAAGCATTATTGTATTTCGGCATATTTCTAATTATAGTTAAGTGTCCTGCAACTCTTTCCGAATGAGCAGTAATAAAATCATATTTTTTAAGATTCTTTTCATTTAATATACCGCTTAAATCTCCATAAACCAAGTCTATATCGGCAAATCCCCAATAGTCATATCCTTTTAACTCTTTTTCATGTATTTTGCCATAAAATGGCTTGCATCCACAAAGCTTATATGGACCCCAATTAGGATTAAAATTTATACCTAAGATTTTTGATATTCGCTTACAATAAGAAGGATAGTCTGTTTTGAAAAATATTGTATTTGGATATATTTTATTGGGTATATCACAATCTGTAAAATAGAGAAAGTCTACCATTTTTTGTCTACTGCATGAATACATATAAAAATCCATCCATATTGGCCATTTACCGAAATATGGAATTATTAATGCTATTTTAGCCATTTTATTTTCTTTTTATTTATGCGATTTATTTACAGTTATTTTGTATACTGAAGTAAAACGTTATATCTAATGACTGACATTACAAAATTTATTCTATTTTTTTATTATTAGTCTTTTAACTCGGTATATATAATTCCTAAAATAGGTTTTTATAATAAATTTAGATATAAGCCAAATATTTTTGTCATTAATGTCTTTTTTATAAATATTGTAGGCATCACAAAAATTTCCACTTATGATTGCATAATATAATGCAAGCTTCATTTTACTATGATATGCATCATTTATTATGTCTAATAAATGAACATTTCCTTTAAAAAGGCAGAATCTTGTATCATATTCTATTTTTGCAACTTTCAAAATCATATTATAATCTAATAGCTTATTTGACAAACCATGTCCTTTACCTTTACTTTCTGTATCGTTATAATAATATTTATATACAATAGATGGTGAAAAGCAAACGCATCTAGAAAATCTTACGACTTCATAGGTGAATATGTGATCTTCACACCACGATAAGTTTTCATCGAAACGACACATTTTCACAATTGTTGTTCTGAAGCATTTATTCCACAGAAAACCGTAGCTGGAACCTATCTCACATTCAAGTAAAATTTGCTCTTTATCTTCTATTAACAATAATTTATCACAAATGCGATTTTTCGTTGAGCCAGATCTGTTGTATATACTATGTCCACAACAAATTATATCAACATTTGGATATTTTTGTATGATATCTGCATAAGTTTTAAGTGCATTGTTAAATAATTCATCATCACTATCACTAAATGTAATCCAATCGCCTTTAGCATTGTCTAACCCTACATTCCTTGCTGAACTTACACCTCCATTCTTTTTGTGGAAAACTTTTATTCTGCTGTCTTTCATAGCAAACTCATCACATATTTTACCAGAATTGTCAATACTACCATCATCTATAAGTAACAATTCAAAATCTGTAAACGTTTGTGCAAGAATACTTTCTATACAACGTGGTAGGTATTTTTCTACGTTATATACAGGGACTATAACCGATATTTTAGGGTATTGACTTATCATATTTCAATGCTTGTTTGTTATTTTTGTCAGTATTATAAATAATTTTTCTTTGATAAACATACGCTCGGAAGCTGTACAACCGATAAAATACACACATACAGGTATACATATTACACATACTATACACACAAAAAAGAACGATACCCATTGTCCTGACACTGTTGCATTAGCTATAAATGGTAACCATGGCGAAATAAGTACAACCGATAAAATAGGCTTTATAACAGACTTGAAATAATCACCTAATTTCATGCCTATCATTGGCAACACTATTCGCAACCTTACATACTGTGTACACAATTCGACTATGATGTGCACGACAAACACGTATTCAGGGCTAATATGAAAAAACTTTAACAGTATATAAGCAATAGGCACAATTGTTAATAGTATTGTCCCTTCAATTATTTGAAACTTTTTTATTTTACCTGTTGCATGAACAGAAACAATTAACGGATTTGATAATGCAATCAGCATGCTTGAACACAAGATTAATCTCAAAAAATTTACTGTGTGTTCTGGTATTATGCCTAACCACCATTTAAGAACTAATGGTGCTTCAAGCATTAGTGGCAAAGAAATAATATACAGAAGAAAAAATGAAAATTTAGAACTTACTATTACAAGTTCTTGCATGTGTTTAAGATTATTCTGCGCATAGCTTTTGGTTAATTGTGGATTTAATGCCATTTGGAAGTTGCTGCAGAAACTTCGTACTACTGATTGTACTTGTACTGCTATCCCTCGAGCAGCATTTACTATTGGACCAAAGAACATGTTCAATAATACATTTATGCCTTGAGTATAACCGATTACAGCCAAATTTCCGTTCATTGTCCACATTGCAAAACTAAATATTTCTTTGAATCGTTTCTTGTCAAATATTAATTTTGTTTTTGTTTCTTCGAAATTTCTATAACAATAGATGCCATATACAGTTCTGTCAAATATTTGAATACAAAAGAATAGAAAACTATATAAAATTAGTTTGTCGTATGGTATTACAATAAGTAAGTATACAATTAGAAGTTTAAGTATTGCATCAACAATAGTTATGTAAGCAAAAGCTTTCATTCGTTCATGTGCTATGATGGTGGCATTATAAGGAACACTTATAATACTAAGCATAAAAGACAATATAGAAAATTGATATACCCAAAGTGAAGCTGTAGATCTATTTTCTGGTATTTGTAGTTTGTTTAGGACAAACCATAAGCCAATAGTTTCACCTATTAAAAGTACAATTATTGCAAGTATTAAGTGTATAGTAACAATATTTCCAAATGTTTCTTTCATTATAGAAATATCTCCCTTGCCTAGATCGTAAGTTATAAACCTAGAAGAAGCTGCTCCAAGTGATGCTGATAAGAATCCTAGCATTCCAATAAAACCACTAACGACATTGTTGATGCCAAAATCTTCTACACCGAGTGTATTGAGTACAACACGGGACGTATAAAGGCTTATAACCATAAGAAACAACATTCTTATGTAAAGCAAAAGTGTATTCTTTGCTATCCTTTTGTTGTTGGCTGATTCATTTTCCATTTTATCCTAAAACAATATCTTTGTAATATTCAGAGATTCATTTTCTTGTCTTTCCATACAGCGCCATAGCCTTCATGATTCTGATGTTCTCACGGCAGAGCCACGGAAAGTCGATGCATCGGAACGGGACGGTGGTTGCCTCAAGGATGTTGAGGGCTCGTATGTCCTGGGGGATCTGCGATGCATGGGCGATGATGAGTGTGGCGCGTGTGCGGGAGCAGAAGAAGAGGGCTTTCTGCAGTTCGGGGTAGTCGAACGTGGCGGTGGCGTCGGGACAGTCGGTGAAGGTGTGGAGCGGGGCGTTCATGCCGTTGGCGGCGATGAAGCTTTCTGCTTCACTGGTGTTTGTCTGTCCGCAGGTGTAAATTATTGTGTCCTTTTTCTGCATAGTGGTGAGTTGTTCGGGTGCTGTACAGGTGATGTCCCTGGGTATTCCTGCGTAGAGCTTGCGCAGGGTGGGGGCTGTGAGCTTTGCCGGGGTGTCGACGCTGTACATTTTGTAAAGGTACACGTCTCTGTCGCCATGACGTGAGATGCATGGTGTGTCTGTGTGGAAGGCACGGTGTATGGCTCTCTGGCGTCTGAGTTCTGCCTCGGGCACCTTGGTGCCGTGGGGCGTCTCGATTCTTATGTCGTGGCGGGAGATCATGCAAAACGAGTTTTGTCAGAGGATTACTTGTTTCAGACAGAAGAACATAAGAACAAAAGATTCATTGAATGTTCAAATGTCTGTTCAAGCGAGCTTGACATACCTCTGATCCTTCAATGTTTGTACCTTTGGTGCCTGGCTTTCAGCCTTTTTGTTGGTAAGAACAGAGGCGTGGGTGTTTGTTATTTTTTTCAGACATAAGAACAAAAGAACAAAAGTTCATTGAATGTTCAAATGTCTGTTCAAGCTGGCTTGACATACCTTTGCTCTTTCAATGTTTGCACCTTTGGTACTTGGCCTTCAGCCTTTTTGTTGGTAAGAACAGAGGCGTGGGTGTTTACTTTTAAATTCAGACAGAAGAACAGAAGAACAAAAGAGATACATTGAAAATCAAATGCACATTCAAGCACGCTTGATGTTTTTTTGTTTTTTCAATGTTATGCATCTTCGATGCTGAGTTCTCAACTCCTTTTTTGGTTTAGAAAGGAACAAAAGTAATGAATGCTTATTTCTCTTTTTTTGTTTCTTATAAGAATGTGTTTTATAAGGTAAATACAAGCTTTGCTTGTTTGATGAACATTTGAGAGTTCATACATGAGCTTGTTCATGAATGGACTGACGGATGGTCATTACCTACATTCTTATGTTCTTTTGTTCTTGTGTCTTTGTTTATTGTTGCCTAGTGCTCTTGCTGGCATTGTGGTGTCGTTGAGATTAGATCCCTGGTCCTGGCCAGGGATGACGACATCGCAGGCAGTTGGGATTTGTATCGCTTTTGTCTGTTATTCTGTGTCGGGGAGGACTTCGATGAGGTCGGGGCAGATCTCGGTGGCTACGGTGGCGATGCCTTTGAGCTGGACGACGATGCGCTTGGCGCGGGCACCCTTCACTTTCATGAAGATGCCTTCGACGCCGTCGAGCGGACCGCCGTGGATGCGCACGTGGGTGCCTCGGCTGACGTTGAGCTCATCGGGGGTGAAGAAGAGCGGTTTCTGTTCGCGTGCCTCGGCCAGGGTGATGAAGTCGTTCATCTGCTTGTCGGGCACGGTGATGATGCCACTTTTGCGACCTCCCTTGAAGAATATGTATTGTAGGAATCTGTTTTTTTGAAGGTATGGTTCCAGCTCGTGCTCGTTGGAACGCACGAAGATGAGGTTGCTGACGGCCGGTTTGGGAACTGTGGTTTTTCTTCCCTTTACGGTCTGTATTTCGTATGTCAGCGGGATGAAGCATTCGATGCCATCGTTGTCGAACGTGGCTTTTACGGTCATCTCGTGGTTATAGAGCGCACGCATGGCGTACCATCGTTTGGTGGTGTTGTCTGTTTCTGTGGCCATGTGTGTTGGAGTGGATTTCTGGGTGGTTCCCAGTTGGTGTATGTGCATACCTTCGAATCCTTGAAGCTAGTATAAATTACTGAACCCCAAGTGCTTATAACTTTGACTGCACGGATAAACGCCTGTGCTTGCTTTGAATCTTTTTCGCATTTTCTTAGTGTTTATCTCTTGCGAGGAGATATGCGACAGTGCAAAGATACGTAAAAAAATAATATTAGTACAAAACTGATAATCAAATGATTTTTGCATTAACGATTTTAACAGATAAGACTAGTTTTTTTGTTTTTTATGAGGTGTTTCTTTCAACTTAAAAGTACCTAAATATCTCCTCGCAAGAGATATGTTTTTTTATTTATGTGCGTTTTGGAAACTTTATTCTTTTTGATGTGTTAAATTGTTGGCAGATTTACACTTTTTCAAAAAAGGTTGAGAAGAACAGGTGTGAAGCAGGGCTTCACAAGGTAATACGCGAGCTTGCTCGCTAGGTAAAACACAAAGCTGTGCTTGGTTAGGTAAACGCGAGCAGGGATCGTTAGGTAAAATGCAACTTTTGGTTTGCTAGGTAAAACGCGCTTTGCGCTAGGTAATAGCTTTTATGGGTGCTTACGATATTTTAAAGACAGAAGAACAGAAGAACAAAAGATACATTTAAGAATTTAATATCCATTCAAATAAATTTGATGCATATTCCAATTCTTCAATGCCGGCACCAGTGGCGCTGGTCTGCAACTCTTTGTTTAGAAAAGAACAGAAGATTCTTTCTTTTGTTCTTGTGTCTTTATTTATAGTTGCATCCTGCATACGTGAAATTTAGATCCCTGGTCCTGGCCAGGGATGACGGTGTTGCGAGCACTTGTGATGTTTTGTGGGTGGTTACTTGTTTTTAGACAGAAGAACATAAGAACAAAAGGTTACCATTGATTCTTGAATGTTTATGCAAATGAATTTGCGACACATTCTTTAATCAATGTTTTGCACCTGTGGTGCTGAGTTTTCAACTCTTTTTGTTGAAAAAGAACAGAAGGGATATGTTATTGTAGCTGTTGCTATAGCGTCATTCCTGGCTGGGACCAGGAATCTTGTGTTCATGGGCTGTCGGGTGCGTTCTTTTATCGTCGGCGTTTGTGCTTGCATTGAGATCAGATCCCTGGTCTTGGCCAGGGATGACGGTGTTGCTGGCTGTTGTAGTGTTTGGCTGATGTTTGCTTTTTTATTTTAATGACAAAAGAACATAAGAACAAAAGATCCATTTAAGGGGCAGATGTACATTCAAGCGGGCTTGATGTTCATTTGCACCTTCAATGTTTACACCTGTGGTGCTGTGTCTATGACTTTATTTTGTTGTATAAGTACAGAAGTTTTTTTCTTATGTTTCTTTTATTGTTGCTGTGTGTTGTCGGAGGCTTTTGGGGAGCGTGGGGAGGATGTGAGGGCTCGTGGTGATTGTTCTGGGCGCTCGGGAAAGAATTTTTGAGGGCTCGGAAGTTTTGTTGCGAGGGCTCGGGCTGTGTGGAGAGATTGTTTCACAGAATGGAGGTCTATGTTGTGATTGGGCAATAATAGTGCAGCTGTCTTTACTTATAAAGACGGCAATGTGATGAACTTGGATGTTTAGCCTTGATCTGGTAGAATGTATGTTTAATGTTGATACCTGTACTCCATAAGGTTGTCTATATTATGAAGGTCTCTGTTTAAGGTACAGCATTTATGATACATTTACATTATGCTTCGATGATAGGATCGGTGGATATGGTTATTTGTGCACACGATAAATTAAATTTATAATGAAATGTTAATTTGTTGTTACTGTAATAATAACTCTTATGTTTTAGGATGTTATTATGAAAATTCTTTTAAGTACTATGATTCAATTGTCGGATTCTAGTTTTGTGTTGGCCTTAGGCCTATTGCGTACTCCTAGAAATATGAATCTGTCAAACACTTTTTGCCGATATATTTTGCCTATTTTCAGAAATTTGTTTCCTACGATAACACTGTTGCCTGATATGCATTTTATGTTGTCTATATTTACCAGGTATGACCTGTGGATACGTATGAATATGTCTGCCGGAAGAGCTTTTTGTATATGGCTTAGAGAATAGGATAGGGTGATTTTCTTGTTGTTTGCCGTGTAGACATCACAATAGCTGCCGTTGGCTTCAATCCACAAGATATTGCACATTGGTATGTGCTCATATTGGTTTTGATTGTAAACGGCGGCGTGCAGTTTCTCTGATTCTTGATGTGCGTTGCCTCTTTGGGGATAGCTGATGATTTTAAGTGACAGTTCTTTCTCTTTTTTGTCATAAATAATTCTTACAGGTATATTCTCAATGTCTTCAGGGAGAATAATAATTAATTCTTTGTTGGCTGTTTCCATCTTTTTTAAGTTTTGTCATTGACAAAAAAATAAATATGATTTAGAAATCAGCAACCTGAATGAAATAATTTTTTTTAAATAGGTCATGGTTTGCTATTTACGTAGTCAAAGGCTACATATCTTTCGAATATTCTGATATTTTCAATTTTGAAATCAGTATTTTCTTCTTTCCAACTTTGGGGCGGTATGAATGTTGTTTTACATGCTTTTCCAGGAAAGGATATTTTCTGGTAGTCAAGTTCATATTTACTGTTGGAACGGATAAGGTCGTAGTTGGGGTGCGAGAAGTTTGTATTTACTCTGTTTTCGTCCCATGCTGTGCTGTCTGACAAATCTACATGATATATGAACAATCCTGTTCCTGGCAGATATTTGTCCCAGCTTTCATTCTGCCTGTTTTCCAAATAATAATATTCACAACTGTCAATCTGTATCTTTACGGCGCATGTAACATTGCTTTTTATATCGCTGTTCACTGGTGACAATATAATCTGCAAGGTTGTATCTGTTGCCGAGATTGTCGGTATGTTTATCCAATCGACGTATTCTTTCTCAAAAGAGGAATATCCTGCCGGGCATTTCCCGTCGTCAAGATAATTGCCTTTGTCCATCAGACTCATGCTTCCAGGTGTCATGCCACTTCCTGACATAGTGTTGTAGAAGTCCGGTAGTCCGAGCAGATGACTGAACTCGTGGCAAAATGTTCCTATTGTAGCCATTTGTGGATCAGGATTGTCTGCCTTACCTTGATATTCGGAAGAACATGCATAGCGTGCTATGCGTTTTCCGTCAATCACCAGGCAAGAGTCTGCAATATCTCCGGAATGTGCCCAGATATAGTCTTTGTTTGATGTATTTTCGTTTTCTCCGTACGACGCGAATATGATGTATACCATGTCTACTGTTCCATCGTTGTTGTTGTCGTAGTCCGAGTAGTTGATTACTGTTGCAGCTTCCTTGCAGGCATCCATAATCATTTCGCCGGCATGTGGCTCTTCTCCGTTTTCATCATTTCTCCCATAATAGTCCATGGTGTGAGGCAACTTGAATGGTCCGACGACATCAAATGTAGGGAGAAAGAGGCTGTCGGAGTTGTTTATGAAATAGTCTCTTACACTTCCGTGTGCTCCTTGTCTGTCATAATGATTGCTGTTGAGCATCTTGCAGAATAGGTCTGAAGCATCGGGCAATGTGAATGGTGTGTCTGCAAATTCCGCAAGTATGATTATTCCTTTGAAAATTCCCTTTGACTCAATACGGTCTTTCAGTAATGAATTCTTTGATACATTGTTGTCCTTGTCTGCTGGGGTAATATGCAATGATGTACTGTTGGTCTTGCTGAAAATCAACAGCAGGAAAGTACAGATGGTGGCGCGTAGATTCATCATGATTATTTGTGGAATTTTTTCAAAATGAAATTGATGGTTTATAATTTATATATTAATCATAGTAGAAATTGTGGATGCATCAAATTTTGTTTTCTAGTCAAAAGTTAGGCTACCCCAATATATCATTTGGGGCAGCCTGATTGTTTTCCAAGTACTACAACTGTGGTCTGTTGTCATTGAATGTCAGTTCGATATCTTTCTGTTTGGTGACTTTTCCAATGCTATTCTTAAACATCTCCTTGTCTGTTTCCGGTGTATTTGCTCGATTCTGTTTGATTGTACCAGCTTTAACAGATAGTTCTACAAATCTGTTGTAGATATTTGCTGCTGAATCAATAGCGTCATACAATTCTTCCTGGCTAATCTTGCTTACATCTAATTGTTTTTGGTACAAGTACAAGAATGTGCCGAGGTCTATTTTGTTCACGTCAATTACAGATTTTGTTGCAACAACTGTTACAACACGTTCCATTTTGGTTGTAATTGATTTAGCGGTTACGCATTGGTACCATGATTTTACGTCTATTCTTACCGGAGAAAGTCCGTCTGTTGCAACATAATACATTTCAATGGTATCACTTTCGGCGTTTCCTTCTCCTAAGAATATATTCAGAGCGCTGCTGATAAGTTCACTGATACCTTTTATTATAGTGTCTTTGTTGCCGCTCAAGAAAGCGCTCAAACTGTTGTTTACAACAGTACCGATATTGCCTGCTTCTGAGGCTGAGAAGGCGCGAACTTCTTTTTTGCTGGCAACCATGAAGGTTATGGGCACTGTTTTGTTGCTGTTTTCTTGTCCGGCTGTCATAAGGCTGGTCTGGATGTCTCTCACAAAGATTTCAGCTTTTGCTGTTCCTAGAGCTTCCAATGCACGAATGGCTTCCAGTTGCTCTTCATACTTTGAATCTGTTGCATCAAATGATTTGATTGCTGATTTAATAGCTGACATAAAAAATAGTTTTGAATGGTTAATAATAAGGCTATTGCCTCTTTTTATATATTTTTGAAAGTTATTGATTTATTATGCTTACATGGAAATTAGCAACAAGCTCGTTTCTCTTATTTATCATTTCACAGACTTTCTGCATATAAATACTCAATTTGCTTAGAGGAATGCTTCCACAGTCTCTGATTTCAAAAATCGGCATGCCGTTTTCAAATTTGTCTTTTAGTTGTGATATGCCTATTTTCTCCGTGGTTTTGATCAATGGATCATCCTCTTCATTGGATATATCAAGAATGTAGTTTATCAAATCTTTGTTTGTTACATCTTTGGTTAAATGGAAATCCAATCTGGTTTTGATATTTGAGTTGCAGTCTTTAGAAAGGACTTTTTCGAGAAAGAAATGAATAAAATTACACGAATTATTATTTAAACAGTTGAGATACATGCTCCCAAGTGCAGTTCTGTTCATAATGTTTATTTTCTGTTTGGGGTCTGGCGAAATGTCAGGGTTTGTTTCTGCCGCATTTGTAATACTCCAAAGCAATGCTATGAAATTCAGACAGGAATTTCTTTCGTATTCTGAATAGGTGCCAATATTCAGTACATAGTCGTTTTGGACTGCAGACATATAATCTTCCAGATATCTGTAGTCGTCCCCCATAATTGATTTGCGCATATTTTCATTAAACCTCAAATCCGCAACTAAGCTCTTCAGCGTCCTTCTTGCGTCTAAACGTCC
>OGHV01000631.1_pt1 | contig 23799 bp, 17 predicted proteins | sample 1571551 | NCBI WGS metagenome assembly OGHV01 (sample SAMEA2581960, study PRJEB24529) | metagenome | biome: Human gut stool | place: China | collected 2011 | reverse complement strand
ACAGGTTCGCCAATGGCCGAAGTCCGCGTTCGTCGTGCTCGCGGTCCTTCTTGGGTCCGCGGCCTTCGGGCCGATGCTCTCGCCCTTCGACCCCTACGATCCGACGACCTACGATATCGTCGACGCGAACTTCCCGCCCTCGTGGATCGACGGGGGAGACCCCGCGCACATGCTCGGCACGGACGACCAGGGGCGCGACCTGCTGGCGCTGATCCTCTCGGGCATGCGCTTGTCGTTTCTGATCGGCTTCGCTGCGGCGATCCTCTCGATGGTGCTGGGGGTCGGCGCGGGGCTCGTCGCCGGGTACCGGGGCGGCTGGGCGGATGCGCTACTCATGCGGCTCTGCGACGTGGCGCTCACGTTCCCGGCGCTCCTCGCGGCGCTCCTTTTCGACGGCGTCATGCGCGCGGTGGTGGGCGAAGGCGCCGGCACCACGACCACCTACGTGGTGCTCTTGGCCGCCATGACGCTGACGGGCTGGGTCCCCTACGCCCGAACGGTGCGCGCCCTGGCGAAGCAGAAGCGCGGCGAAGACTACGTCTCGGCCGCCCGAATGATGGGCGAAGGCGCCGCGACCGTGATGCTGCGGCACGTCCTCCCCAACGTCATGGGCCCCGTTTGGGTGCTCCTCGCGATGAACGTCGGGGGCGCGGTGATGACGGAGGCGACGCTCTCCTTCTTGGGCGTGGGCGTGCCGCCCACGACGCCGTCGCTCGGAACGCTCATCCGCATCGGGAGCGACTACGTGCTCTCGGGCGAATGGTGGATCGCGTTCTTCCCGGGGAGCGTTCTCGCGCTCTCTGTGCTCTCCGTCAACATCCTGGGCGACCGCCTGCGCGACGCTCTGAATCCCATGCTCCGCCGCTGAGGCCCACACCGCTTGAGTTTTCATCATGACGACGAACGAAGAAGCCTTCCGCACCGCGGTCTTCCCCTCGACAGACGCGCCGCAGGCTGGCCCCCGGAGCGCTCTCCCGGAGACGCCCGTCCTCGTGGTCTCACACCTCACGGTCGGGGCCGAGGATCCGGCGCGCCCTCCGCTTCTCACCGACCTGACGCTCTCGATCGGCGCGGGCGAAATCATGGGGCTCGTGGGCGAATCCGGCGCCGGGAAGTCGATGGCGGGGGCGGCCCTGGGCGGGCTCCTCCCCAAGGGGATCGTCCGGCGCGCGGGCGCCGTGGCGTTGGGCGGCAGAAGGCTCGACGGCCTCACGGAGCGCGAAATGCGGGCCGTGCGCGGCCGCGGGATCGGATTCGTCTTTCAGGACCCGCTCACGAGCTTGGATCCCCTGATGACGATCGGGGCGCAGTTGAAGGAGACGATCCGAACGCTCAAAGGCGTCGCCGGCGCGCAGGCCCGCGCGCACGCCCTGCGGCTTCTCACCGAGGCGGGGCTTCCCGATCCGGAGCGCCTGCTGACCTCCTACCCGCACGAACTCTCGGGCGGGATGCGCCAACGCGTCGTCATCGCATTGGCTTTGGCCGGCGACCCGCAGCTGATCGTCGCCGACGAACCCACCACGGCGCTCGACGCCACGCTTCAGGCGCAGATCACGGCGCTCTTGAAGCGCCTCGCGCGCGAGCGCGGCGTGGCGGTGCTTTTGATCACCCACGACATGGGCGTCGTCGCCGCGACCTGCGACCGTGCGGCGGTGCTCTACTCGGGCCGGTTGGTGGAGATCGGCCCGGCCGCGGACGTCCTCACCCACCCGCAGCACCCCTACACGAAGGGGCTGATCGGATCGATCCCGCGGGCGGCCTCGTCGAAGACGAACGCCAAGCACCCCACCCTCTGGCTCGAACAGATCGAGGGGGCGATGCCGGACCCGGGCAGAAGGCCCACGGGCTGCGCCTTTCATCCGCGCTGCCGCGCGGCTTCGGCCGAGTGCTGTATGGCCGTGCCGGAGCTTCTGAGGATCGACGATGCGAGTTCAGTCAACCCGGGTATGCCCCACTACGCCGCGTGCCTGCGCGCGGCCGCGAACGGCCGCGCCGTGCCGGGCTCGATGGTGAGCTTCCACGCGGGGCACGAAAAGCCCTGGGGAAAGTTGGCGGAGGCCCGCGAAGCGGCGCTCGCTGAAGCCCCCGAGATTCTCCGGGTCGAAGGGGTTTCGAAGCGCTTCGGGAAACCGTCGATCCTCGCGCGGGCGCAGGCGTTCTTCTCGGGCGCGAAGGCGGCCGAGGCCCCCAAGGCCTTGGACGACGTCTCGATCACGATCCGGCGCGGCGAAACCGTGGCGGTCGTAGGGGAATCGGGCTCGGGGAAGTCGACCCTTGCGAAAACCGTCGCGGGGCTCATCACCGCCGACGCGGGCGCGGTGCGCTTTGCCGAGACAGAAGGGAGGAAGCCCCGCATCGCGATGATCTTCCAGGACCCGCAGTCGAGCCTCAACCCGCGCATGACCGCGGGCGAAGCCGTCGAAGAGGCGCTCAAAATCTACGCGCCGCAGCTCAACGGCGGGGCGAGACGCGAGCGCGCCGCGGCGCTTTTGGCCCGCGTGGGGCTCCCCACGTCGGCCTACGCGAAGCGCCCGCACGAGTTTTCCGGCGGGCAACGCCAGCGCATTTCGATCGCGCGGGCGCTGGCGTGCGAACCGGACCTGCTTCTTTGCGACGAGCCGACGAGCGCCCTGGACGTCTCCGTTCAGGCGCAGGTCCTGAACCTCATGAAGACATTGCAGTTGGAGCGCGGCATGAGCTTTCTCTTCATCTCGCACAACCTCGGCGTCGTGCGGCACATGTGCGACCGCGTGGTCGTGATGAAGAAGGGACGGATCGTCGAAGCGGGCCCGAGGGACGAGGTGTTCGGGAACCCGAAGCACCTCTACACCCGGACGCTTCTCGCGTCCGAAGCCGTGCTCGAACCCGACGATCCCGCGGACTCCGCTGAAGTGGAAGCCGAGACGGCGGGCGCCTGAAGGCTCGGCGCACCCTCCCCCACACAAGACGACGCCCGGGCGGCCGTGAGGCTCCCGGGCGTCTTTCATCCGCTCGGCGGACTTTACGGTGCCGCGCGGCGGCGGAGCGTCTCTTCGACGACCTCCACCACCTTCGCGACCGCGCGCTCCACGACGTCGTGGAGGCTCTCGAAGTCGATTTCGTCCTTGGAGTCGCCCATGCCGGCGGCGTGGTTGACCGAGACGCAGATCCCCGCGTAGGGAAGATCCAGTTCGCGCGCCAGCGCGCACTCGGGGTAGAGCGTCATCCCGATCATGTCGGCGCCGTCGCGGGCGTAGCGGCGGACTTCCGCCGCGGTTTCAAGGCGCGGCCCCTGCGTGCAGGCGTAGGTGCCCTCCGTCATGAGGTCTTTGCCCAACGCGGCCGCCGCCGAGATCAACTCTTCGCGGAGCCCCCGGTCGAAGGGATGCGTCATGTCGACGTGCTTCACGCCCGCTTCGGGGCGGTCGTAGTACGTGACCTCACGCCCCCAGGTGTAGTCGATCAGCTGGTCCGGCACGGCGATGCCGCCCGGCCCCAAGGGCCCGGCGATCCCGCCCACGGTCGCGACGCCGACGACGCCTTCGACGCCCAATTTTTTGAGCGCCCAGAGGTTCGCGCGGTAGGGGACGGTGTGGGGCGCAAAGCGGTGTCCGGGGCCGTGACGAAGAAGGAAGGCGACGGGCGTGCCGCCCAACTTCCCCAGCACGATGGGCGCCGAGGGGGCGCCGTAGGGGGTGTCGATCTCCACCTTTTCGGTGTCGGTGAGAACGCCCGGGCCGGAAAAGCCCGAGCCGCCGATCAAAGCAAGCATGGTGAATGTCCTTTGAAGATGGTGGTTCGGGTATCCGTCAGAAGAGCGTTTCCTGGATGGGTTCCGGCAGCGGTGCGCGGGGCTCGTGCTTTTCCGCGCGCTTGATGGTCTCCGCGACCTTCACGGGTTCCGCAGCCTTCACGGCTTCAGCGGGCACTTCCTGCGGGGTTTCAGAGGCCGGTTCTTCGGCCGCAGCCTCTTCCGTCGCAGCCGTCGCCTCACCCGGCGCCGAGAGCATCGCGAGCATTTCGGCCTCGTCGATCACCTTGACGCCCAGGGCCTCGGCCTTCTCCAACTTCGACCCGGCTTCGGCGCCGGCCACCACGAAGTCGGTCTTCTTTGAGACCGAGCCCGCCACCTTCGCGCCCGCGGCGATCAGCATGTCCTTGGCGGCGTCGCGCTTCAGCGTCGGAAGCGTCCCCGTGATGACGAAGGTCTTCCCGGCGACGGCGGACGCGGTCGTCTTCTTCTCGACCGCGGGCCAGTGCATCCCGGCGGTGATCAGCTCGCCGATCACCTCCTCGTTGTGGGGCTCCTTGAAGAAGGCGTGGACGCTCTCGCCCACGATCTCGCCCACGTCGTCGACGTGGGTGAGCTCTTCGAGGGTGGCGTTCCGGAGCGCATCCAACGTCCCGAAGTGCGTGGCGAGCGTCAGGGCCGTCGCCTCGCCCACGTGTCGGCAGCCGAGCGCGAAGATGAAGCGGGCGAACGTCGTCGACTTCGCGCGCTCCAGGTTGTCCAAAAGATTCTGCGCGGCCTTGGGGCCCATGCGGCGCACGGGCTTTTCAGTGCCCTTCGTCGCGGTGATGAAGTCGGTGAGCGCCTCGTGCGTCAAGTGGAAGAGGTCCGCAGGGGTCGAGACCAGGCCTTCGTCGACCAGCATCGTGACGATCTTTTCGCCGAGCCCGTCGATCCCGGCCGCGCGGCGCGACGCAAAGTGAACGATCGCGAGCTTCACCTGCGCGGGGCAGAAGAGCCCGCCCGTGCAGCGCGTGTCCTTTTCCTCTTCGTCGCGGATCGTCGCCGACCCGCAGACGGGGCAATGGTCGGGCATCTGGAAGCGCCGGGCGCCCTCGGGACGGCGCTCGTGCAGAACCCGCACCACCTCGGGGATCACGTCGCCGGCGCGGCGTACGACGACGCTGTCGCCGATGCAGAGGTCCAATTCCGCGATGAAGGATTCGTTGTGAAGGGTCGCGTTCGAGACGGTGACGCCGCCCACGAAGACCGGCGCCAGGCGCGCGACGGGAGTGAGTTTCCCGGTGCGGCCCACCTGCACGTCGATCGCTTCCAGAACCGTCACCGCTTCTTCGGGCGGGTACTTGTGCGCGCACGCCCAACGGGGTTCGCGCGAGAGGAAGCCGAGTTCACGTTGGAGGCCGAAGTCGTCCACCTTGTAGACGACGCCGTCGATGTCAAAGGGGAGCGCCGCGCGGTTCGCGGCCACCTCGTCGTGGAAGGCCGCGAGCGCGTCGGGGCCTTCCACGCGCCGACGCATGTCGGCGACGGGAAGCCCCAGCGCCTTGAAGCGGTCGAGCAGTTCCGTCTGCGACGCGGCGAAGTCCGGGTCGGAACACTCACCCAACGCGTACGCGTAGAAGTGGAGGCGCCGCGCCGCCGTCACCTTGGGGTCCAATTGGCGCAGCGACCCCGCGGCGGCGTTGCGGGGGTTGACGAAGGTCTTCTTGCCGTCCTTCAGTTGGCGTTCGTTCAACGCATGGAAGTCCGCGCGGTGCATGATCACTTCGCCGCGGACCTCGAAAACGTCCGGAACGCCCTCCAACTTCAGCGGGATCGTGCGGATCGTGCGCACGTTCGCGGTCACGTCTTCGCCGGTCGTGCCGTCGCCGCGGGTGGCGGCCAGAACCAGCACGCCGTTTTCATACCGCATCGACATGGCGAGGCCGTCGAACTTGAGTTCGCAGTCGTAGACGACGGGGGCGTCTTCGTCCGAGAGCCCCAATTCCTTCCTCACGCGCTCGTCGAACGCCTTCGCGCCCTCCGCCGTGAAGTCCGTCTCGGTGTGAATCGAGAGCATCGGCTGCGCGTGCGTCACCTTGGGGAGGTCTTCGCGCACGGCGCCCGAAACGCGGTGCGTCGGGGACGCGGGGCTCACGAGCTCGGGGAAGCGCGCCTCCAAGGCCGCCAACTCGTGATAGAGCCGGTCATACTCCTCGTCCGAGAGGATCGGATCGTCGAGCACGTAGTAGGCGTGGTCGGCCGCGCTGATCTTCGCTTCGAGTTCGCGCATGCGCGCGGGGGCGGCTTCGGGCGCCAAGGCTTCGGCCGCGGCTTCGCCCCAGAAGCCCTGGGCTTCCTTCTCGGCGGAATCGGTGGGGTCGGTTTTGCGTTCTTCGGTCATCGTCGTGGTCGGTCCGGTGGCGGACCGCTGGAGGAAAAACGTTCAGGGGGACAAAGGAGGAAAAAGCGCCGCCCATCCCTCAAGGACTCGGCGGCGCCTGATGTCGGTCGGCATCGCGCGGGCGCTCTCAGCCGCCGCGCGAGAAGAGGATCTTCGCGCGGGCGCTGCCGGGTTCGGCCCCGTGCGTGCGCATCGTCTCGGCGTGCTCCTTCGCCTGGCGCTCGATCTGCACGGCGCCCGCCGCTCCGGGCGGCACCGCCGCGGCGTAGTTCCACTGCGCGTGAAGCGTCACGGCGATGTGGTTCGCGGACGCGAGGAAGCGCTGCAGGTCGCCGCGGGAGAGCACCGTGAGCGGAAGGTCGAGCTTCAGGACGAGCGAACCCGACCCCTCCGGCCCGAAGGCGAGCGTCATCACCGGATCGCGGTCGGTCGGGACCGCGCGGTATTCCCAACGCCCCGTCGCCGCGGTGAATCCCGCGGCCTGCGCGGCCTCCGTCACGGCGTCGAGACTGAAGGTCGGCGTGCTCGGGTCGGCGGGCGTGATGACGATGTCGATCGAGTGGTCGTAGTAGGCGATGAAGCCCTTCAGAGCGTCCGCCTTCTTCGCGGCCTGAAGCGGGTCCATCGTGTGGCGGACGGTGGCGTCGACCCCCGCGGCCGCGTGCTCCAGCACCTGGAAGAATTCGCTCGCGCAGACGTCGGACAGACCGCCCGAGCGGTTGGCGAGCACCATCGTCGCGACGACGTGGTTCGCGGGCGAAGCCAGCTGGCGCGCCTCGCAGTAGAGGCCGTCGCGGATGCCGCGCGCCCAGATGCGCACCGGCATGGAGAAGTGGCTCCTCTTCACCTCGTTTTCAAGGCTCTTGACGCCCCCCAGCGCAAACTGTTCGCCCTCGCCCGGCGTGATGTCGAGCACCCACTCGACTTCGGCGTCGACCGGCGGGTACGACTGGAATTCGGGCTGCGCGGCGGCCGCGTCCGCGGCGCGCTCCTCTTCGCGCTCCTGCTCTTCGGCCTCCGCCTCGAGTTCGTCGTAGATCGGAGGTTCTTCGGAGGGCATCGCCGCCGACTTCGCCGCGGGCTTCACACCCCCGACGGTCGGCTCCTGCGGGAGCACGGGCTCGACCGGCGTCTTGGCGGGCGCCTCATCCTCGTCATCGTCGTCGGGCATGCTGCTCATCTCGGGCTCATGCCGCGTCGAGCGCGTCAGCGGATCTTCAACATTCGTCTGGAACTTTTCCTGCGCCGCGCGCACGCGGCGCTCTTCGCGCTTGGAGCGCCAGAAAAGGGCCAGAAGCACCACGGCCGCCGCCGCGATGAAAATGAGGATGGTCTGGTTCGACATGGTCGCTGGTAGTCCGATCGGGTGGGCGCACCCCGAAAACACCGGTAGGGCGCGCGCGTAGGTTCCTTGGATTGTACGCGCAGAAGAAGGAATTCTGTGCGGCCGGGCCGTCGCATTCATCGGGCCGCAACGCGGACGGCGGGGATCGGGCGGGAACCGGCCGCGGCCCCGCTCTCCCTGCCACTCCGGATCCCGCTCGGGGCGTCCCGCCGCGCCCGAAGCCGCACCCGAAGCGGGCAAGAACGGCCTGAGGAAAGGCATAATGGTGTGTTTCAATGCATTTCCCGGGCCCGCCTCCCTCACGCGCGTCCGGCACCCACATCCCCGAAGGAGCCCGACATGTACGAAATCGCGCCGCTCTTGGACGACCCGATCCACAACCTGAAGACGATCCGCGACGTCTTCCGCTGGTCGATCACGGAAATGGAAAGCGCAGACCTCTCCTACGGCCACGGCTCGCCCGACGCCTGGGAGGAGTCGAGCTTTCTCATCTGCCGCGCGCTGAAGCTCCCGTTCGAACACTTCGAAGACTTCTTCGACGCCGCGCTCACGCACAACGAACTCGTGCGCCTCGTGCACCTGATCGACCGCCGCGTTCACGAAAAGACCCCGGCCGCGTACCTCCTCAAAGAAGCCTGGCTCACCGAACACCGCTTCTACGTCGACGAGCGCGCCCTGATTCCGCGGAGCTACATCGCCGAACTCCTCGAAGAAGACCTCTGGCCCTGGGTGGAAGACCCGGAAGCCGTGGGGTCGGTCCTCGACCTCTGCACGGGTTCGGGCTGCCTCGCCATTCTCGCGAAGGGCGTCTTCCCGAACGCGCAGGTGACGGGGAGCGACCTCTCCGCCGACGCCCTCGAAGTCGCCAAGATCAACCGCCGCGAGTACGGTCTGGAGGAAGAGCTCGAACTCGTTCAGGGCGACCTCTTCTCGGGCCTTGCCGGCCGGCGCTTCGACCTCATCATCTCGAACCCGCCCTACGTGACCGAAGCTTCGATGAAGCGCCTCCCGCAGGAATACCGCCACGAGCCCGAAATGGCCCTGGGCGCGGGCGTCGACGGCATGGACGTCGTGCGCCGCATGCTCCCCGAAGCCGCGGAGCACCTGACGGACGCCGGCATCCTCATCGTCGAAGTGGGCGACGGCCTCGAAGCCGTCGAAGCCGCTTTCCCGGGCCTTGAGCTCACGTGGCTCACCGTCTCGGGCGGGGACGATCAGGTCTTCCTCGTGACGGCCGAAGAGCTGAAGCGCTACTTCGGCGACGAGGGGAGCAACTGACCTCATGCTGCGGCTCCTCAACCTTTCGCTGACGCGCGGCACGCGCGTCCTCTACCGGAACGCCACCCTCACGGCCTCTCCCGGCGAGCGCATCGGCCTCGTCGGCCCCAACGGCTGTGGGAAGTCGACGCTCTTTGCGGCCGTGCTGGGCGAACTCTCCCCGGAGGCGGGCGACATCGAAACGCCCCGGCGCGAGCGCATCGCGCACGTCGCGCAGAGCTTCAAGGTGACCGACGTCGCGTGCCTCGAGTACGTGCTCTCGGGCCACGCGCCCTTGGTCGCGGCCCGCGAGGCCCTGAAGGCCGCGGAAGCCTCAGACGACGAAATGGCGCTCGCCCACGCGCACGCGGAATTGGCGGAGGTGAACGAAGGGGCCGTGACGGCCGCCGCCCGCACGATTCTGGCGGGTCTGGGCTTCTCGCAGGACGATGCCGAGCGCCCCGTCGCCGACTTCTCGGGCGGTTGGCGAAACCGCATCGCCTTGGCCCGGGCGCTGATGTGCCCGGCGGACCTTCTGCTGCTCGACGAACCGACCAACCACCTCGACATCGATTCGCTCATCTGGCTTGAGAATTGGCTCCGTCACGTCGAGGCGACCGTCATCATCATTTCGCACGACCGCGAGTTCCTCGACCGCGCCGTCACGACGATCTGGTCCGTCGAGGACGACACGATCCGCCGCTACGCCGGGAACTTCACCAAGTTCGAGGCCGAACGGATGGAGCGCCTCCGTCAGCAGGACGCCGCGCACCGCGCCTACGAAGCGAAGGCCGCGAGCCTTCGGAGCTTCATCGACCGCTTCCGCGCGAAGGCGACCAAAGCCCGCCAGGCGCAGTCCCGCATCAAGATGCTGGAGAAACTCGAGAGCGTTGAAGCCGTGCGCGCGAAGCGCGAATGGCGCTTCGAATTCCCGAAGCCCGTGCGTCTCCCCGAACACCTGGCCGACGCCGAAGGGCTCGCCTGCGGCTACGACGACCTCGTGATCCTGAAGGGCGTCACCTTCTCGGTGCGCTCGGGCGAGCGGATCGGTGTGCTCGGCGTGAACGGCGCCGGGAAGTCCACCCTCATCAAGACGGTCGTGGGCGAGATTCCGAAGTTGGCCGGGGAACTGCGCCGCGGCCAGGGTCTGGAGATCGGCTACTTCGCGCAGCATCAGCTCGATCAGCTCCGCGCGGACGAGTCGCCGCTCGAGCACATGAAGCGCCTCGCGCCCGACGTGCGCGAGCAGGAACTGCGCGACCACCTCGGCGTCTACCGCTTCTCCGGTGACTTCGCGAGCGCCCCCGTGGGCCCGATGTCGGGCGGCGAAAAGGCGCGCCTCGCGCTCGCCCTCATCGCGTGGACGAAGCCCAACCTCCTCGTGCTCGACGAACCGACCAACCACCTCGACATGGAAACGCGCGAGGCGCTGACGATGGCGCTCTCAACGTTTGAGGGCGCCGTGCTGATCGTCTCGCACGACCGCCATCTTCTTCGCGCCACGACCGAGCGCCTCTGGCTCGTCCACGAAGGGGCCGTCACGGAGTACGACGGCGACCTCGACGACTACGCCGCCCTGGTGCTCGAACACCGCCGCACGACGGCGCAGGCCGAACGCGCGGAGCAGCGCGCGAAGCGCGAGGCGCCCGTCGTCAACAAGAAGGAGACGCGCCGCCAGGAAGCCGAAGAGCGCCGCCGCATCGCCGAGGCCCGAAAGCCCCTCAAAAAGGAATTGGAGAAGGTCGAGCGCGAGATGGCGAAGCTGAACGCCGAGCTTGCGGAGCTCGACGCGAAGCTCGCCGACCCGGACTTCTACGCCGGGGACGCCGCGGAAGTCGCCGCCGTCACGAAGGCGCACGGCGAATTGGCGCCCAAGGTCGAAGCGCTCGAAATGCGCTGGCTCGAACTCTCCGAGGCGATCGAGGCGGTCTGCTGAGGAAGCATCCGAACCAAACCAGTCAACCGTAAAGCCGAAGGGCCGGACGCTTTTTCGAAACGTCCGGCCCTTCGGTCTCATTGGGTTTGAATGGCGGTCTTATGGGGGTTCCATGGGGTGGATCTCACGTGGGGTGAATCGTCTTCGGCATCAGGTCGAGGCCGGTTCCTTCGCCTGTTCGACGGCTTGAGCGGCTTCGGCTGTTTCCGCGGGCGCCACTTCAGGCGGCACCTCCTGCGCGCCCGTGAGCGCTTCGCCGTTCGCCTGGAGGAGCTGCATGATGATGCCGTTCACCACCTCCGCGTCGCGGTCCATGTCTTCTTCGGAAGGATCGTGTCCCGCGGCGAACGCCTTCTTACAGCGGGGACCGTACTGGAGCACCCAGCGCATGACGGCCTCTTCGCGCTTCCCCTGCGGGATCGCCTTCGCGGCTTCGCCCACGTAGAGCTCACGCATCTCGCTCATGAAGGCGCCGTTCGCCATCAGTTCCATCATGAAGGCGACGTCCTCGCGGTCGAGCGAGTTGAAGCCCAACGCGTCGACGTTGAGATCATCCGCGGCTTCGGGCTTCCAGTCGGGGTAGCGTTGGAGGAAGTCTTCCGTCACAGCGTTTTCCGCGAAGACCTGGTCGAAGTCGAGGAAGCCCTCGGTGGCCAACATCAGGTTCGAGGTGACGAGCCCGAGGTAGTTCGTGAGGAGCCGGTCCTTGCAGACCGTCACCGAAATCACCTTGTCGCCCCCCATCTGCGCGAGCTCGCCCGTCATGTCGAGGAAGCTCATCACGAAGTCGACCGCGAAGAGGCACGCCAACTCACGGTCGCTCATGAAGCGGTTCTGGACCGGCACGCCCGCGGCCTTCATCTTGGGGAGCGCCCAGCGTTCGCGCAGCGCCTTGAAGACGCCGCCGCCCATCCAGCCCGAGTCGTCGTGGAAGTCCGGGCGGTTGTTCAGAAGCGTCGCCGCGAGGGCGTACGCGACGCCCGCCACGTGGTCTTCGCGCTCCTCCATCGAGAAGGGCGCGCCCGAGTGGATCGCGTGCGAGAGCGCGTACGCGAACCCGATGAACATGTCCTGGAGTTCGAGGTAGTCCGAGAGGTCGCCGTGCCTCATCTCGGCGCCCTTCCAGTTCTGCGCGAGGAATTCGAGATGCGGGAAGCCCTGCTCTTCGTAGAAGCGCTTGTTGAGGGACTCACGGAGGACGTCCAAAAGATAGACGTAGCTCACCGGGGCGCCTTCCCCGGCACGCTGCGTGCGCTTCTTGAGCTTCTGCGCGCGGCGCGGATCGGTCTTGCTCTGCGGCATGGTTGTACCTTTCCTTTTCGTTGTGTGCTTGGTCGATGGGTCCCGGAAGCGTGCGGGACGCAGCTCGTCCTTTTCGCCTGTCCGGGAAGCCGTTCCAAGGACTCTACGCCGCGTTTCTTAAAGCTTCATTGCGGTGCGCGGCCGTGTCCGGACGCACGGCCGACTACAATCACGTCCATCCAAACCATCACACCCGAGAGAAGCCCACCATGGCCCGCATCGACATCGAATGGCTTCAGGCCACCCTTCAGGACGCGAGCGACGCGCTCACCGACACGATCGCCGCCCTCAACGAATCCCCCGACGAAGAGACGGCGGCGGAACTGCTGCGCCGCGACCTGGTCGAGGTCTACGCGAAGCTCAACTACGCGGTGAACACGGCGGAGCTGGGTCCGAACGCCCTGAACGAGCTCACCGAGGACGAACTCATCGCGTGGCCTTTGGGGATGCCCTTCCTCGCCTGGAGCGAGGAGGAGAACATCGACGACGACGATGACGACGAAGCCGACGAAAACGACTTCGAAGAGGATCCGGAAACGCCGGTGGAGGCCGAAGAGGAAGCCGAAAAGGCTGAGGTGAAGGAAGAAGAATCGAAGTAAACGCTTCCTTCATGAATGAAGAAGCCCGGCGGGTTCAAGACCGTCGGGCTTTCATCGTCTTGGGCGCGAGGATAGGAAACCTTGCATAGCAACGCCGCCCAACTTGCACAACTAACTTAAAAGAAACATGTACAACTGAACCAAGAACATGTATAGTTGAGCCTATAACATATATGATTGCAAAATCATCTTAGAGGACTAGACATCTACTTGTATAGCTATCTGATCATCTTGCAAGCTTAACAAGAACCCTAAAGCGCCCATATCGCCGCTCTTATCCATCTCTCTCCCAGGTTTTAAGCGACTTTGAAGGATCATGACTCTGCCCTAACTTGATACGTTGAGGCTCTGCTTGACTGACAAGTCCACTTATATAACCTGAGCCAACTTGTATAAGTATCGATCATGTCGACCACTCAAACCATCGTTGAACTTATCGAGAACATGCGCTTGACAGGGTCCGACTCCCAAACCTGTGAAGTCAAAGAAGCCGGAGTCGATCTACCCAAAAGTCTGAAGGAAAGCATTTCCGCGTTTGCAAACGCTCACGGCGGATGGATCATCTTGGGGCTTTCAGAAAAAGCTGGCTTTCATCCCGTCAAAAACTTCGATCCTTCCATAATTTTCTCCAAGATGTTGGGCATCGGCGATGAGTTCACGCCGATCATGCGAATGGAGATTCACAAGGTACCTTTCGAGGGCCAGACGCTCATCGCCGCCTACATCCCGGAAACCCCCTTGGAAGAAAAACCCTGCTACATCACCGCCAATGGATACTATCAGGGTTCATTCATCAGGACCGGGGACGGCGACCGACGCCTGACCCCGTACGAAATCGACCGTCTTCGCGAAGGACGCAAGCAACCGCAATACGACCTCGAAATCGTGCCCAACGCGACACTCGAAGATCTTGACAAGACTCTACTGGCCCGGATTCTTCACCGTACACGCGAGCTTTTTCCTCGAAATTTCGCGAACCGAACTGATCATGAAATTCTGAGTGCCTTGGGTGTCATCAGGCCTGATGAGGGGGTGTGGCGTCCGACTTTGGGCGGACTCATGGCGGCTGGCATTTGGCCTCAAAAATTCTTCCCACGCTTGCATGTCATATTCACCCGGTACCCCGGCACCCAAAAGGCAAACGGAGGAGCCGTACGCTATGTGCGCTCCAAAGAATTGGTAGGGCCCATCCCGGACATGCTCCTCGAAACTGTTGAGTTAGTCCTCAACACTATGGAAACTGTCGCAATCATTGAAGGAAGTCTTCGCAAGGAGCTCCCTGATTACCCTCGTGTCGCTGTTCGCGAAGCCATCGCCAACGCCCTCCAACACCGTGACTACTCCTTGGGCAGCCGCGGAGCCGTCGTTCAAGTCAACATGTTTGATGACCGCCTTGAAATTTACAACCCCGGAGGACTATACGGCCCAGCCACCATTGAATCTCTCCTGAGTGGAGAAGGCATATCTTCCCAACGAAATCAGTTCCTTTCCAGGCTCCTCACCTACACCCCGTACCTTGACGGCTTTGTGGTTGAAAGCAAAGGGACCGGGATTCCTGTCATTGAAGCAGAGCTCCAAAAGGCTGAAATGCCGAAGGTAGAAATTCGGGATACGTTAATAAGCTTTACCCTCATTATCAGGAAGCGACAGCCCAAAACAGTGGTTGAGAAAGAACCTGTCCAAAAGCCCTTACTTGCCTCAAAGCGACTGAGCGCCCCTGAGATGATGGAACTCATCCTTACCACGCTCGAACGACTCGGGCCCTTGTCAGCAAAGGAGCTCAGCGAACACTTGGGACGCTCCGCTGCAACGACGAAGAACTACCTCAAGGATCTCATCAACGACGGAAAGGTTATTCAGACGGAACCCTCACGCTCACCTAAGCAGCGTTATCGACTGACAGACCGTCCGTGATCAGCGCTTCGGCCGCAGGTCGGAGAGCCTCCAACCCGTCACGAAGAGGACGCCGAAGTAGATGACGGCCGCCCCGGCGACGATCCCGAGGGCTCCGCCCGCGCGCCAGGTCCAGACGAGGTCCGTCCAGACGACGCCGCGCTGCGCGAACCAGAGGCCCGCGGCCATCAAGGCCGTGGCGGCGCCGGTGCGAAGCCCGAAGACGCCCCAGCCGGTCAAGGGCTTGTAGATCCCTCGGCGCATGAGGAGCGTGAGAAGCGTCAAGGCGTTCACGCAGCTCCCGATCCCGACCGAGAGCGCCAACCCCGCATGCGCGAAGAGCGGCACGGAGACGAGGTTCACCAACTGCACGACGACCAGGGACGCGAAGGCCGCGCGCACCGGCGTGCGGATGTCCTTGCGGGCGTAGAAGGCGGGCGCGATGATTTTGAGCGCAATGAGGCCGATCAGACCCACCGCGTAGCCCGTGACGGCCAAGGCCGTCTGGGAGACGTCCGCCGCCGTGAAGCTGCGGCCCTGGAAGAGAAAGGCGACCAGCGCGTCCGCCGTCAACCAAAGCCCGATCGAAGCCGGGACGCCCACAAGGAGCACGAGCCGCAGGCCATGGTCCAAGAGCGCGTTGTAGCGCTCGGCGTCGCCCTTGGCGTGCGCGGCGGAAAGCCCCGGGAGCATCACGGTGCCGAGGGCGACCCCCAGGAGCGCCGTCGGAAACTCCATCAGGCGGTCGGCGTAGTTGAGCCACGTGACGGCGCCCGCGCCCAGCCACGAAGCGATGTTCGTGTTGATGAGGATGGAGAGCTGCGCGACGCCGACGCCGAAGAGCGCCGGCACCATGAGCTTGAGCACGCGGCGCACGGCCTCATCCCCGATGCTCTCGCGCCAACCGCGCGGACGAAGCTTCACTCCCAGGCGCCGGAGTGCGACGACCTGTACGGCCAGCTGCAGCACGCCCCCCGCCATGACGCCCGCGGCCAAGGCCCAGATGGGTTCCTCCAACATCGGCGCCAGAAAGAGCGTCGCCGCGATGAAGGAGAGGTTGAGGAGCACCGGCGTGAAGGCGGGCACGGCGAAGTGCTTGAGGGTGTTGAGAACCGAAGCGGCCAACGCCACCAGGCTCATGAACGCGATGTAGGGGAACATCACGCGGGTGAGACCCACCGCCAACGTGTAGGCCGCGGGGTCCTCCCGCATGCCGCTCGCGATCGCCCAGACGAGCAAGGGCGAAAGAAGCACGCCCAAGACGCTCGCCAAGAGCACGGCGGCCGCCAAAACGGTGAACACATGGTCGACGAACGCCTTCGAGCGCTCGCGCGAGCTCGTTTCCCGAACGTCCGAGAGCATCGGTACGAAGGCCTGTTGGAAGGCCCCTTCGGCGAAGAGCCGGCGCAGCATGTTGGGGAGGCGGAAAGCGACGTAGAAGGCGTCGGTTTCCGCGCCCGCGCCGAAATAGCGCGCGATCAGCATGTCGCGGATCACCCCGGTGATACGGGAGACGAGCGTGAGGCCGGATACGGTGGCGGCGGACTTCAGTAGCGACATGGCGTGCGGGGATTCGGGAATCCGTGTTCGTGGAATCCCATGGATTCTACGGCAGTGCGAACGTTGCAGGCCCTGAAAATTCGTGTCAGGGATTTGTCTACGTTCGGGAATTTTGGTATAGTGGAGGACTTTTCGGAGAGAGGCAATTCCATGCCCCGAAGATCGCTCGGGAGGGCGGCCTTCCCCGAAGAAAACCCTTCCCGACCCGGCGTCCGCAGGGCGCGGGGTTGTCCGGACGACCGACTCTGGTCCCCGGGCGCACAAAAAGACTTACCGGCCGAGCCCACGCTCGCGATTGCAATGCAGAGCGGCGACCGGCTATGTAAAGAAACCGATCGCCGACTGTTTTTTAGGCAAGGACACATTTAAAAATGGCTAACACCAAGCAAGCTCGCAAGCGCGCCCGCCAGATCGTCGCGCGCAACATGCACCTCTCGGCTCAGCGCAGCCAGTACCGCACCGCCATCAAGGCCGTGCGCAAGCTCATCGTCGCCGGCGACAAGGCCGCCGCTCAGGAAGCCTTCGTCAAGGCCCAGAGCGTGATCGACGCGATGGCCGGCAAGGGCGTTCTGCACCGCAACGCCGCCGCCCGCCACAAGAGCCGCCTCTCGGCCTCGATCAAGGCGATGGCCTAATCAGACGTTCGTCTGACGAAGAAAAGTCCCCGATCCTTTTGAGAAGGCTCGGGGATTTTTTCCTCCGCCTCACCCGTCGCATCCGCGCCGCCTCTTCTTCTTCGTCCCCCCTCCGCCCAACCCCGCCCGACCTTCAGCCCGGGTCCTTCCCAGGTTCGTCCGGCTTCCGCCGGACTCTCCTTCGTCCGCTCTTCCCCGGCCGCTCCGCCCGGCCCGGAAAACCCGTCGGCCGCCTTGTCCGAAGCCCCCACGCCGCTCCCGATCTGTGTCACAATGCGCGTTCGTTTCCGCGAAAACCCGCACCCTTTTCACCCTAGGGGCGGACACGGATGAGCGAACACCAGCGTGATAGAGGCGCGGTTCCGAAAGAGTAGACGGCCGAGGAGGTATCCCGTGACGCCGTCGGAAAGGTCGAACCGCCGAAACGGCGCACCCGACGGGGTGCGTTGGTTGGGGGTGCGGAGAAGATCCGCACCACTCCCGCCGCAGGCCACTGCGGCGGAGGAGCTGTCGGCTGTTCGAACTCTCGACGCGTCGCCAGGCCGCGGGCCCGCCAAGGGGCTCCGGAGAGCGCATCGAAAGGGCGGCATCCGATAGATGTCGCGTTTTTCTCTTTCGAACTCTCCCCCGCACAAGGAGACACGACGCATGTCTGACGAACACGCCCGCGAAAACGCGGGACTCCGGCGCGACCTGAAGGCGCGCCACATCACCATGATCGCCATCGGCGGCTCGATCGGCACGGGGCTCTTCGTCGCCTCGGGCGCCACGATCGCGCAGGCCGGTCCCGGGAGCGCCCTTCTCGCCTACTCGATCATCGGGCTGATGGTCTACTTCCTGATGACGAGCCTCGGCGAACTCGCGGCCTTCGAGCCCGTCGCGGGGTCCTTCTCCACGTACGGGCGCCGCTACGTCGACGAAGGCTTCGGCTTCGCCCTCGGTTGGAACTACTGCTACAACTGGGCGATCACGGTCGCGGTCGACTTGGTCGCGGCGCAGCTCGTCATGGGCTGGTGGTTCCCGGACGTGCCGGGGACGGTATGGAGCGCATTGTTCTTAGGGTTCATCTTCGCCCTCAACTTCTTCTCCGTGAAGGGGTTCGGCGAGACCGAATACTGGTTCGCGCTTCTCAAGGTGCTCACCGTCGTCTTCTTCATCGGCACGGGCTGCGCGATGATCTTCGGGATCCTGACGGACGACATCCCGGCCGGGTTCTCGAACTGGGTGATCGACGACGCGCCCTTCGTGGGCGGCCTGCCCGCCCTGATCGGGGTCGCGATGGTCGTCGGGTTTTCCTTTCAGGGGACGGAACTGATCGGGATCGCCGCGGGCGAAACCGAAAACCCGCAGAAGAACATCCCGAAGGCGGTCCGTCAGGTCTTCTGGCGCATTCTCCTCTTCTACATCTTCTCGATCCTCGTCATCAGCCTCATCATCCCGTACACGGACCCGAGGCTCTTGAAGAACGACGTCACCGACGTCGCGGTGAGCCCCTTCACGCTCGTCTTCGAGCACGCCGGGCTCCTCTCCGCGGCCGCGCTCATGAACGCCGTCATCCTCACGTCGGTGCTCTCGGCCGGGAATTCCGGCCTCTACGCCGCGACCCGCATGCTCTACGTCCTGGCGCACCAGGGGAGCGCTCCGAAGTGCTTCCGGAAGCTCTCCGCCTCGGGCGTGCCGCGAAACGCCCTCTACGCCACGACGGCCGTGGCGGCGCTCTGCTTCCTCACGTCCCTCTTTGACAACCAATCCGTCTACCTGTGGTTGCTCAACGCCTCCGGGATGAGCGGCTTCATCGCGTGGCTCGGGATCGCCGTGAGCCACTACCGCTTCCGCCGCGGCTACGTGCTCCGCGGGGGCGACCTCTCGAAGCTTCCCTACCGTTCGAGCTTCTTCCCGCTGGGGCCGATCTTCGCGTTCGTCCTCTGCACGGTGATCATGCTGGGGCAGAACTATGCGGCGTTCCTGGAGAACACGATCGACTGGGGGTCGGTGACGGCCACCTACATCGGGATCCCGCTCTTCCTCGCGATCTGGTTCGGGTACAAGATGAAGACCGGCTGCCGGTTCGTGCGCTACGCCGAGATGAAGTTCCCGGAGAAGTACGACCCGAAGGCCCACGGCTGAGAAGCCTGACGCCCGCGTACGTCACATGAAGCAAGAGCCCCGGCCGAAACCGGGGCTCTCTTCATTTCTGAAACTCGGAGCGTCCGACGCCCTGAACTCAATCCCAGAAGACGGGTTCGGGTTCGAGCGTCACGCCGAAGCGCTTTTCGACCGCCGCGACGATTTCGTCGCGGAGCGCCTTCACGTCCTCGGCGTCCGCCCCGCCCTTGTTGACGAGGATGAGCGCGTGGTTTTCAGAAACCCCCACGGGCCCGCGCACCGCGCCCTTGAAGCCCGCTTCCTGGATGAGCCAGCCGGCCGCCAACTTCACGCGGGCGCCGGCCAACGGGTAGACGACCAGCATCGGGTAGTCGGTGCGCAGCTGCCGCGCCTTCACCTGCGTCACGATCGGGTTCTTGAAGAAGGACCCGGCGTTCCCGATCCTCGCCGGATCGGGAAGCTTCCGGGCGCGCAGCGCCCGCACGGCCGCCTCCACGGCCAAGGGATCCTTCGGGTCGGCGCCCGAGCGCTCCAACTCCTGCGCGAGATCCTTGTAGTCGGTCTTGGGGTGGGCTGCCCCGCGGCCCACGATGAGGCCCGCACGCAGGATGACGAGCTTTTCGCCCTCAGGCGTCTTGAAGACGCTCGTGCGGTAGCCGAAGTCGCATTCTTCCGTCGACATGCGCTTCACTTCGTCCGTTTCCGGATTCCACACCTCGACCCATTCGAGCACTTCGGCGACTTCCACCCCGTAGGCGCCCGCGTTCTGGACGACCGCGCCGCCCACGGTGCCGGGTACCGCCGCGAGCCCCTCCATGCCGCCCCAACCTTCAAGGAGCGTTTTGCGGACGACGTCGTCCAAGCGCTCGCCCGCGCCCACCGTGAGCGCCATCCCGCCTTCGGGATGCGCCTCCACCTCCATGCCCGTGAGCGCCACGCGCACGACGAGCCCTTCGACGGTGCGGCCCGCGATGACGTTGGCGCCGCCCCCAAGAAGGCGCACGGGCTCCCCTTTCAAACGGGCGTCGGCGAAGAGCGCGCGCAGGTCTTCCAACGACGCCGCCTCGGCGTAGCGTCGCGCCGTCGACCGGAGCCCGAAGGTCGTGAGCGTCGTGAGGTCGAAATCGGTGTGAATCGTGGGCGTCATGAGATGGAGCTCCCTGGGATGGCTGTGGGTTCAGTTCGGGGTGAAGCGGGAGGCTCCGGGATGAGCAAAAGGAACCGCCCGCTTCCCCAAATTATAGGTAGCGGGCGGGTTTCGGACCGATGGGCCCGGGTTTCGAGACTTTTCCGGGCGGGCCTCCTTCAGGGCGTTCTCAGAGGAGGCCGAGCGCTTCGGCGCGGGCCTTGACCTTCGCTTCGATCGCCTCGGAGGTGAGCCCCACGGAAGCGAGGAGTTCCCCCTGCGTGCCGTGGTCGATCCAGCGGTCGGGGAGACCGAAGCGCATGACGGGGACCGTGACGCCGTGGTCCGCCAGGACTTCGAGGACCGCCGAGCAGGCGCCCCCCGCCAGAACGCCCTCTTCGGCGACGACGAGAAGCCCGTGCGTGCGCGCGGCTTCCAAAACCGCCTTCTCGTCGACGGGCTTCACGAACCGCATGTCGATGAGGGTGCCGTTCAAGCTTTCCGCGACGGGCGCCAGCACGTTCGTCATCGAGCCGAAGCCGAGGAACGCGATCTTCTCACCCGCACGGAGCGTGCGCGAGACCCCTACCGGGATCGTCTCCGCGTCCGCCGTCACCTCGACGCCGGGGCCGCGCCCGCGCGGGTAGCGGACCGCCGCGGGCTGCTTGGCTTCGAGCGCGGTGTTCAGCATCAGGCGGCATTCGTTTTCGTCCGAAGGCGCCATCACGATCATGTTCGGGACCGCGCGCAGCATCGCAAGATCGAACGTTCCGTGGTGCGTCGCGCCGTCGGCGCCGACCAGGCCCCCGCGGTCGACCGCGAAGGCGACGGGCAGGTTCTGGAGCGCGACGTCGTGAATGAGTTGGTCCATCGCGCGCTGCAGGAACGTGGAGTAGATCGCCACGACGGGCTTCATGCCTTCGCAGGCCAGGCCCGCGCCGTACGTGACGGCGTGCTGCTCGGCGATCGCGACGTCGCGGTAGCGCTCGGGGAAGCGCTTTTCGAATTCGACGAGGCCCGAGCCCTCACGCATCGCGGGCGTGATCGCGTAGACCTTGGGGTCGCGCTCCGCGGCGTCGCAGATCCACCTGCCGAAGATCTGCGTGTAGGTGGGAGAGGACTTCTTCCCCGAGGGGACGATCCCGACGGCGGGGTCGAAGGGCGAGACGCCGTGGTAGAGGGTCGGATCGAGTTCCGCCGGGCGGTAGCCCTTCCCCTTCTTGGTCGAGACGTGGAGCACCATCGGGCAGTCGAAGGCCTTGAGGTTTTCAAGAACCGCCACGAGTTCGTGCACGTCGTGCCCGTCGATCGGCCCATAGTAGTTGAGGTCGAACGCGCTGAAGATCGACGCGGGCGGGCTCACGAAGTTGATCGCCTGCTTTTCCATGCGCTTCGCGACTTCCCAAAGGCCCGGGACGGGCTTCAAAACCTTCTTCGAAAACTCACGCGCGCTGTTGAAGGTCTTCGTGGAGACGATCTTGGCGAGGTGGCTCGAGAGCGCCCCGGCCGGGGGCGAAATCGAGCAGTCGTTGTCGTTGAGAATAATGAGGAGCTTCAGACCCTTCTTGTAGACCCCGGCGTCGTTCAGGGCCTCGATCGCCATGCCGCCCGTCAGGGCCCCGTCGCCGATCACGGCGACGTGCCAGCGGTCGCTGCGGCCTTCCAGGCGGTCCGCGACCGCCATGCCGAGCGCGGCCGAAATCGAAGTGGACGAGTGCGCCGTGTCGAAGGCGTCGTAGATGCTCTCGCTTCGCTTCGGAAAGCCCGAGATGCCGCCCAGCCGGCGCAGCGTCCCGAAGGCTTCGCGGCGGCCCGTCAGAATCTTGTGCGCGTACGCCTGATGGCCCACGTCCCAGATGATCCGGTCGTCGGGCGTGTTGAAGACGTAGTGGAGCGCCACCGCGAGTTCCACCGCGCCGAGCGAGCTCGACAGGTGCCCGCCCGTCTTCGAGACGGAGGAGACCATGAAGCGGCGGACTTCGTCCGCCACCGCGGGGAGGTCGTCCTCGGGGAGACGACGGAGGTCTTCGGGACGCTCGATGCTCTCAAGGAGGGGGTATTCGATCTCGTTCACGATGGTCTTCTTGTTCAAAGTGTCTCGGGACCGTCAGAACGAGCGTCCGACGACGTAGTGGGCGATTTCGGTGAGGCGCGCGACCGCCTTTTCGGGAACGGCCGGATCCGCCGCCACCATGTCGAGCGCGGCGAGCGCTTCGTCGTGAAGGCTCTTCGCACGGGCCTTGGCGCCCTCCAACCCGAGGATCGACACCCAGGTGGGCTTCTCGTCCTTTTCGTCCTTGCCGGCGGTCTTCCCCAGGGTGGCCGTGTCCTGCGTGCAGTCGAGGATGTCGTCCACCACCTGGAAGGCGAGCCCCAGAGCCTGCGCATAGGCGGCAAGACCCCCGCGGGCGGCGTCGCCCAAGCGGTTCCATTCGCCCGACTGCGCGCCCATGAGGACGCTCGCCAGGATGAGCGCGCCCGTCTTCATGCTCTGCATGCGGAAGAGCTCAGCCTCGCCCGGATGCCCGCCCACCATGGCGAGATCCAAGGCCTGCCCGCCGCACATCCCCCAGACGCCGGCGGCGCGCGCGAGCGTGCCGACCAGCATCACGACGCGCTCCGCCGGCGCCTTCGCCTGCGCGAGCACGTTGAAGGCTTCGCTCTGAAGGGCGTCCCCCGCCAGCATCGCCGTGGCTTCGCCGTACTGCACGTGCACCGTGGGACGGCCGCGGCGCAGCGTGTCGTTGTCCATCGCGGGCATGTCGTCGTGAACGAGGCTGTAGCCGTGGATGAGCTCGAGCGCGAGCGCCGCACGGTCGAGAAGCTTCGGGTCGGCGCCCGTCACCTGACCGGCGGCGTAGCAAAGCAGAGGCCGGATGCGCTTCCCGCCTCCCAGCACCGCGTAGCGCATGGCGCCGGTCAAGCGCTTCGGCTCACGGCCCGGCTGCGGCATCGTGCTTTCGGCAAACCACTCGAAGTGCCGCGCACGCTCGTGGGCCCAGGTCTCAAAGTCGACCGTCGGGGTCTCGTTCGTCATCGTTCGGTCTCCGTCTCGCCCATGGAGGCGCCGCGGCGGGACTTGGCCGCCTCGGCTTCTTCGGCCGCTTCGAGCCGCGCGACGGTTTCGCGCGCGGCGGCGAGTTCCTCGCGGCAGCGGCGCAGCAGCGCCGCCCCGCGCTCGTACCCCGCGACGCTTTCGCGCAGCGTCGCCGTCCCCGACGCCATCGCGGCGGTGAGGCTTTCGAGCTCGTCGAGGGCTTCCTCGAAGGTGAGCGATTCGGGCGCGCGGTCGGCTTGGGGCTGTTGAGACATGCTCGGCGGATCTCCATGGGTTGGGCGCGCGAAAGGGGACCGCGCCCGATCAATCCGCTTATTTTACGTGAGGAGACCGTCGCCGAACCTTATGAAAGTCGAAGCCGCCCCGAAAATTCAAAGGCTCCGGACGGCCTGCGTCGGGAGCCTCTGCGGAAGGTTGCGGAAGGGACGGCTGCCGCTCGGAAAATCAGTCCGGCTTCGCTTCGTCCCCGTCGTGCGCCGCGTGATCGTGACCGTCCTCATGCTCGTGGTCGTGATCGTGGTCGTGCGCGTGATCATGGTCGTGGTCTTCGGCGTGCGCGTGGGCGTGGTCATGCCCATGATCGTGCCCATGGTCGTGCATCTCCACCGCCGCGCCCGGCGCGTGGACGTGCCCGGGGTGGTCGTGATCGTGCCCGGGCCCAAGAAGCACCAGCGAGAGGATGACGCCCGCCGCGACGGAGAGTACCGCGCGCGTCTTCGCGCCGCGCCCGTGCGCCCCTTCGAGAAGTTCGGGCAAAAGCCCGTAGAGCGTGATGAAGAGGAAGGACGCGGCCGACACCATGAGGGCGTAGGGAAGAAGCTCCTCCGCCCAATGGAGGGCCGATAGGCCCGCGACGCCGCCCAGGACGG
>OGHV01000627.1_pt1 | contig 23900 bp, 19 predicted proteins | sample 1571551 | NCBI WGS metagenome assembly OGHV01 (sample SAMEA2581960, study PRJEB24529) | metagenome | biome: Human gut stool | place: China | collected 2011 | reverse complement strand
AATGAGCATTGCGTAAGCACTAGCGATTGGAAGTAAACTTTTTTCCTTTTATATTGTTAAATATTTTTATTTTTTGATTTCAATTTAAGAATTTGCAACAGCCTCTTTCAAACTAAGTATAGCTAAAGCAATTAAAGTAATAACTAATCCAACTAAAGATAAAATAGTGGGAATCTCATTATAGAATATAAGGCCAAATACAGTAGCAGCTATAGGTTCACAAGAGCAAAGTATAGATGCCTTACCAGTGTCCATATATTTCAAAGAGATAGTGTAAAGAGCATATGGAAATATACAGGTACAAAGGGAGTGTGCCAACATAAAAATTGACATCTCCAAAGGGCTACTACTAATTATCTCCCCTACAAATCTCCAATCATTCATAGGAAAAAGAACTATGGTAATAGCCACAGTACTATATAGTGTTATAGTAAGAGCATCATATTTTTTCTCCATAGCAATTTTAGAAAAAATACTATATAAAGAGTAGAAAATAGCAGCAAAAAGTCCTACCACTATCCCTTTAAATGACCAATGCATAGTAGAGGCACTTTCAAAAACACCACTAGCCAAGGCACAACCTAAGATAGCTAAAAGCATACAAAATACTTTTGTACCTGTAATCTTCTCTTTAAATAGAAAAAATGAGAATATTACAACAAAGATAGGTGCTAGGCTTAAAAGTACAGCTGATAGTGAAAGAGATAGCTCTGTGATAGAGTAGTTATAGCTGAGATTTAATCCCAAAGTACCAAGGACACCAGCTCCAAAAAATACCCAAATATCTTTAAGCTTTATATAGAAAAGTTTTTTATCAGCTACAAAGAGCCATAGGATAAGTATAGGTAGAGCTAGAAAGACTCTTAAAAATACAACAGAGTAGCTATCTATTCCCAATTCAATCAATCTTCTTATAAATATTCCCCCTGAACCAAAAAATATTCCAGATAAGATAGGAAAGATAGAGATAAAATTATTAGTTTTTTTAATCATAATTATGTTTCTCCCCTTGTTATTAAAATATATACCTTTGATATTATAGTATTACTTTTTATAAATATCAAGTTTTTGTCTTCTAATCTCCAATGCTATATTGAAAAAATGTCATAAATATGGTAAAATTTTTAGATTGAGATATCTTTTCAATAAGAGATGGAGGAATAAAATTTATGACGAAAATATATATAGCTCCAATAGCTGGAGTTACAGATTATACGTATAGAGGAATATTGAAAGAGTTTAATCCAGATATGCTATTTACAGAGATGATAAGTATCAATGCTATGGAGTGTGCTTCTGAAAAAACTCTAAAGGTTATTCTAAGACTTAGAGAGGGAGATTCTGTACAGCTGTTTGGTAAGGATATTCCAAAGATGGTAGAGAGTGCAAAGTTTGTAGAGAGATTAGGAGTTAAGCATATAGATATCAACTCTGGATGTCCTATGAAAAAAATTACAAGTAATGGGTATGGTTCAGCACTTATGGCAAATCCAGAGCATATAAAGGCTATGTTATCAGAGTTAAGAAGTGCTTTAAATGATGATACAGGATTATCTATAAAGATAAGAGCTGGATATAAGGAGTTTAAAAACCCTGTGGAGATAGCAAAAATTGCTGAAGAGGTAGGATGTAAACATATCACTGTCCACGGAAGAACTAGAGAGCAGATGTATACTGGTAAAGCTGATTGGAGTATAATCAAAGCTGTAAAGGAGAGTGTAGGTATTCCTGTAATAGGAAATGGAGATATATTTACAGCAGAGGATGCCAAAGAGAGAATAGATTATTCTGGAGTAGATGGAATAATGTTAGCTAGAGGAATATTTGGAAATCCTTGGTTAATAAGAGATATTAGAGAATATTTAGAGTATGGGAAAATTTTAAATCCTGTAACTCCATTAGATAGAATAAATATGGCAATAGAGCATACTAGAAGAACTCAGATAGAGCATCCAGAGAGAGATTTTATATTTGAGCTTAGAAAGCATATCTGTTGGTATTTAAAAGGTATAAGAAACTCAAATCCAATCAAGGATAAGATAAATCATACAGATAAGTATGAAGAGGTATTGGAGTTACTGAATATATTAAAAGTGGGAATTGAGCAAGAGGGAGTTGAAGAGTAATGGCAGAAACGCCACTTATGAGTCAGTACAGAGAGATAAAATCTCAATACACTGACAGTATACTATTTTTTAGGCTTGGGGATTTTTATGAGATGTTTTTTGAGGATGCAGTTACAGCATCAAAGGAACTAGGACTTACTCTTACTAGTAGAAATAGAGAAAAGGGAATAGATGTGCCACTAGCAGGGATACCCTATCACTCTGTAGCTTCATATATAGCAAAGCTAGTAAATAAAGGATACAAGGTAGCTATATGTGACCAAGTAGAAGACCCAAAGGCAGCTAAAGGAATAGTAAAAAGAGAGGTAACTAGGGTAATAACTCCAGGAACTATAATTGATACAGATTTTCTTGATGAGAAGAGTAATAACTACCTAATGGGAATAAAGATAACAGATGAGGTAGGAGCCTTAGCTTATATAGATATTACTACTGGAGAGTTTAAGGCTAGTGAGATAGTTGGAGAGGATATTTTGTTTAGACTTCTAGGGGAGATAAACAAGATAGCTCCTAAGGAGATACTACTAGATGAAAAAACTTATGATAGCTATATAGATGAGTTTAAAAAACACAACTCTCTCAGTGATATAAAATTTACTAAAACTGTAGAGAGAAGAAAGGCTGAAGATTATCTAAAGGATTATTTTAAGGTAATATCTTTAGAGAGCTTTGGAATGAAGGATAAAAAATCAGCTATTACAGTATCTACAATGGTATTAGAGTATGTTGTAGACTTACAAAAGGGAAAAGAACTACCTATTACCAATATAAGCTATGTAAATAGTGAAAATGTAATGGAGCTAAATATAACTACTCAAAGAAATCTGGATATAATAGATAATCAGAGAGAAAAAAATAGTGCAGGAACTCTACTTTGGGTAATGGATAACTGTATGACCTCTATGGGAAGTAGACTACTTAAGAAATTTATAAAAAATCCTCTTTTAGATGTAGAGAAGATAAAAGAGAGACAAAAAGATGTGGGATTTTTTATAGAAAATGTACTTCTTAGAGAGGAGATAAGAGAGAGATTAAAGGATATCTATGATATAGAGAGAATAATAGGAAAGCTTATCTTAGAGACAGAAAATGGAAGGGATTTAATAGCACTTAAGACTTCGATTAAAAACTCTTTGGAGATCTATAAGCTTTTAAAAGGAAATCCTCTTTTTGAGATAGAGGTAAAAACTCTTATAGAGATTTATAATATGATAGAGAAGGCTATTGTAGATGAGCCACCATTTTCTATAAGAGAGGGAGGAGTAATAAAATCTGGGTATAACTCTGATTTAGATGAGTTACACAATATCTCTAAAGATGGAAAAGATTATATCTTAGAGATAGAGAATAGAGAGAGAGAAAGAACAGGAATAAAGGGGCTAAAGATAAAATATAACAAGGTATTTGGATATTTTATTGAGGTAACTAAGGCAAATACATCTCTAGTACCAGAGGACTATATCAGAAAACAGACTCTAGCCAATGCAGAGAGATACATAGTTGCAGATCTAAAAGAGTATGAGGAAAAAGTACTGAATGCCAAGGAGAGAATAGAGTCTTTAGAGTACTATCTATTTAAAGAGTTGACAACAGAGATAAAAAAATATAGAGAGGAATTACAAAATCTAGCTTATAAGGTAGCTTATCTAGATGTAATTACAGATTTTGCTCATATAGCTGTAAAAAACTCCTATGTACAACCAGAGGTAAATGATGGAGAGGATATAGAGATAATAGCAGGAAGACATCCAGTAGTAGAAAAGCTTATACCAGCTGGGGAGTTTGTAAAAAATAATATAGTCTTTGATGATAAGAGAGAGATAATAATCCTCACTGGTCCAAATATGTCTGGTAAATCTACCTATATGAAGCAGACAGCTCTTATAATAATAATGGCACATATAGGTTCATATGTTCCAGCTAACTATGCAAAAATTGGACTTGTGGATAAAATATTTACAAGGGTAGGAGCTAGTGACGATCTGCTTACTGGACAATCTACATTTATGTTGGAGATGAGTGAGGTAGCTAATATAGTAAATAGTGCTACAAAAAAATCTTTTATTATCTTAGATGAGATAGGAAGAGGGACATCTACATTTGATGGTATCTCAATAGCCACTGCTATCACTGAGTATATCCACGAAAAAATTGGAGCTAAGACAATATTTGCTACACATTACCACGAACTTACTCAACTAGAAGAGAAGCTTGAAAAAGCTGAAAACTTTAGGATAGAGGTAAAGGAAGATGAGAATGAGATAATTTTCCTAAGAGAGATAGTAAAAGGTGGAGCAGATAAGTCTTATGGAATAGAGGTAGCAAGACTTGCAGGACTACCTAAAGAGATACTAGATAGGTCAAAGGCTATTTTAAAAAGATTAGAGGAGAGAAAGGAGATAGTTGAAAAAAATCTAGGTGGAGAACAGCTACTTCTTTTTGGAAATATGGCTCCTAAAGAGGGAGAGTGTCAATGTAAAAAGGAATCTCTAAAAGGGAAGGAGCTAACAAAAGAGCAAAAAATAGTGATGAGGGTACTAGATGAGATAGAACCAGAGAGATTAACACCATTAGAAGCATTGTTAAAACTGAATGAGTTGAAAAAAATATTGAATGGGAGTTAAAATATGAATAAGAAAAAGATAGTTTATGGAATTATTTTTATTGTAGTAATTGTGTTGGGATATCTTAACTATTTTGGAGATGAGGGGGAGCTAGGAAAGGCAGAGCAAGTAATAGAGACCAGCAATGTAACCTATAAAAATGAAGACTATGTAGTGGAAGCTCAGCTACAAAAGGATTATATAAAAGAGAATGAAACAGGGTTTGAAAAGGCTAAGGCTAAAGTAAATGATATGCTTATCAGTGGAGATAATGTCTTTATTGATAAGGTAAGAAACTTAGCTTTAAAAAACAATATCCTTGGAATAAGTCCTAATGGGTGGAGCTTTAAGGCAGAGAGTGTAGATTATAATAAGTTAAAAGATGAGATAAAATCTACTACTGGAGTAACTGCTATCAATGAGGAGCAGGGAATAAAAATCTCTGGACAAAATTTTACTACTGACTCAAAGATGAGCTATATAGAGTTGACTCAAGGTGTAGTACTAGAAAATGAAAGTGTAGCTCTAAAGGGGGATAAGGGAGAGTATGATGATTTGACTAAGATAGTAGTACTTTCTAATAATATCACTCTTGAGGGTAGAGGAGAAAATGTAGGTTTAGTAGATGGACACTTTAAAACTTTAAGATATAATTCAGATAGTAGAATATTAGAAGCTTGGGAACCTTTTGATACAACTTACAAAGGGGTAAAGTTATCAGCAGAATCTCTATATTTCAAAGAGGATACAGAGGCATTAAAGGTTTCTAAAAATGTTGTAATAGAGGCAAATGGATTTAAAATCTATGTGGATAGATTAGACAAAGCTGGAAATAGTAGCATATTAAAAATTGCTGGGAAGATAAAAGGTAGTGATGGAACTTATTCCTTTGAGGGAGATAAGGGAGAGTATAATACTGAGAGTAAAGTCTTGACTATATTAGGAAATATAAAGGGAAGCTCTACTAAGGGAGAGAAAATAGCAGGAGATAGATTGGTATATGATACTAATAGTAAGCTTATGACTCTCTCTGGAGAGAAAAATGTAAAATACTCGTCAGCAGATGGAGAGCTAATTACAAAAGTTTTCAACTATAATAGTGAAACAAAAGAGATGAGTACAGATGGAGCTTACACTTTCTCTGGAACTAAGTATGAAAGTAAGGGGAAAAATCTTTATTACAACGGAGAGAGTAAAGATGTAAAGATAACTGAGGGTTATCTATTAGATAAAGAGAAAAAGCAAAAGCTTAGTGGAGATAAGATAGCCTATAATACAGATACACAGGATAGCTCTGTAATAGGAAAAGCCTTTATGGAAGATGAAAAATATTCTCTTTCAAGTGAGAGTATCATCTATACAGGAGCAGATAAAAATGCTAAAATAAATGGTAACTATATAGTAAAAGCTCAAGATAGTGGAATGAAATTTCAAGGAAAAGATGCTACTTATAACCAAGAGAGTGGAGAGTTTTTAAGTGCTGGTAGTGTGAAATTACAAAATGAAAATTATATAGCTAATGGAACTGATCTTACTTATAATACAAAAACTGGATTGGGAAAATTGGGAAGTAGTATAGAGATAGTAAATCCTAAAGACAATATAAGAATAACTGGGGATACTTTCTCTTTCAAAAATGGAGAGTACTTAGAGATAGCTGGAAATCTTCATATGGAAGGGGAAGATGTCATTGTAGATTCTGAGAGAGCTAGATATAGTTTAAAAGATAAAAATATCTATATTCCAGAAAAAATAGATTTTAAGTCAAAAGATGGCAAAACTTATGGTATAATGAGTAAAGGAGTTTATTATACAGAGAGTTCAAAATTTGTTGGAGATAATTTCAATGGTAAGAGTAATACAGCTACTCTTACAAGTAGAAAGATGACATATTTCTCTCAAGGAGAAAAAGCTCTATTCCAAGGTAAAGTGGTCATGAAGGACACTGACTCTACATTTAGAGGAGAGAGTGTGGAATATTATCCTAAAACAGAAACAGTAAAATCTTTAGAGAAGTATACTATTAATTATAAAGATTTTACATTTAAAGGGGATAATGGAGTTTTCAATAATAAAAGTGGAATATTAGATGGAAATAAATCTGATATTACAACTGCAAATGGAGATAGATTTATCTCTGATAAAGTTCATGGAAACTTAAATGAGATGATAATGGATTTTACTGGTAATGTAAATGGACATGTAAATGACAATGGAGTTATCACTACATTTAGTGGAGAATTTTCAAGAGTATACTTCAAAAATAGTGGAAAATATGAGATACTAAGAAGTGAAGTAAGAGAGAATGCTGTCTTTATTCAAGGGGATAAAAAGCTTAAATCTGACTATATAGAGATAGATTCTAATAGAAGATTAGTTTTCTCTAAAGAGAATACAGAGCTTACATTAGTTGATGCAGTCAATGGAGAGACAGTTATAAAATCGGCAGTTGCTGAGGTAGACATAGATAAAGATATGGCTACACTTATAGGAAATGTACAGATTAAAAATAATAACTCTGAATATGGACTAACTAATGTAACTGCAGATAGGGGAATAATTAGACAAAAAGCTGGAACTGTGGAGTTAATAGGTCATGTGGAGATTGAAAATAATGAGTCAATAGTTCAAGCAGACAGAGGAATATATGATATGAACAGTAAGAAGATAAAAGCCTCTGGAAATGTCTATGTAGACTACAAAAAATAAGGAGATAAAGTATGATAAATTTATCAGCTCAAAACCTATGTAAAAGTTATAAGAAGAGAAAAGTTGTAGATAATGTAAGTCTAGAAGTAAAAAAAGGAGAGATAGTGGGACTACTAGGACCAAATGGTGCTGGAAAGACAACTACTTTCTATATGATTACAGGAATAATAAAACCTGAAAGTGGAAAAGTATTTTGTGACAATATGGAAGTTACAGACTATCCAATGTATAAAAGAGCTAATATGGGTATAGGATATCTTGCCCAAGAGCCATCAATTTTTAGAAATTTGACAGTTGAAGAAAATATCGCTGCTGTACTTGAGATGAAGGGAATAAGTAAAATTGAGCAAAAAGAGACAATAGATAAACTTCTTGAGGAGTTTAAGCTAACTCATGTTCAAAAATCTTTAGGATTCTCTCTTTCTGGTGGAGAGAGAAGAAGGGTAGAGATAGCTAGAACAATAGCTAATAATCCTAGCTTTATCTTACTAGATGAGCCTTTTGCTGGAGTTGACCCAATAGCAGTAGAGGATATACAACAGATAATAAGATATTTAAAAAATAGAGGGTTGGGAATACTGATTACTGACCACAGCGTAAGAGAGACACTTAGAATTACTGAAAAAGCTTATATAATGGCTCAAGGAAAAGTACTTATAAGTGGAACTCCTGAAGAGATAGCAGAGAATGAAACTGCTAGAAAAATCTATCTAGGAGAGAAATTTAAATTAGATTAGATCATTAAATTTTAAAAATTGTTCCAAGTTCAAGAAAGTTGATTAATTAGGCTTATCTCACTAAAAACACAAAACTCGTTTCACTCAAACAGTTGTGTTTTTTAGCATTCGATTTCGCTGTATTAATCTAACTTTCTCTCACTACTTCCACAATTTTTGAAAATTAATTATATTTAAGATAACAGAGGAAAAAATTTAATTTGAAAATAGAAACAAACTGGAGGAACTATGTTAACAGGAAATCAAATCAGAAAAGAGTTCATAGAATTCTTTAAAAAGAAAAATCACAAACATTTTGAAAGTGCATCTCTAATTCCAGATGACCCAACACTTTTATTAACAGTTGCAGGAATGGTACCTTTTAAACCATATTTCTTAGGGCAAAAGGAAGCTCCATATCCAAGAGTAACTACTTATCAAAAATCAATTAGAACTAACGACTTAGAAAATGTTGGAAGAACAGCTAGACACCATACTTTCTTTGAAATGTTAGGAAACTTCTCATTTGGAGATTATTTCAAAGAGGAAGCAATAGTTTGGTCTTGGGAATTCGTAACAGAAGTATTAGGATTAGATAAGGACAAATTATGGGTATCTGTATTTACAACAGATGATGAAGCTGAAAAAATTTGGATAGAGAAGTGTAACTTTCCTAAAGAGAGAATAGTAAGACTTGGAGAAGATGAGAACTGGTGGGCAGCTGGACCAACAGGTTCTTGTGGACCTTGTTCAGAAATCCACGTAGACTTAGGACCAGCTTATGGAGGAGATGAGAACTCTAAGCTTGGAGATGAGGGAACAGATAACCGTTTCATAGAGATTTGGAACCTAGTATTTACAGAGTGGAATAGAATGGAAGATGGATCATTAGAGCCACTACCTAAGAAAAATATAGATACTGGAGCTGGACTAGAGAGAGTTACAGCTATGGTACAAGGTAAGTCTAACAACTTTGAAACAGACTTATTATTCCCATTAGTAGAAGAGGCTGGAAGATTAACTAATACTAAATATGGAGAGGACAAAGAAAAAGACTTTTCTTTAAAAGTTATAACTGACCACTCAAGAGCAGTTACTTTCTTAATAAATGATGGAGTAATCCCATCTAATGAAGGAAGAGGATATGTATTAAGAAGAATCTTAAGAAGAGCTGTAAGACACGGAAGATTATTAGGACAATCAGAACTATTCCTATATAAGATGGTAGATAAAGTTGTAGAGATGATGAATGAAGCTTATCCAGATTTAAATGATAACTTAGAGCACATCAAAAAAGTAGTTAAGATAGAGGAAGAGAAATTCTCTCGTACTCTTGACCAAGGAATACAACTTGTAAACCAAGAGATAGAAAAAGTAAAATCAGAAGGTGGAAAGAAACTTTCTGGAGATATAACTTTCAGATTATATGACACTTATGGATTCCCATATGAATTAACTGAAGAGATATGTGAAGAGAAAGGTGTAGAGGTTTCAAGAGAAGAGTTTGAAGCTAAGATGGAAGAGCAAAAAGAGAAAGCAAGAGCAGCTAGAGAAGTTGTAATGGAAAAAGGACAAGATAGCTTTATTGAAGAGTTCTATGATAAATATGGAGCTACTAACTTTGTAGGATATGAAACTTTAAAAGAGACAGCTAAATTATTAAGTATCAGAGAGGGAAAAGATGGAAAAACTCTTATGATATTTGATACAACTCCTTTCTATGGAGAGTCTGGAGGACAAACTGCTGATATAGGAGTTATCTCTGGAAATGGATTTGAAGGAAAAGTAGTAGATGTTCAAAAACAAAAAGGAATATTTACTCATACAGTTGAAATAGTAAAAGGAGAAGCTAAAGAGGGAGAGGAGTATCTATTAGAAGTAGATGAGATGAATAGACTTGCTACTGCTAAAAACCATACAGCTACTCACTTATTACACAAGGTTTTAAGAGAGGTACTTGGAACTCATGTACAACAAGCTGGTTCATTAGTAAATGGACAAAGATTAAGATTTGACTTCAACCACTATGAAGCTATGACTTCTGAAGAGATTGAAAAAGTAGAGAATTTAGTAAATGAAAAAATAGCTGAATCTCTATGTGTAACAGTAAGAAATATGAGTATGGACGAAGCTAAAAAAGAGGGAGCTATGGCTCTATTTGGAGATAAATATGGAGATGTAGTAAGAGTTGTAAAAGTAGACGACTTCTCTATCGAGCTTTGTGGAGGAACTCATATAGATAATATAGCTAAGATAGGATTATTCAAAATAGAGTCTGAAAGTGGAATAGCTGCTGGAGTAAGAAGAATAGAGGCAGTTACAGGACTTGGAGCTTATGAATTAGTTAAGAAAATGGAGAGAACTCTTAAAGAGATAGCTAAAACAGTAAAATCTGATGAGGCTAATGTAGTTGAAAGAGTTGAGAAGATGACTGAAACTTTAAGAGAAAACTCTAAAGAGATAGAGACATTAAAAGCTAAGATAACTAACTATGAAGCTGGTTCATTAAATGATGCTGCTGAAGAGATAAATGGAGTAAAAGTTGTAATAAAAACTTTCAAAGATAAAACAGCTGAAGAGTTAAGACAAATGGTTGACTCTTTAAAAGATAAACTAGGAAGTTGTGTAGTTGTACTTGCTTCTGGAGAGGATAAAGCTGTATTTGCTGTAGGAGTAACTAAGGACTTAATAGGAAAGGTTAAAGCTGGAAACTTAGTAAAAGAAGCTGCTCAAATAGCTGGAGGAAATGGTGGAGGAAGACCTGACTTTGCTCAAGCTGGAGGAAAAGATGCTTCTAAGATAGAGGAAGCTGTAGCTAAAGTTAGAGAAACTCTAAAAACTTTATTATAAGGGGTAAAAATGTTTAAAAAATATGTTGCCTTAGATGTTGGTGATGTGAGAATAGGTGTGGCTAAATCTGATATAATGGGGATATTAGCCACTCCCCTTGAAGTTATTGACAGAAGAAAAGTAAAGGCAGTAAAAAGAATAGAGGAGATACTTATTCAGGAGAATACAAAATCTCTTGTAATAGGGATACCAAAAAGCTTAGATGGAACAGAAAAAAGACAAGCTGAGAAGGTAAGAGAATTCATAGAAAAGCTCAATAAGAGTATTGAGGGATTGGAAATCTTTGAAGTAGATGAAAGACTTACTACTGTTTCTGCTGACAGACTTCTAAATGAAACTAATAAAAAGGGAGCATTAGAAAAGAGAAAAGTAGTAGATAAAGTAGCAGCTGCTATAATACTTCAAACTTTCTTAGACAGAAAAAAATAGCACTGGAGGAAAAAATGAGTTCAAAATTAATGATGAGATTACTCCTTGTGATAATGGTAGTCTGTGGAGCTGTATGGTTGAGTTTTGCAAAACCTACTAAACTTGGGCTAGATTTAAAGGGTGGAGTATATGTGGTATTAGAAGCAGTACCAGAAGAGGGAGTTACCATAGATTCTGAAGCTATGGATAGACTTATTGAGGTACTAGATAGAAGAATAAATGGATTGGGAGTAGCTGAATCAGTAGTACAAAAAGCTGGAGATAACAGAGTAATTATAGAGTTACCAGGGGTAAGTAATACAGAGGACGCTATAAAAATGATAGGGAAAACAGCACTTTTAGAGTTTAGAATTATGAATGAAGATGGAACTTTAGGAGAGACTCTACTTACAGGAGGAGCTCTTAAAAAAGCAGATGTTTCATATGACAACTTAGGTAGACCTCAAATCCAATTTGAGATGAACCAAGAGGGAGCTATAAAGTTTGCTGAAATAACTAGAAATAATATAGGTAGACAATTAGCTATAACTCTTGATGGAACTGTGCAAACAGCACCTATGATAAACTCTGAAATTCCAAGTGGAAATGGAGTAATTACAGGAAACTATACAGTAGAAGAAGCGAAAGCTACTGCCACACTATTAAATGCTGGAGCATTACCAGTGAAAGCTGAAATAGTAGAAACAAGAACAGTAGGAGCTTCTCTAGGAGACGAATCAATAGCACAAAGTAAAAATGCAGCAATATTTGCTATGGCTTTAATTGGTATTTTTATGATAGTATTCTATAGATTACCAGGAATAGTAGCAGATATAGCATTAGTTATATTTGGACTTATTACTTTTGGAGCTTTAAATTTTATAGATGCTACTCTTACTTTACCAGGAATAGCAGGACTTATTCTTTCAGCAGGTATGGCTGTTGACGCCAATGTAATTATCTTTGAAAGAATAAAAGAGGAGTTAAGATTAGGAAATAGTATCATCAATAGTATAGGGGTAGGATTTAACAAAGGATTTGTGGCAATATTTGACTCAAACATCACTACTCTTATAATTACAACAATCTTATTTACATTTGGAACAGGACCAGTAAAAGGATTTGCTGTAACTTTAACAATAGGTACATTAGCTTCTATGTTTACAGCTATTACAATAACAAAGATACTACTACTAGTATTTGTAAAAACATTTAAATTCGAAAGACCAGAGTTATTTGGAGTAAAGGAGGTAAACATATGCAAATAGGAATAGTAAAAAATACTAAGAAATTTCTAGGGCTATCTGTTGTATTAGTTGTACTTTCCCTTGCAGTAATTTTAACTAGAGGGTTAAATTATGGAATAGATTTCTCTGGAGGAAGTTTAACACAGATAAAATTTGAAAAAGTTGTTTCGCTAGCAGAGATAAACAGTGTTTTAGATAATGTAGCAAAAAACATTCCTCAACTTAGTGGAAATAGTAGAAAAGTACAGGTATCAGAAGGAAATACTGTAATTATAAGAACTCAAGAGTTAACAGAGGCCCAAAAAGATGCACTACTAGAGAGCTTAAATACAGTAGGGAAATATGATATAGATAAAGTAGAAAAAGTTGGAGCAAGTATAGGTAAGGAGTTAAAAACTTCAGCTGTATATTCTCTATTAATAGGTGCTGTATTAATAGTAGCCTATATAACAGTTAGATTTGAATTTATATTCTCATTGGGAGCTATAATAGCTTTAATACATGACTTAATTATAGCTATTGGAGTAATATCACTTTTAGGTTATGAAGTAGATACTCCATTTATAGCTGCTGTACTAACAATATTGGGATACTCTATCAACGATACAATAGTTGTATTCGATAGAATTAGAGAGAATATAAAGCGTAAAACAAAACAAAAACTTACTTTTGAAGAGCTTTTAGATAAGAGTATAAATCAAGTTATGATAAGATCAATAAATACATCAGTTACTACACTTTTTGCTATAATAGCAATATTAATCTTTGGTGGAGATTCACTTAGAACTTTTATAGTGACACTTTTAGTGGGAATATTAGCTGGAACATATAGTTCTGTGTTTATAGCAACTCCAATCGTTTATCTATTAGATAAGAAGAAAAGAGATGGAGGAAACTCTGGTATAGAGAAAAAGCTTCAAAAGAAAGAAACTCAAGAAACAAAAGAAAAAATACTAGTTTAAAGAATATTTTTAGCTACTCAGCTATTTTTAAAAGAAAATTAAGAATTGTTCCATATTCCAAGAAGTTGATTAACTACGAGTTCATCTCGCTAAAAATGCAAGGGTTAAGTCTTCGATTTATTGCATTTTTTAGCGTTCGATTTCGCTGTGTTAATCTAACTTCTCTTCATAAATTACACAATTCTTTGAGTTTTCTTTGAGTTATTAGCTGAGTAGTTACAATATCTTTCAAATAAATTTATAGCTAAAGTAAGATTATTGCAGAGAGAGGGAAAAAAATGAGAGCATGGTTAGAAATAGAGATGGACAATTTAATTTTTAACATAAATAAAATAAGAGAAAAAGTTAATAATAGGGAGATAATGGCAGTAGTCAAAGCTAATAGCTATGGATTTGGAGCAAAAGAAACGGTGAGGTATCTATCAGAGCATGGAGTAAAATCTTTTGCTGTAGCTTGTCTTGATGAAGGGTTAGAATTAAGAGAGGCTGGAATAAAAGATGAAATATTAGTGTTGGGAATAGTATTTCCTGAAGAGATGGATATAGCTGATAAAAACAGTATTCAAATAACAGTTGGAAATTGGGAACAAATAGAGTATATTTAAAAAAAAAATTTAAAAGTAGGTATACATATAAAGATAGATACAGGTATGGGAAGGTTAGGATTTTTACCAGAAGAGGGAGAGAGAGTAGTAGATTACTGTCTTGAAAATGGTATAAATATTATGGGTATCTATTCACATCTTTCTGATGCAGATGGATTTAATAGAGAATCAGATGATTATACAGAAACTCAAATTAAAAAATTTCAAATTTTTGAAAAATATAAAGATAAGGTAAAATATCTTCATATTTTAAATAGTGGAGGTATTTTGAGATTTAATGAAGAGATTAGTGGAAATATTGTAAGAGCTGGAATATGCATGTATGGTATGATAGCTAATTATAGAGTAGAAGATTTAAAGAGAGTATTTTGTGTAAAAACAAAGATTTTATCAATAAGAACAGTAGAAGATGATTCTTTTATCTCATATGGAAGAAAATATGTACTTCATAAAGGGGAAACATTTGCTACTATTGGAATGGGATATGCAGATGGAATAAAGAAAGAGTTTTCAAATAAAAGCTATGTTATTATTGAAGGGGAAAAATGTCCAATAATTGGAGAGATATGTATGGATATGTGTATGGTAAAAATACCAGAGTCCATAAAGAATAAAATATCTCTTGGTACAGAGGTAATTGTAGTGAGAGATGATATCATAGAGGAGATAAATATAGAACATAAGTGTTCTTGGGATATACTTACAGGGATAGGTAGAAGAGTATATAGGGTATATAAAGAGAATGGAAAACCATATTTAATAGCGAGATAAGGAGTGAAGATGGCTAAGATAATTTTACAAAAGGGAAAAGAGAAAAAGATTCAAAACTTTTATCCCAATGTATTTAAAGATGAAGTAAAAAGTATAATAGGAAAGATAGAAAATGGAGATGTAGTAGATGTTTGCACTGAGGATATGACATTTGTAGGAAGAGGATATGTAACTGACTCTACATCTGCTTATGTGAGAGTACTTACTACAAAAGATGAAAAGATAGATAAAGATTTTATCTTAAATAAAATAAGAAGTGCTTATAAAAAGAGAGAGCACCTATATAATGAAACAAACTGTATAAGAGCATTTTTCTCAGAGGGAGATGGAATTCCAGGACTTATAATAGATAAGTTTGATAAATATGTAGCAGTACAATTTAGAAATTCTGGAGTAGAAAGATTTAGACAAGAGATAATAAATGCTATTAAAAAAGTTATGAAACCAAAGGGAATCTATGAAAGAAGTGACGTAGAAAATAGAACTCATGAGGGAGTAGAGCAGAAGACAGGAATTATCTTTGGAGAGATTCCAGAAAGAGTTATTATGGAGGATAATGGACTTAAGTATGGAATAGATATTATAGATGGACAAAAGACAGGATTTTTCTTAGATCAAAGAGATTCTAGAAAATTTATTAGAAAGTATTTAAATAAAGATACTAGATTCTTAGATGTATTTTCTAGTAGTGGTGGATTTTCTATGGCTGCTTTAAAAGAGAATTGCAAAAAGGTTGTAGCTATAGATAAGGAACCTCATGCTCTTGAACTATGTAGAGAAAATTATGAGTTAAATGGGTTTGAAGGAAATTATACAACTATGGAAGGAGATGCTTTTTTACTTCTTAAAACTCTTGTAGGAAGAGGAGAAAAGTATGATGTAATTACATTAGACCCACCATCTTTAATTAAGAGAAAGGCTGATATTCATAAGGGAAGAGATTTTTTCTTTGACCTATGCGATGATAGCTTTAAGCTTTTAGAAGATGGAGGAATATTAGGGGTAATTACTTGTGCTTATCATATATCTCTTCAAGATTTAATAGAGGTAACAAGAATGGCAGCTTCTAAAAATGGAAAACTTTTACAAGTGATAGGAATAAACTATCAGCCAGAAGACCACCCATGGATATTACATGTTCCAGAAACTTTATACTTAAAGGCATTATGGGTGAAAATAATTAATAATTAAAAAGGGGTAACTATGTATTTAGATATTATTATATTAGTGGTATTGATTTTAGCAATTTTAGATGGATTAAAAAATGGTTTATTTGTAGAGTTTTTATCAGTATTTGGTTTAGTAATCAATTTTATAGCAGCTAGATATTTTACTCCAATACTAATACAATTTTTAAATCTTAAATCAAATGATACTAATTATTTTATAGTTTATATAGTTATGTTTTGGGCTGTATATATTGTGATAGGATTAATATTACATTTCCTAAAAAATATTATGGAAGGATTGACAAAGGGGTTTGTATTGAGAATCTTAGGTGGGATAATAGGAGCAGCAAAAGGAGCTGTTCTAGCTCTAGTAGTAATTTTTATATTTAACTTTACAAGTGATTTACTTCCAGAGATAAAAAAATATGGAAATAATAGTAGAGCAGCAGAGACAATGTTAAAAGTGGCACCACTTATAGAGGAGTATATTCCAAAGGTATTTAAAGAGAAATTAGATGCTGTAAAAAATGAAAAATTAATAGATAAGTATATGAATAAGATTTTTTAGGAGAGATATATGAAACTTATAGATAAATATATTTTAAATGAGATAAAAATACCTGTTATCTTTGGAGTTTCTCTATTTACTTTTATATTTTTAATAGATATCATAGTAGCTATGATGGAAAATATAATAGTAAAGGGAATATCTATCATAGATGTAATGAGAATTTTATCTTTCTATCTACCTCCTATACTTTCACAAACTATACCAATGGGAATGTTTCTAGGGATAATGTTAACTTTTTCAAAATTTACTAGAACAAGTGAGGCTACTGCTATGAGTGCTGTTGGTATGTCATTAAGGGATATTGTGAAACCTATATTTGTAGCAGCTTGCTGTGTTACTCTTTTTATATTTTTCTTACAAGAGAGTATTATTCCAAGATCTGTAGCAAAATTACAATTCTTAACAGCTAAGATAGCCTATGAAAATCCTGTATTCCAACTTAAAGAGAAAACGTTTATAGATGAGGTTGATGAGTACAATCTATATATAGATAGAATGGAAGGAAAGGAGAAAAAGGCAAAAGGAATTTTAATATTCCAAAAAGCTGAAGATAAACCATTTCCTACTGTGATAGTTGGAGAGGAAGCATATTGGAAAGACTCAGCTATGGTACTTATAAATTCAAAGTTTTATAACTTCAATGATAAGGGAAAAGAGGTTTTAAGAGGGGAATTTGATGAAAAAAGAATACCGCTAGCTGCATATTTTAGTGAGATAGAGGTAAAAGTAAAAGATATAGAGGCTATGGGAATAGGAACTCTTTTAAAAGAGATGAAAGATAAAACCCCTGCTGAGAAGATTCCTTATAAGGTAGAGATAAATAAAAAATTAGCAGTTCCATTTTCTACTATGATGTTATCATTGCTAGGAGTATTCTTATCAATAGGGCATCACAGAAGTGGAAAGGGAGCTAATTTTGCTTTGAGTTTAATAGTAATATTTTCTTATATCACTTGTTTAAATGTTGGAATGGTAATGGCAACAAAAGGTATTATTCCTGCTTTTGTAGGAGTATGGATACCAAATGTGATACTTTTCTTATTGACACTGTTTATGTATAAGAAAAAGGCAGAGGTGATATAGTGAAGATTATTGATAGATATATTAGTAAAAATTTTATAAAATCCTTTATGTTGAGTTTGATGGCTTTTATGGGAATATTTATAGTAAGTCAGTTATTTAGAGTGGTAAAATATCTAAGTGATGGTAGATTTACTCTAGGAGATGCTGTTTACTACATAGTTACACTTCTTCCTAGAACTTTTATAGATGTAGCACCATTAGCAGTACTATTAGGAAGTATGATGACTATAAGTAGTATGGCTTCAAATTTAGAGATTATCTCTCTAAAAACTTCTGGAATAAAATTTAGAAGGATAGTATTATTCCCTATTATAATATCAGCTATAATATCTGGAGTAGTGTTTTTTGTAAATGATACTCTCTACCCAATCTCTTTGAAAATAAATAGAGATTTGAGAAGTGGTGAGGTACAAAAAAGAGTAGCTCCGTTAGAAAAAAGAAATGTCTTTTTAAGAGGAGAGGATTCTAACTATATATATCTTATGCAAAAGGTAAATAGAGAGACAGGATTTGCTGAAAATATAGAGATAGTAGATTTAAATAAAAGTTTTGATAAAATAGAGAGAATAATAACAGCTCCAGAGGGAAGATATAATTTTAGCAAAAAAGTATGGATGTTAAAAGATGTAAATATCTACTATGGAGATGATAATAAAAAGCCAGAAACAAAGGAGTTTTTCTCAGATAATAAATATGGAGATAATCCAGAGCATTTTATAACTCTTACTGTTGAGCCAAGAACTCTTACTATAAAAGATTTAAAAAAGACTATTAGAGAGATGAAGAGTATTGGTGGAGATACTAGAGAGCTTTTAGTGGAGTTAGGAAATAGATACTCCTTCCCATTTGCAAGTTTTGTAATATCATTTTTAGGGCTTGCACTAGGAGGAAGATATGTAAGAGGAACTTCAGCAGTGAGCTTAGGAATATGTGTACTACTAGGATATGGGTATTATGTAGTACAAGCTTCTTTTGAAGCTCTTAGTGCCAATGGATTTTTAAATCCATTTGTAGGAGGATGGATTCCTAATATAATGTTTTTGGTAGTAGGAATATATCTGTTAAATAAAGCAGAGTATTAAATAATATAGAATGGAGTGAATTGATGAGTATAGAGGTAAGAAAACTTAGTAATGGAATACCTGTACTTATGGATAATATAGATAGTATAAATACTATAAGTCTAGGAATATTTGTAAAGACAGGTTCAAGAGATGAATATCCAGAGGAGAGTGGAGTATCTCACTATATAGAGCATATGATGTTTAAAGGAACAACTAACAGAACTGCTAAAGATATTTCTGAAGAGGTAGATAATGAGGGTGGAATGATAAATGCCTACACAAGTAGAGATACAACTTGTTATTATATTCAAATGTTATCTAACAAGATAGAAAAGGGAGTAGAGATACTTTCAGATATGTTTGCCAACTCTACTTTTACAGAGGAAAATCTTGAAAAAGAGAGAAATGTAATAATAGAAGAGATAAGAATGTATGAGGATATTCCAGAGGAAACTATCCACGATGAGAATATAAAATTTGCTGTAACAGGAACTCAATCAAATAGTGTATTAGGAACAATAGAGAGTTTAAATGGAATAGATAGAAATAGATTTGTAGAATATTTTAAAGATCAATATAGAGCTTCTAATTTAGTTATCTCAGTAGCTGGGAAGATGGATTGTGATAAGTTATTTGAGATGCTAGAAAAAGGATTTGGAAAGTTAGAAGATTATCCTGTAGAGAGAAATATAGATAATAATTACACTATTAACAGTGGAGAAAATAAAATAGTTAGAGATACTAACCAAGTTCATCTATGTTTTAATACTAAAGGTGTAAGCCTTGTAGATGAGATGAAATATCCAGCAGCTATTATCTCTAGTGTATTAGGTGGAAATATGAGTTCAAGACTTTTCCAAAAGATTAGAGAGGAGAGAGGGCTAGCTTACTCTGTTTATACATATTCAAGTGCTTTCTTAGAGGGTGGAGTTTTTACTGTGTATGCAGGAACTACTCATGAAAGTTATCGTGATGTAATAGATATAATAAGAGATGAGTTTGAAGATATAAGAGAGAATGGAATAACAGCTTACGAGCTTCAAAAATCTAAAAATCAATTCTTAAGTATGCTTACATTTAGCTTAGAGGGAAGTAAAGGAAGAATGAATAGAATGGCAAACTCTTATCTATTATATGGAGAGGTAATAGATATAGATAAGATAATCAATTCCATAGAGAAAATAACTTTAGATGATATTAAAGAAACAGCTAAGGTTATTTTTGATGAAAAATATTATTCATGGACAATTTTAGGGAATGTATAAGGAGAAATAGAGATGGAAAAAGTTAAAGTACAAGTTTTAATATCTGAGGGAGTTACTCTTCCAAAATATGAAACATCTGGTTCAGCTGGAATGGATGTTAGAGCAAATATTTCTGAGCCAATAGTTTTAGGATCATTAGAGAGAGTATTAGTTCCAACAGGGATAAAAATGGCAATACCAGAGGGATATGAAGTACAAGTAAGACCAAGAAGTGGACTTGCATTAAAGCACGGTATCAGTATGGCTAATACACCTGGAACAATAGATAGTGATTATAGAGGAGAGATTGGAGTTATTCTTATTAATCTTAGTAAAGAGGAATATATAATTCAACCTCAAGAGAGAATAGGACAGCTTGTATTAAATAAAGTGGCACAGATGGATTTTGAAGTTGTAGAAAGCTTAGATGAAACTGAAAGAGGTGCTGGAGGATTTGGGCACACTGGAAAATAAGAGGTAGCAGATGAAAAATAGTAGAGATATAAAACTTCTTTTTAAAAGATTGAAAAAGATGAATAACTTTCTTGTTTTAAATGCACTTTTGATAGTTTGTATAAGTATCTCTACAATATATAGTGCAACTATTTCAAGAACATCATCATTTTATATAAAAGAGAGCATTTGGACAGTAATAGGTCTAATAGCATATTTAGTAGTAACAATGATAGATTATAAAAAATATTTAAAATACTATAAAGTGTTATATTTATTAAATATTTTAATGTTACTTTCAGTTTTTGCCCTGGGGGTAAGTAGGCTAGGAGCTCAAAGATGGATAGATTTAGGACCAGTGAGTATACAGCCCTCAGAGGTCGGAAAAGTTTTAGTAGTTATAACTCTATCTGCTTTCCTATCTACACATTTTAAAGATAGATTAGTAGGAATAAAAAGTGTAATAATAGCAGTAGCACATATAGCACCAGTTTTATTACTTATTTTAAAACAGCCAGATTTAGGAACAACCCTTATAATACTTATGACTTTTAGTGTTATAATTTTTATGTATGAATTGGATTGGAAAACTATTATAATATTAGGGCTTAGTGGAGTGGCTTTTGTTCCTTTTGCTTATTTTTTTCTTTTAAAAGATTATCAGAGACAGAGAGTACTTACCTTTTTAAATCCAGAGGCAGATTTGCTAGGAAGTGGTTGGAATGTAACTCAATCTATGATAGCTATTGGTTCTGGAGAGCTTTATGGAAAAGGATTTTTGAATAGTAGTCAGAGTAAGTTGAGATTTCTTCCAGAAGCTCATACTGACTTTATAGTTTCAGTATTCTTAGAAGAGAGAGGTTTTTTAGGAGGAGTTTTGCTTTTTGGACTTTATTTTCTTCTAATTATGCAGATAGTGTATATAGCAGAAACTACTAGTGATAGATTTGGAAGACTTGTTTGTTATGGAATAGCAGGGATTTTCTTTTTTCACTTTGTAATCAATGTGGGAATGACGATGGGAATAATGCCAGTAACAGGAAAACCGTTATTGCTTATGAGTTATGGGGGGACTTCATTACTTATTAGTTTCATAATGCTTGGAATAGTTCAGAGTGTGAGGATATATAGAGATTAAATAGGAGAGATATGGAATATCTAATAGATAAAGAGTATGAAGATGTAAGGTTAGACAAATTTTTAAGAAAAAAGTTACCAGATATGGCATTAACTGAGATTTTTAAATGTATTAGAGTAGGAAAAATAAAAGTTAATGGAAAAAAATCTAAAGAAAACTATAGACTTCAGTTAAATGATGTGGTAAAATTATTCTTTGTGGTAGAAAGTAAGGAATGTGACAAAAATAACAATATAAATAAAATAAATAGTGAAGAGTTTGAAAAAATAAAAAAATATATTGTTTATGAAGATGATAGAGTTTTGATACTAAATAAAAAAGCTAATATGGTTATGCATAAAGGGAGCGGACATGAATATGGAGTTTCTGAAATATTAAAAGAGTATCTAAATAATCCTAACTTTAACTTTGTAAATAGAATTGATAAAGCTACTTCAGGTCTTGTTGTAGGAGCTAAAAGTTTAGTTGTAACAAGAGAATTATCAGAGGAGATTAGAGAGAGAAAAGTAGATAAAAAATACTATATCTTAGTTGAAGGAAAAGTTAAGAGAAGAGAGTTTCAAATAAAGAGTTATTTGAAAAAACTAGAAGATAAAGTTGTAGAGTTAGAACAATACGAAGAGGGAGCTAAAGAGAGTTTAAGCTTTTTTAAAGTTGTAGAGTATGGAAAAAATTGTACATTACTAGAAGGGACATTAGGAAGTGGAAGAACTCATCAGCTAAGAGTTCAATTAGCTTCTATGGGAAATCCTATAATAGGGGATAGTAAATATGGAAAAGGTAAAGAAAAGATGATGTATCTATTCTCTCATTATTTAAAAATAGAGAAATATGGTATAGAGATAGATTTACCTATTCCTAAAGAGTATATTCAAAGGTTATCTAAATAAAATTTATATAGGAGGAAAAAATGGAAAACACAGGAATGTTAGAAAGGCTGTATAAGATTTCTGAAAGAGGAAGTACAGTAAAACAAGAGGTAATAGGAGGACTTACTACGTTTTTAGCTATGTCTTACATCATCTTTGTTAACCCTTCAATTTTAGGAATGACAGGAATGGACAAGGGAGCTTTAATTACAGTTACTTGTTTAACATCAGCACTAGCAACTATTATTTCTGGAGTTTGGGCAAATGCACCATTTGCTTTAGCACCAGGTATGGGACTAAATGCTTTCTTTACATTTACACTTGTATTAGGAAGAGGTCTATCTTGGGAAACTTCATTAGGTATTGTATTTATGTCAGGAGTATTTTTCTTTATACTATCTTTAGGTGGAATTAGAGAGAAGATAGCTTATGCTATTCCTATGCCACTGAAGATAGCAGTAGGTGGAGGAATAGGACTGTTTATTACATTTATAGGATTAATTAATATGGGATTAGTTGTGGCTAATCCAGCTACAATAGTAGGACTTGGAGAGATGAAAATTACTACAATTTTAGGAATAATAGGTCTTGTTGTAGCAATTGTTTTAGAGATAAAGCAAGTTAAAGGTGGTATGTTAATAGGAATAGTTATCACTACAATATTAGGATTTATAACAGGAAATATAGCACTTCCAGAAAAAGTGGTATCTCTTCCACCAAGTATAGCACCAATAGCAGGAAAATTAGATATAGTTGGTGCTTTTAAACTATCACTAATAGGACCTATATTTTCGTTCATGTTTGTTGATCTATTTGATACATTAGGAACATTAATCTCTTGTTCAAGACAGGCAGGAATTATTGATAAGGATGGAAAAATTCAAGGCTTTGGAAGAATGCTTTACACAGATGTTTTCTCTACAATTATTGGTTCAGTTTTAGGTACAAGTACAGTAACAACTTATGTTGAATCTGCGGCAGGAGTAGCAGTAGGGGCTAAGACAGGATTAGCTTCAGTTGTAACAGGGTTACTATTTTTATTTGCACTATTATTTTCTCCATTAGTAGCTGTAGTACCAGGATATGCTACTGCATCTGCTCTTGTAATAGTAGGAGTGTATATGTTTAAGCAAGTAAAAGACTTAGATTTTGGAGATTTAAAAACTCTATTCCCTTGTTTTATAATAATTGTAATGATGCCACTTACTTACAGTATTAGTACAGGATTAAGCTTAGGATTTTTAAGTTATATTCTAATACACTTAATTACAGGAGATTTTAAAAAATTAAATATTACTTTAATTTTTATAGG
>OGHV01000623.1_pt1 | contig 23963 bp, 20 predicted proteins | sample 1571551 | NCBI WGS metagenome assembly OGHV01 (sample SAMEA2581960, study PRJEB24529) | metagenome | biome: Human gut stool | place: China | collected 2011 | reverse complement strand
AGCTTAAAAAAGCATGGAATCACACCTGATGAACGTTACTATGAGAGAGCGCGATTCTCATATGACAGCGCATATCGTGCGATGAAAAAGCTTTTGGAAAAGGATATAGAAATCACCGCAGTCTATGCGATTTCCGATGTCATGGCAATCGGTGCCTTAAGGGCAATACTTGATAAGGGACTCAGCGTGCCGTAAGATATATCTATCACAGGCTTTGATGGTTCGACACTTGCAGAGTACTACAATCCCAAGATTGTATCTATCAGACAGCCGCACAAGGATATGGCGGCACGCAGCGTGGAGCTTCTTTTTAACATGATAGATTTGCATAAAGGCTCATGTCATGAGATAATACCATTTGAGCTGACAGAGGGCAAGAGTGTTGCCCGGATTGATTAAAGACTATATAATATCAGCTTGTTACATTCCGGACATACAATAAACGAGGAGGAATCGCGCATGGAAGTGAATAATAAGATGAAGCACACCATAAAGGTCGCATGGGCCAAAGGGTTTTCACAGTTTTTAGCACTAGCAGGAGCAATCCTGCTAGTGTTTGTGCTATTTAAATTTGATGCAATAATGGCACAGATAGTGAGAATAATAAACATACTTATGCCAATCATCATGGGGATTGTGCTGGCGTATCTCATAAATCCGATGGTAGAGTTTTATGACAGAAAGCTAAGCAATTCGCTTGGCAAAGCAATAGAAAAGAAGTGTGGAAAGAGACCTTCTATGAGAGGGTTGTCAATACTTATAAGTCTGGCCATAATAATAGCCATTATTGTAGTGCTCATAATGATGGTGGTGCCACAGCTTGTAAGCAATATCACAAATGCGGTCAGTCTTTTACCGGATCAGATACAGGACCTTGTGAAAAAAATCACGGAGCTTGCCAAAAACAATGACAGGGCAAAGGAAATAATCACTGAGCTATACAATAACGGCATAAGCTATTTTACTGAATGGGTAAGGGACAATATGCTCGGACAGGTTACCTTTGTGATAAACGGTATTATGGGAATCTTTGGCACAGCGGTAAACTGCCTTGTTGCATTCATCGTTGCCATCTATGTCCTTCTTAGCAAGGATACCTTTAAACGTCAGACTAAAAAGCTCGTGAGCGCGTTTCTGCCGGAACGCCATATACAGGTGCTTTCAAGCATCTTAAAGGAGAGCGACAAGATATTCGGTGGTTTTATCAGTGGCAAAATCATTGATTCACTCATAATCGGAGCTATCTGTTTCGTGTGCTGCCTGATACTGCGCATGCCTTATGTGGCACTCATCAGCGTGATAGTCGGAGTGACCAATGTCATACCGTTCTTTGGACCGTACATCGGAGCCATACCAAGCACCATACTCATCATGCTCGACAGCCCGTCAAAGGGTGTGATATTTTTGCTGTTTATCATTATCTTACAGCAGGTGGACGGCAATATTATCGGACCAAAGATACTCGGTGAGTCCACAGGACTCTCACCTTTCTGGGTGGTATTTGCAATCTTCCTTGGAAATGGATTATTTGGAGTAGTGGGGCTGTTCATCGGAGTACCGACATGGGGTGTCGTGTACTACCTGATAAAGAGATATGTGAATTATCGTGTGAGGAAGAAAGAATAAACGTACTGTTAAAAAATAAGTTATAAATTTTGAAAATAGTACTTGAATACTGGAAAATATGTGTATATAATGTGTGAACGAGGCTTTGAAAAAGAGCTTGTTCACACATTTTTTTAATGGATTTTCTGCAGGGGTGAACCTGCTGGGAAAAGTTATTATGAATTTAATTTTTGGGGAGGGTATTTACACATGAAGACAGATATGACCAAAGGCAATCCAATGAAAATTATACTGCTGTTCTCGATTCCTGTTCTGATGGGAAATCTGTTTCAGCAGTTCTATAATATGGTGGATACTATTATTGTGGGACAGTACCTGGGCTCGAAGGCGCTTGCGGCGGTTGGTTCGACGGGCTGTATTATGTTTCTGGTGCTTGGCTTTGCAAATGGAATAGCACAGGGCTTTGGAGTTATGGCAAGCCATGCGTTTGGTGCGAAAAAAGAGAAGCTTTTGAAGCATTATGTGGCTTTAGCTATCATTCTTACTGTGATTGTCTCAGTGGTGCTTACGATTCCTACAGTGCTTGCGTCGAGGCAGCTTCTTATCTGGCTCAATACACCTGATGATATACTTGTCATGGCTGATGCGTACATAAAGGTCATTTTTGCGGGAATTTTCTGCACCATGTCCTACAATGTGGCTTCCGGTCTTTTGCGAAGTATCGGAGACAGCAAGACTCCGCTGTACTTTTTGATTTTTTCATCTGTATTGAATATTGTGCTGGACATATTCTTTATCGTGGTGGTGAAGGCAGGCACGGCAGGAGCAGCTTATGCGACAGTTATCTCGCAGGGAATTGCTGCAGTTTTGTCATTTATCGTGATGTTTAAGAAGTATGATTTGCTGCGCACCAGCCGTGAGGATTATTACATGGACTGGAGCGGAATCTGGCGCATGCTCTCAATCGGTCTGCAGATGGCACTCAACTATTCAATCACTGCTATCGGAACGATGATTTTCCAGGCTGCGGTCAATGTCTTCGGTTCGCAGGTGGTAGCTGCGTATACCGCCGCATCCAAGGTCAGCAATATCGCGACACAGACAATGCCTACACTTGGAACAGCCGCTGCGACTTACTGCGGACAAAATCTCGGTGCAGGCAGATACGACAGGATATTTAAGGGTATGAAGTCATGCTTTTTCATATGTATAGGCTGCGCAGTTTTAGCGGCAGCAATTAACTGCTTTGTCGGACCGTACATGATAGGCTGGTTTATCACATCGCCTACGGCAACTGACATTGACTGTGCTATGAAATATCTGAAAATCGCGAGTGTCTTCATGCTTCCTCTTGCATGGATTTTTGCATACAGAAACGGTCTGCAGGGACTTAACAAGGGTCTTGTGCCTATGCTTAGCGGTGCGATGGAGCTTGTGTCGAGATGGATTGCAATACTTGCCCTGTCAAAGCCATTTGGTTACGGCGGTGTGTGCTTTGCAGATCCGGCAGCCTGGCTTACAACAGGAATACTACTTATTGTGACCTACTATGTGTGGGAGATGCGCATGAGAAAGAAGATACAGATAAAATAGATTTCACACAAATTGGTTTATTCGTGGTACAATTAAGCCACGGATAAATCAATTTCATTTACAGAGATAAAGAGGCGGATTGCATGAATTATTATGAGCTTTCAAACACTGTCACCCCTGATACCATTGGATACAAAAATGGCTTATGGCAGAAAAGATATGTGCAGATTTACAGAGTATTGACTGTTGTATGGAGTGTTTTGACATTATGCTTGTTGTTTGGAATGTTCCATAGGGATGACTATAGTTCAGGAATGATTAAATCATGTTTATTGCTCTTTTTTGCAGGTATTATTTTTCTGGTGTTGATGCTGATCGCTGTTGTTAATATATCAGCGAAAAGGACAGAGAATTGGAGCCTTCAGGACAGGCATGATTACAATTTGGCTATGTACAGAACCAGATACAGGAATAATAGGCAGCTTCAGTCAGTTGTGTTGATAGTGATGGCTAAGCAGCAGCTTCTTATGTCAAACTATGATCTGGCCGCACAGGCTCTTGCAATGGTTGATATCAATTGTGTGAAGCTGCCATATTTAAGAGATTATTATTTTTGCAATGCTGCAGTTTTGTTCCTATGTGATAAGCCGGGCTGGCAGGAGTGGCTGGATAAGTGCTATGCTGTGCCGGCGAATCAAAAGCAGATGACGGACATGCAGATTGGTGCATTGTTTTTATCAGAAAATGCAAAAATGGATTTGTGTCAGGCAATTTACGCAGACACCAGGATAAAGCATAAGTGGCCGACAGAAATTGTAGTTACTGCGATATTGGTGTTGTATGCAGGAATTTTCTATGGAGTAGGAGGCTTACTGTCTCGAGGATATCACTATAGATACTGGTTCGAGCTGTCGTCTGTTCTGATAACATACGCAGGCTGTATGGTCTTGTCGCTTTACTGGATAATCAGGTGGATATTATTCAGTGACAGCGTATCTAAAAAGTCCGGAGGGGTAAGGCTATTCAGAAAAGTAATACTCATAGTCATGTGGCTGTGTTTGATGGCTGCCATGGTTATTAATCTGATAATTTCATTCATCGGTATGGATACGGAGAAAAAGGCATATGCGAATGGTCTTATCTGCATGAGTACTTCGGATGGATATAGCACTGATGAATACTATAACATCAAGGTTGGACCTTTCCTGAGACGAAGTCTGACATTCAAGGAAACAATAAAGTTTGGACTTATAAACTATGATGACAGCACCGATGACAGTGGAAATGATGCTGGTGACAGTGGCGCAAATGACAGTGAGAGCAGCACTGAGAATAATTCACAGCAATTCAATAACGGTTCTGAAAATACAGAAAATGAGAATGCAGGAAATGAGAACGCAGGCGAAAGCCTGGATACAGAAAGCAAGGCCGTATATGATTACATGGCAGCTGCAGGGATACTCTCAGCCGGGGATGCCGGTATTATTCGCAACGGTTCCAACGCTAAAGGTACTTTTTATTCTGTTTTCGAAACCGGCGAGGCGGATGGAAGTACGTATGAGAATAGGTTAGTTTATGACAGAGTTTCCGAAAATGGACAGTGTGATTTGTTTGTTTATGAGCAGTTGGTTAGTGGCTCAGATACAAGGCTACTGGGATTTTATGCTGTAAATAAAACCACAAATGAGGTTTTCTCAGCAGATAGAAACTCATGGGGTGGTGTGAGCAGCAGGGAATATCAGGACGCAACAGGAGAAAATTAGGCTGGTACATGTCGCATAAACGATGTACTAGCTGGTTGTCTCCCTGCGAATCAGCACAGGCGCTATCTTTTTGTGCGTTGGCGCCAAATCGGGCTCAGGATTGCTTTGCTTGCGGTTATCCATCTGCCTGACGAGAAAATCCATGGCGGTTCTTGCGATTACATCTATCTGCTGGCCGATGGTGGTGATTGGAATTATGGCTTCGTTGGCAATTGGTGAATTGTCGAAGCCGACTATCTCATAGCTGTCCGGCAGGCAGCCGTATTTTTGTATGACAAGGTTCAAAAACATGTTGGCATATGTGTCGTTTGCCAGGAATACCCCTTTCTTTTTATCAGGATATTTCTCATCTATATTGTTAAAAATCACCTTCATCTGAGAAAATAAATCGTTGTACGAATCACCGGATACGTTCAGGCTGAGCTCATAGGGAATATTGTGCTCGGTACAGGTGTCCTCAAACGCACGGATTCTGTCGTATGCCGGGACATACTTTGGCACATCTACATTGATATGGATGAGGATATCACATTTGTCACGTATTAAAAGAGATGTGGCCTGAAGCGCACCCATATAGTTGTCGGAGGTGACACTGCTTATATGCATGGATTCTCGCTCGATTGCGACAATTGGAATGTGGTATGAAGCAAGCTTTTCAGATGAGAGAGTGTGACTTAGCACGATAAGACCCTCTATCTGATAAGCTAAAAGTTCATCAATGTAGTTTTCTTCCTCAGCCGCCCCCTTGTCACTCATAAAGATGAGAAACTTATAGTGATAGTCAGTGTAGGTGGCTAAAAGCTGTGTGAGCATCTCAGAGTAGTAGTGCAGGTAAAGATTTGGCACTATTATGCCGACAAACTCGCTCTTACCGTTTGCGAGAACCTTTGCGAGCTTATTCTTCTTATAGCCGAGCTCATCAAGCGCACGGGAAATCTTTTCCTGATTCTCCAGTGTCAGAGAGTCCGGATGATTGAAATATCTTGAAATCGTTGTTTTTGAAAAGTGTGTATATTCCGCAATATCTGCAAATGTAACCTGTTTTTTTCCCATGGGATGTCTCCTTATAAAAATTACTCATATTACAAATGTTTATAAACAGTATACAGCGCAATTTCCAAAATATCAACAAAAAAGTAACCGGTTACTTTTTTTGAGAAAAGTATTGACACAGCACAAATGATATTGTATTATCAAATTATAAAGTAACCGGTTACTTTACCGGTTACGCAAGAGCGTAAATTAAGTAAAAAAGACAAAATGTGAAAAAGAGTGGAGGTCACAGCAAATGAAAGAAAAAAAGCAGTCATTGAAAAGCAAAGTGGCATATGTGAAGAAAAACTGGATGTTGTACATATTTTTCCTTATGCCGGCACTTTTACTGACAATTATATTCAAGTATGTTCCGATGGGCGGACTGCTCATAGCATTTAAGGATTACAATGTCATAAAGGGTGTGCTGGGGAGTCCATGGGTCGGGCTTGAATATTTCAAGAGATTTTTATCATCACCTGATTTTATGAACTACCTTATGAATACGTTAAAGGTAAGTATTTACGGATTGTTATGGGGATTTCCGGTACCGATTATACTTGCACTGCTTCTGAATCGTATTCGCAAAGAGGGCATCAAGAAAAAGATACAGCTTCTGATTTACGCACCGAATTTTATCTCAGTTATTGTACTTTGTGGTATGGTTCGTATGTTTTTATCACCAATCGGACCAATGAATAAGATACTCGGCATCAGCACAAACTGGATGACAATGCCGGCTGCATTCAGGACAATCTACATAGCGAGCGGCATCTGGCAGGGAGCAGGCTGGGCTTCAATCATGTACACAGCGGCATTATCCAATGCGAGCAAGGAGCTTGAGGAGGCAGCGAGAATGGACGGCGCAAACATCTTCCAGCAGATGTGGTATGTTGAGCTTCCGGCTATTAAGAATATTATAGTGATACAGTTCATCCTGCAGGCAGGAAATATTATGAGTATCGGTTTCGAGAAAGCCTATGCGTTACAGACAGATATGAACTTACCGGCATCGGAAATTCTTTCTACATATGTATACAGAATCGGACTTTTGAATGGAGACTATGGTTATTCAACAGCGGTTGGTCTTTTCAACTCGGTAATCAACGTAATATTGCTGATTATAGTCAATGCGGTTGTAAAGAAGCTAAACGATGGTGAAGGAATCTAGGAGGAAAGTGCAATGGAAAAAGATATGACGATAAAAATCAAATATTCACGGACTGATAAAATTGTTCTTGGAATTGGATATACACTTCTTGGGTTGTTTGTGCTTGCAATAATTGTTCCGTTAGTATATGTAGTGCTGGCATCTTTCATGGATCCGACAGTACTTAACAACCAGGGACTGAGCTTCAACATAAAGGACTGGACTATTGATGCATACAGACGAGTTCTGGAAAATGACATGATATGGCGCGGATTTTTTAATTCGTTTTTTTACTCAATAGCGTTTGCGGCAATCTCAGTATTTGTCACAATCCTGGCAGCATATCCTATGTCTAAAAAGGAATTTGTCGGAAGAAAATTTTTCAATGTGATTTTTATTATCACAATGTTTTTTGGAGGAGGAATGATTCCTACATTCATCCTTATAAATCAGCTCCATATGGTAAACACCGTATGGGCAATCCTTATTCCGGGCGCTTTCAATGTGTGGAATATGATTTTGGCGAGAACCTATTATCAGTCAGTGCCAAATGAGCTTCGTGAGGCATCAGCCATCGACGGAGCAAATGAAATACAGCATTTCTTTAAGATTATGCTTCCGGTTTGTAAGCCGATTATTGCGGTGCTTATGCTTTGGTCATTTGTAGGAATGTGGAACAGCTACTTTGATGCAATGATTTACCTGAATGACGCAAATCTCCAGCCATTACAGCTTGTACTGCGTTCAATTCTCGTGCAGAATACACCTCAGCCGGGCATGATTGCAGATATCCAGAGTACAGCTGAGATGGCAAAGGTTGCAGAGCAGCTCAAGTACGCTACAATTGTTGTATCAAGTTTACCACTTTTGATTATGTATCCATTTTTCCAGAAATATTTTGATAAAGGAATCATGGTTGGATCTGTTAAGGGCTAACAGAAAGGATGAGTATGGATATGAAAAAAAGAAGCTTCAAAAAATTAATTACACTTTCGCTTACACTTGCAATGCTGACAGGTGTGGCAGGCTGTGGAAAGCAGCAGAGCTTAAATGCTGAGACAAATCCGGACACACCGGTATCAGATGTGCAGTTCCCTCTGAAGGAGAAGGCTGAGCTGTCATTTATCACAAGTGCACCGGCCACATCCACACAGGATCCTAATGAGAGGACTATCTTCAAGAGAATGGAGAAGCAGACCAACGTGCATATCGACTGGACATGCTTCGTTTCAGACCAGTTCTCTGACAAGAAGAATCTGGCATTGGCGCAGTTTGGTAATCTGCCGGATGGACTGTTTAATGCAGGTATGAGTGATTACGACCTGCTCAGATATGCAAAGCAGGGTATCATTATTCCGGTAGAGAATCTGATCGATAAATATATGCCTAATCTTCAGGCAGTTTTTGAGAAATATCCTGAATATAGGACAATGTGTACCGCACCGGACGGACATATCTATTCATTTCCTTGGATAGAGCAGCTTGGTGCAGGAAAAGAGGCAATTCAGGCAATCGGAGATATACCTTATATCAACAAGAAATGGCTTGATTATCTGGGACTTGAGGTGCCGACTACTACAGACGAGCTCGAGCAGGTGCTTATTGCATTCAGAGATCATGCAGACGAGCTTGAGAAAGAGTTTGACATTGAGGGCGGTGTCATTCCTATGTCATTTATTATAAACAACGGTGACCAGGATCCAGCCATCCTCATGAACGGCTTTGGTGAGGGTTATGGTGATACAGGTGACCACTTTGCAGTAACAGATGAGGGAAAAGTCATCTATACTCCTACACAGGAGGGCTACAAGGAGGGTATCGAGTGGCTTCACAAGCTTGTCACAGAGGATTTGATTGACCCTGAGGCATTTACACAGGAGTGGTCAACATATGTAGCAAAGGGTAAAAACCACAGATACGGGCTCTGCTTTACATGGGACATTGCAAACATTGACAATAACACAGATTACGTCATGCTTCCTGCTCTCACAGGACCTGACGGAGTCAGAAATATCACCAGACAGAATAACAGTGAGACGAGTGGTTTCGACAGAGGACGATGCGTACTGACATCAAGCTGCAGGGATACGGCTTTGGCAGCCGCGTGGATTGATCAGATGTATGCTCCAATCCAGTCTCCACAGAATAACTGGGGAACATACGGTGAGAAAGATTCGTTCAATATATTTGAGATGAGTACAAACGCTGACGGCGGACAGATGTTAAAGCATATGGATCTGGGCGATCAGTCACCGGTTGAGGTGCGTGAGGCGCAGTCTGTAAACGGACCGCTTGCTGTTTTAAATGAGTACTATGATGTTTATGTGACAGAGCCTGCAGATGCCAAGTGGCGTCTCGACAACATGCATGAGGCTTATCTGAAGGACATGAACAGTAAGTATGTCTATCCAAACGTGTTCATGAGCATAGATGACACCAACAAGGTGTCACAGTACGACACAGACATCAAGAAATATGCTGAGCAGAAAAAGGCCGACTGGATATTAAACGGCGGCATTGATAAGGAATGGGATTCATACCTTAAGAAACTTGATAAATATGGTTTACAGGATTATCTGAAGATAAAGCAGAAATATTTTGACAGCTATCAGAAATCCCTTGAGAGTACGTCAGAGGGCAAATAGGTTACTGTTCATAATTCTGTATTACCGGCAAAGCAAACAGAATTGGAGGATTTGAATGAGCGAATTATTGGAAAAAGCAAGAAGCTACGAGGCAAAAAAAATAGCTGCTACAGATAAAGAGAGTAAACCTTTGTTTCATATCAGTGCACCGGCAGGATGGATTAATGATCCGAATGGATTTTCTGTCTATAACGGAAAAATTCATCTGTTTTATCAGTACTATCCATATCTGCGTGAGTGGGGACCTATGCATTGGGGGCATAGTACGACAAGCGATATGATTAAATGGGAGCAGCTTCCGTGTGCTCTGGCACCTGACGAGGAATATGATAAAAAAGGATGTTTCTCAGGAAGTGCCATTGAGGCAGATGGTAAGCATGTGCTTGTATACACAGGTGTCACAAGGATTAAACTTCCTGACGGCAGTGAGCAGGAGAGACAGAACCAGTGCATCGCATTTGGAGACGGACTTAATTATGTGAAGCATGAGAATAATCCTGTTGTGACAGGCGATATGCTTCCTGAAAACTGCAGCAGAATCGATTTCCGTGACCCTAAAATATGGAAAGAGGATGACACATATTATCTTATAGTTGGAAGCAAGGACTTAAACAATGTGGGACAGGTATTGCTCTGCTCTTCAAAAAACCTGACCGATTGGCAGTTTGAGACAATCCTTGCGGCAAACAGCACAGGCAAAATAGGTACCATGTGGGAGTGCCCGGACTTCTTTGGGCTGGAGGATAAGCATGTGCTCATCTGTTCACCGCAGAGTATGAAGGCAGACAAATATGAGTTTCATAACGGACACAACTCTGTATATTTTCTGGGGGATTATGATAAAGAAAATCATGTATTTATCAAGGAAGAGCCGCACACACTTGACTATGGCATGGACTTTTATGCACCGCAGACTACACTGCTTCCGGACGGACGCCGCGTGATGATTGCCTGGATGAAGTCGTGGGATGCATGTGTCGTTCCTGATTCGCAGGATTGGCAGGGCATGATGACACTGCCTCGTGAGCTTGAAATAAAGGACGGCCGTATCTGGCAGAAGCCGGTTAAGGAAATAGAAAATTATCGTGCAAACAAGTGTCATTATACAGATAAAAAAATAGACTGCTACACGACCTTTGATGGCATAAAGGGCCGCACTCTCGACATGACAGTGGAGCTTTCAGGCGAGGAGTACAATAACTTCACTGTTGAAATGGCATGCGATGATGAGTATGGTACAGTGTTTACCTACAACAGAGTCGCAGGCATGCTCGAGATTGATCGTACCTGCTGTGGCGTCACAAAGGATGTCGTCTGTGTCAGAAAAATTAAAATCGCAGATACAGACAGAAAGCTAAAGCTTCGTTTCATCGTGGACAGACAGTCTATAGAGCTCTTTATCAATGACGGACAGCAGGTCGCAACCACAGCTATCTGTACACCTCTTCAGGCAGACGGAATCTGCTTTAATTGTGACGGAAGTGCTGTTGTGGATATTGAAAAATATGATATAATATGATATAATTTTATAATATGAAAGCATATCAGTAGAGCATACAAATAATAACCGGACAAATTATTAGTCCGGTTATTTGCAGAATGATATACAGGATATTTTGACAGGAAAGAAAGAGGTACAATATGGATGTAGTTGCATTAGGTGAATTACTTATAGATTTTACAGAAAACGGTACAAGTGCGCAGGACAATAAGCTTTTTGAGGCTAATCCGGGTGGAGCTCCATGTAACGTGCTTGCCATGCTTCAAAAGCTCGGTCATCAGACTGCTTTCATCGGAAAAGTGGGACAGGATGCGTTCGGAAGGCTGCTTGTTGATGCCGTAAAGGAGCAGGGCATCGACACAACAGGCGTGCGCTATGATGACAATGTCCATACCACTCTTGCATTTGTCCAGACCGCAGCAGACGGAGACAGAGATTTCTCATTTTACAGAAATCCGGGAGCAGATATGATGCTGACAGCGGATGAGGTGGATTTATCCCTTGTGAGAAACGCAAAAATTTTCCACTTCGGAAGTCTTTCAATGACAGATAAGATCTGTGAGAATGCGACAAAGCATGCAATAGCTGCCGCAAAAGAGGCAGGCGTACTGATTTCCTTTGACCCTAATCTGCGCAAACCGCTCTGGAAGAGCATGGACGATGCAAAAGAGAAGATAAGCTGGGGCCTGAGTCAGTGTGACATCTTAAAAATATCTGATGATGAGATTGAATTCATGACAGGCGAAAAGGACATAAAGACAGGTGTAAAGAAGCTCATAGATGAGTATCACATTCCGTTTATCTGTGCCACCATGGGCAAAAACGGAAGTATGGCATTTTTTGACGGACATATCGTGGAGGCAGCTCCGTTCCTGCGAGATGACACTGTCGAGACTACAGGTGCAGGAGATACTTTCTGTGCATGCCTGCTTCACGATGTGCTGGAGCATGGTATCAATGACCGGAAGGATGACGATGTGAAAAAGATGCTCACATTCGCAAATGCAGCAGCTTCGCTTATTACCACGAGAAAGGGCGCACTTCGCGTGATGCCTGAGAAGGGTGAGGTTGAGGCTGTGATTAAGTAGTTATAATTTAATACGATAAAAGAGATTATACTCTTCTTAATCTATGTTTAAAAACGTGATTAAGAAGAGTATATTTGTTTCTTGCAGTGCATAATTGTATTGGCTATAATATCATATATAAAACAATGATTTGAGACTATACAGGGAGTCAGATATGGTAAAAACGATTGGTATTGGGAAACAGGATTTTGCTTCTGTTATAGAAGATAATTGCTTTTTTGTGGACAAAACGAGCTTTATAAAGGAATGGTGGGATTCAAAGGATGATGTGACTCTCATCACGCGTCCGAGGCGTTTTGGAAAAACACTTAATATGAGCATGCTTAACTGCTTTTTTTCAAATCAGTATAAGGACAGGAGCGATTTGTTTGATTCATTGTCTATATGGGAGGATGAGGACTATCGAAAAATTCAGGGTACTTATCCTGTGATTTTTATGAGCTTTGCTTCGGTTAAGGCCGACAATCTGGGAGATGCAAAAATCCAGATAAAAGCACAGATAGAGGCTGTTTACAAAAGGCACAGATATCTGCTTGAGGGGGATACTCTGACAGCAGACGAAATAGCTGATTTTGAAGGAACAAATACCAGGATGGGTGATGCTGAGAGTGGATTAAAATTAAATATTTTGTGTGAGTATTTTCATCGTTACTGGGGAAAGAAGACGATAATTATCCTTGATGAGTATGATACTCCTATACAGGAGGCATATCTTCATGGATATTGGAATGAGTTTACTGCATATATAAGAAGCCTGTTTAATGCAACGTTCAAGACAAATCCGTATATGGAGCGTGCTATTATGACAGGAATCACGCGTGTATCAAAGGAATCAATTTTTTCAGACCTCAATAATCTGAATGTAATAACCACGACCTCAAGCAGTTATGCAACGAGCTTTGGATTTACAGAGAATGAAGTTTTTGATGCAATGGAAGAGTATGGTCTGTCCGGTGAAAAAGATACTGTAAAAAAATGGTATGACGGTTTTAAATTTGGAAATCACAGTGATATTTATAATCCATGGTCTATAACGAATTTTCTAAAGGAAAAACAGATAAGTCCATACTGGGCATCTACCAGCTCAAACGGTCTGGTAAATCGTTTGATCAGAACAGCATCTGCAGAAATAAAATCTATGATGGAAACACTTCTGGAAGGCGATTCTGTGGAGGTTAGCATTGACGAACAACTGGTGTTTGAACAGCTCGATAACGATGAAAATGCCATTTGGAGTCTTTTGCTTGCCAGCGGTTATTTAAAGGTTGATTCCTTAGAAAAAAGAGGTCTTACGCTTGAACCGTGGTATCATTTGAGCATTACAAATCTTGAAACCGTAAGTATGTTTTCAAATATGTTCAGAGGATGGTTTAATGCCTCTGTTTCGAATTATAATGGATTCATAAGGGCATTGCTTAGAGGCAATGTAAAGGAAATGAACATATACATGAATGAGGTCGCTTTATCTACCTTCAGCAGCTTTGACAGCGGAAAGCATCCTTCGGGAAAATCTGAACCGGAGAGATTTTATCATGGTTTTGTCTTAGGCCTGCTGGTCGAGCTTAGAGATAAATATGAAGTGCAGTCAAACCGTGAAAGTGGCTATGGCAGATATGATGTGATGATCATTCCACGTGATAAAAATTCGCAGGCTGTAATAATAGAATTTAAGGTTATTGATTCGCAAGAGGAGACATCACTGGATATGACTGCGGATAGTGCTTTGAAGCAGATTGAAGAGAAAAATTATGATGCAAAGCTTTTGGAACGAGGATATAAAAGAGAAGCAATTCAACATTATGGTTTCGCATTTGAAGGAAAGAAAGTATTGATAAAGAAGGCACAAATCTAAATGAAACAAAAATTATCAGTTGCACCAACACTCAAAAACTACGACAAGAAAAATCTCCCAAAGGACATTCTTGCGGGAATCATCATCATGGCGGTTTCGATTCCTATATCGATGGGCTATGCGCAGATATCCGGGCTACCGGCGGTATATGGCTTGTATGGCTCGGTATTCCCAATCATATTGTTTGCTCTGTTTTCCACATCACCGCAGTTTATATTCGGTGTGGATGCTGCTCCGGCGGCGCTTGTCGGAGCAGCAGTGCTTGGCATGGGAATAGAGGCAGGAAGCAAAGAGGCCATGACGGTTGTACCGGTGTTTACATTTTTTGTGGCACTGTGGCTTTTGGCATTTTACTTCATGAATGCCGGAAAGCTGGTGAACTACATATCTGCGCCGGTTATGGGCGGATTTATCACAGGCATATGTACTACAATCATACTGATGCAGGCGCCAAAGCTCATGGGCTCTGCGACAGGAACCGGAGAGCTTTTTGAACTGTCTGAGCATATATGGGAGGCCTTACACCACATAAATGCAGCCGCACTTGTCATGGGGATTGTAGCGCTTGCCATTTTGGTTGTGAGTAAGAGGCTTGTTCCAAAGTTTCCTATGGCGGTTGTGCTCATGGTAACAGGCGCGCTTTTTACATATTTTGGACCGGTAAAGGAGTGGGGAGTGCCGACTCTTTCAGCAGTTGAGCCCGGCATGCCGCGGTGGTATATACCGGATTTCGAGGCAGTTTTTTCAGTTCAAAAGGCCTCAGAGGTAATAGTTTTAAGTCTTTCGGTTGCTGTTGTCATCATGGCAGAGACACTTCTGGCAGAAAACAATTTCGCACAGAAAAATGGATACAGAATAGATGATAACACGGAGCTTTTGGCATTTTCCATAGGAAATATGGCTGCGGCTTTTACGGGCTGCTGTCCGATAAACGGTTCAGTGTCACGAACTGCGATGAGCGAGCAGTACGAGGGTAAGACACAGCTCACAGGGCTTGTTGCAGGCGTTTCCATGATAGCAGTGCTTCTTTTTTGCACAGGCTTTATAGGATATCTGCCGGTTCCGGTGCTCACGGCGATTGTCATATCAGCGCTCATGGGTGCCACGGAGTTTCATCTGGCAAAGAGACTGTGGAAGGTCAGCAGGACAGAATTTTTCATATTTGTTGGTGCTTTTTTCGGAGTACTTATTCTGGGTACGATAAACGGAGTTTTGATAGGAATCATTTTGTCTTTTGCCGAGATGATAATCAGAAGCGCAAAGCCGGCCACCTGCTTTCTCGGTGTGCAGCCGGGACACAGTCATTTCCGCGATATCAGGGAGAGCACAAACATCCACGAGATTGACGGTGTGATTATTTACAGATTTTCGAGCGGCCTGTTTTTTGCAAATGCAAAGGTACTTGTGCGTGATATTGAGGACCACCTAAAGCATGATACAAAAGCTGTCATAATCGATGCCGGAGCTATCGGAAGTATTGATATCACAGGAGCTGACAGCATAGAGTCACTTTACCGCTCACTGAAACAAAAAGGTGTAAAGCTATACATAACAGAGCACATTGCAGAGCTCAACGAGCAACTCAGGAAGCTGGGCTTAGGTTATTTAATTGAGCAGGGCTGTGTCAGAAGGACAATACATATTGCGCTAAAGGATATGGGAATAAACAGACCTTATCCGCTTGAGGGTGGCGTAGATAACGAGGAGCGCAGTGCCTCAAGAAAGCGTGCTGACAACAGAGTGCAGGAGTTTGTCTGGGCGTTTGGCGCCGAGAGTGAGGAGCAGATTGAAAAGCAGATAAAGCTTCAGATAGAACAGCTCAAAAAGACAAAGGATATAGAGGAAATCATGCATGGCCGCTGGGCGCATATGGATGAGTTTGACCAGGATGAGTGGCTGGAGCATCTGGAGGAGCATCTGAAAGAAATCGTCAACATATCAGGAAAGGATGTGCACACGCTTGCGGCAGATATCGAGATGCACCGTCGCGAGGTGCATGAGCGTATAGCAAGAGAGCATCCGGAGCTTGCAGAGCGGTTTGCACAGAGGAGACACCTGCTTGATAAGCATCTGAAGGAGAGAAGGCCTGAGGTCTACAGGATTATCGTGCAGCTAAGGGAGGACAACAAGCATAAATGAACATAAACCAGACACTCAAACAATACTTTGGCTACGACAGTCTTAGAACAGGGCAGGAGGAGCTCATAAACGGCATACTTGCAGGGCACGATGTGCTCGGTATCATGCCGACAGGCGCAGGAAAATCGCTGTGCTACCAGCTTCCGGCGCTTATGCTTAAAGGAATTACGCTTGTCATTTCGCCACTTATCTCGCTTATGTCAGATCAGGTCAAGGCTTTAAACCAGGCAGGAGTGCATGCCGCCTATATCAACAGCTCACTGACCGAAAACCAGATAAGGATGGCACTTTCGTATGCCTCACAGGGGCGATACAAGATAATCTATGTCGCTCCGGAGCGCCTCAACACGCCGCGTTTTCTGGATTTTGCCTGCAACGCGGACATATCGATGCTGACAGTTGATGAGGCACACTGTATATCGCAGTGGGGACAGGATTTCAGACCGAGCTATCTGGAAATTGCCGGATTTTTAACGAGACTTCCAAGACGACCGATAGTCAGTGCGTTTACAGCGACCGCCACGGAGCGCGTGAAAAATGATATAGTGGCTTCGCTTGGACTTAACAATCCGGTTACTATGGTGACTGGGTTTGACAGACCTAACCTGTTTTTCAGGGTTGTTACAAGAAAGGGAGGCAGCCAGAAGGACAACAGTATAATCAATTATGTGAAAAAGCATAAGGACGAAAGTGGAATAATATACTGCGCAACGAAAAAGAATGTGGATAAGCTGTATACTCTTTTAAATGAGCAGGGTATTTCGGCGGGCCGTTACCACGCAGGGCTTTCAAATGATGAACGTAAGCAGAATCAGGAGGATTTTACATACGACAGAATCCGTGTGATGGTTGCCACAAACGCATTTGGAATGGGAATCGACAAGTCAAATGTGAGATATGTGCTGCATTACAACATGCCACAGAGCCTCGAGTATTACTATCAGGAGGCCGGAAGAGCGGGACGAGACGGTGAGGAAGCGGAATGTGTGCTGTTTTTCTCAAAGCAGGATATCATGATAAACAAGTTCCTTCTGCAGAATAAGGCTTCAGCAGGCGATGTGGCATCCGACATGCAAAAGACAGCCAATGACAGGAGGAAGCTGCAGCAGATGATAAATTACTGTGAGACGGACAAATGCCTGAGAGAGTTTATACTTTCATATTTCGGAGATACAACGCCATGCATCTGCAACAAATGCAGCAACTGTGTGGTTGTGGAGGATGAAGAGGAGGAGACATACGTTGAAACCGGCAAAAAGCGCAAAAAGGCAGCACAGCTTGCAGGGCTTAACGAGCTTGGTGCTGCGCTGTTTGAAAAGCTGCGCAGCGTGCGTACAGAGCTTGCTGCAGAAAAGTCGGTGCCTCCGTATATCATCTGCTCCGACAAGACCTTAAAGGATATGTGCGCAAAGCTGCCACGGGATAAGGAACAGCTTGCCGATGTGTACGGAATGGGTGAGCAGAAGATACAAAATTATGGTGAAGCGTTTGTGACGGCGGTAAATTCATTTGTTGCAGATAACCCAAATCCATCAGGCAGTACGACCGGTGAAAGACCACAGACTGTTTTAAGTGATGAGGAGGCTGTTGGAATCGGCAGCACGAGAAAAAAGAAGCTTCCGTTTTACATCGAGCCACAGAAGCTTGATGAGGTAGAGCTCACCGACAAATGCAGGCTTACAGAGCTTACGAACAAAATAAATGAGCTGTGTCCTGCGGATAAGGAGCACAAAAAGCTTGCAGCCTCGTTTATAAACGAGCTTCTTATTGCAGAGGGATATCTGGAGGAAGTTACAGAAGACGGGAACAAGATAAAGCGTGTCACCGAAAAGGGACGAAGCGTAGGGATAGATGAGGAAGAGCGCAAGGCAAAATTTGGTGGAAGCTATTACGCTATCACCCATTCGAAGCAGAGCCAGCAGGTGATAATAGAAATGCTGAAAAAACACTATAGCGGAATTAAACCATAGGTGTAAATGGACTTTAGATAAACTGGATATATAAATTTATATAAAATTGGATATATACTTGATGCCACATAAGAGTATTATATAGTTTAATTGTAATATTTAGGAGGCATTTTATGAGAAACGAAAAAGTTCAAAAACTCACACTTACAGCACTTATGGCAGCTTTATCATATGTCATATTCACATTTTTACAGATTAAGGTCACATTACCGGGTGGCAGCGCCACATCCTTTCACCTTGGCAACGCAGTCGTAGTACTTGCAGCTTTGCTCTTAGGCGGAGTATATGGAGGAATCGGTGGAGCACTCGGAATGACAATCGGTGATTTACTTGACCCGCTATATATCACCGGAGCACCAAAGACATTTTTCCTCAAGCTTATGATTGGTGTTATCACCGGTCTTGTAGCACACAAGCTTGGAAAGATTACATATTCAACCGACAAGAAGCATGTATTTAAATGGACAGTCCTTGCAGCATGTGCAGGAATGCTCTTCAACTTTATTTTTGACCCGATTATAAGCTATTTCTACGATATGCTTATCCTCGGAAAGCCGATGGCACAGCTCAAAATCGCATGGAGCGTGACCACAACAGGAGTCAATGCAGTGATATCGGTGATTGCTGCAACAATCGTGTATGTGGCACTGAGACCGGTGCTCATCAAGGCAAATCTGTTTTTCAAGATTGGCAAAGAAAAATAATAGTTACATAATATTTAGCATTAAAACCTGATTATGATGAGACGAGATGAAAATACAAATATATTCGACAGAGTAGCTGAAATAAGTTTATACCATCGGTTTCTTCGTTACAAGCTGACGTGTGAATACTAATGGACAAAATATAATCAATATATAATCAATATATAATACTGCAGTTGACATAGCTTGTTAATTGTCATATTATAATTATAGAGAGGTCTCCATTAACCTTATGGTCTTGAATCGTAGAAGAGATGAACATTAAAGAAGGTCTCCATTAACCTTCGGTAATCAATCCGTAAAGAGATGAGCATTAACGAGTGGGAAGCTTAGGCTTCCCACATTTTTAATCTAAAATATAAAGGAGCAGTATTATGTTTATACTAGAGGGAAAGTTGACATTTATCAACATTGAACAAAGTTACCTCAAAAAGCTGCATGATGCATGCTCAGAGGTGTATTACAAGCCAAGCGGTTATGAGAATAAACCATACATAGGGATTTTGATAAACAAAAATGACAGAAAATATGTAATTCCATTATCCTCAGCGAAAGAGAAGCATAAGACATGGAAAAATGTCGATAAAGAATGCTATTTGGTTTATGAAATGGCAAAGAAGTCCAGTATGGCGCAAGGAGATATTTGGGTGGCAGCAGAAGAGGATGATGTAAAGCATATTCTTTCTGTTATGGATATTAAGAAAATGATTCCGATTGTGGATGGTGTTTACAGTAGGGTAAATATTAATCCAGATGACACAGATACCGATGATGTCAAGAAATATAAGGATTTGCTAAATAAAGAATATTCTTTTTGCTTGAAGGTAATTGATGAAGTTATCGGAAGGGCTAACAAGTTGTACGACAAACAGATGGCAACCGGAAAGGTGGTTAAGTTCTGTTGTGATTTTAAGGCATTAGAAGAAGTGGCAGATAAATAGTGGCGGATGGCTCGCATGAGCCATCCGTTTACAACTATATAGAGGGAGGTATTTAGTGTCGTGCAGTTGTCATATTTTATGATTTAACTGCCGCAACAAAATCATGTATCTTTTCCGGATTCTTCCCCGCTTTGTCATCATTTTCCACACCTGATGATACATCGACTCCGTCAGGATGCACGGCTTCAATTGCCATGCGCACATTGTCTGGATTTAAGCCACCTGCGAGCAGCAGCAGCTTTTCATCGCGGGGGATATTGTCAACCAGCTTCCAGTCAAAGGTTTTTCCACTGCCGGGTTCGATGGCATCAAACACATAGCCTGCGATGCGTGAATCGTTGTGATACTTTTCATAGCTGTCCATATCAGAGACATTGAAGGCTTTAAGAATCGGGATAGCTTTTGCTGCCTCCGCCTCTGTCTCCGGAATTTCCCCATGTATCTGGACATAGTCAAAGCCTGCAGCCTCAATCTGTCTTATCTGCTCTATGGATGGCGAAACGACAACCGCAACCCTTTTGATGGAAGCATCAAGGGCTGCCATAATATCCTTTGCCTGTTCGATGGATATATTCCTCTTACTCTTTGGAAAAAATAACACCATACCCGCAAAATCAACGTGATTTTCGTTGAGATACCGTGCTTCGGCAGGTGAAGTCAGACCGCAGATTTTTATTTTTGTGTTGGAATTTGTATTTATATTATTATCACTAATTTCTTTAGCTGTATTCTGTGTATTCATATCCTAAGAATAGCATTGTTGCAGGTTGATCGCAAGTGGATTGACCATAAATTGTTGTCTGTTGTTCGCAAGCCGCGGGTACCATGGCGCACACACTATCCCACGTTCGCTACGCTACGCAGCTAAGAGACTGTACGAATTGTGCCAAAGGTTTTCTTAATTTGACGAAACCGTCGAAACTCGCCATCCATGGCTCGATTTCTCCTTGCCTCGGCGTCCATGCCTCGGCATTTCTGCGTTACATAGCACAATTCTACAGTCTCTAAGCAGCTTCGCTATTCGCTTTCGTGGAATAGTGTGTGCGCCATGGTACCCGCGGCTTGCGAATAGAGTACTACAAATAAGGGTTAATACGGATTGCATGCGCAAATATGAGATGTTATAATGCAATTGAATTAATAAAGACAACAAAACGGGAGATAACAATTATGTTAACAGAAGAGATTAAAGAATATATCGGAACACAGCTCAAAGCACTCACATCAATAGCAAGCCCTACAGGTTTCACAAAAAATGCCACAGACTATCTGATGAAGCAGCTTGAGGCTATGGGATATGCGCCACAGCTTTCAAATAAAGGAAATGTCAGCGTGGAAATCGGTGGAGTTGGAGCACCTTTGGTATTGGCAGCGCATGTGGACACGCTTGGAGCCATGGTTCGCTCAATAAAGGATAACGGACGTTTGCGCCCGACAACTATCGGTGGTCATCAGTGGAGCACAGCAGATGGAGAAAACTGCATGGTTTTTACGCGTGATGGCAGAATGTATACAGGCGTGGTGCTAAATACAGAGCCATCGGCACATGTGGCAGACGAAAAGGTTGAGACAAAGGAAGAGAATATGGAAATCCTGCTTGATGAAAATGTAAATGACAAGCAGGGCGTAGCGGCACTTGGCATCCAGACAGGGGATATTATCGCCATGGATCCACGTACGGTCATCACGGAGAGCGGCTATATCAAGAGCCGTTTCCTTGATGATAAGCTGTCAGCCGCCATCTTACTCGGTGTGGCTCATGCCGTAAAGGAGGAGGGCTGGAAGCTAAACCGCAAGGTCACACTGCTCTTTACGGTTTATGAGGAGGTAGGCCATGGCGGAAGCTTTGTACCGGCTGATACGGAGGAGATGATTTCCGTAGACATGGGATGCGTTGGAGCCGACCTCGGCTGTACGGAGCATATGGTTTCAATCTGTGCGAAGGACTCAGGCGGACCTTACAACTATGAGCTTGTTACAGAGCTTTCAAATCTGGCAAAGAGCGAGGGACTTGACTATGCAATCGATGTTTATCCGCACTACGGCTCAGATGTCGAGGCAACACTGCACAGCGGATATGATATCCGTCATGGGCTTATAGGTGCGGGAGTTTATGCATCGCATAACTATGAGCGCTCACACATGGATGGCGTGGAGAATACTTATAAGCTTTTGAGAAAATATATTACAAAATAGTATCATTGTGATACATTATTTCATGTATTCAAACAAAGTAGGAGAGAGGTAAATACACCATGAATTTAAAAAAAGTTCATCATATTGCCATTATTGGGAGCAACTATGAGAAATCAAAGCACTTTTATGTGGATCTGTTAGGTTTTTCTATTATTCGAGAAAATTACAGACCGGAACGTGATGATTATAAAATTGATCTTCAACTCGATGAGATAGAATTAGAACTTTTTATCATTAAAAATTGTCCGAAGCGTCCAAGTTATCCAGAGGCTTATGGTCTCCGGCATCTTGCCTTTGCTGTAGACTCGGTCGATGATACTGTAAGAGAATTGAATAAAATGGGCATCATAACTGAGCCGATTAGACTCGATACTTACACAGGCAAAAGAATGACATTCTTTCATGATCCGGACAATCTACCCTTGGAAATTCACGAATAAAGAATAACAATTCGAAAGTTACGGAGGAAACATAATGGAATACAGAAAATTTGATAATATAATAATAGCGAGAATTGACAAAGGGGAGGAGATTTTGGAGCAACTGAAAGCAATTGCCATAACTGAGAATATAAAGCTTGCCAGTATTAATGCTCTTGGAGCTATCAATGATTTCACAGTCGGAGTATACAAGACAGATGAGAAGAAATATTACTCAAACAGTTTTAAAGGCTATTATGAAATAACATCGCTGACAGGTACAATCAATACAATGGATGGAGAATATTATGCACATCTTCATTTGAGTGCCGGTAATGAAAAAGGTGAAGTGTTTGGAGGACATCTGAACAGAGCTGTTGTAAGTGCAACTTGCGAGCTCGTTATTACGGTAATTGATGGAAAAGTTGACAGAGTTTATGATGAAGAAACAGGACTTAATGTATTCAATTTCTGAACACTTTTTGGTTTTTCATAATAGTATCTATAACTGTTGTTATTTTTATTTGTGGTCGATATTATTTTGCACACAATAAAAGCTATAAAAATGAGGCAATTGATTATGCAAAATGGGAGAACTTTGCAAAAGTAATTAAAAGAGCAATGATCGCATGTGAAAACAGCGGGCACAGTATTCCAGACGATTTTCCTGAAGTCAGGAAAATCGTTGAAGCTGGAGTCACCACGAACCCCAAAAAAGATTATGAACTGTCAAGATATGCATGTTATCTGATCGTTCAGAATGGAGATCCAAGAAAAGAGGTCATTGCATTAGGACAGACTTATTTTGCAATCCAGACATACAGGCAGCAGTTTATCAGAGTGTGTTTGGTGGAGATGTATATCTGTCATTAGAGGAAAAAGTAGCTAATTTATTATTTAATGAAATTGGTAACTCGCAAGTTGTTTAATGGAGAATGTATGAAGAAGAGAATAACGCTTATTGTTTTTTCGGTGCTAATAATTGTTGCTTTATATGTGTTGTATTGTTTTAATTATATTCCACATAAAAAATATACAAATGCAGATTTCAAGATAGAAGCTTACAAGAGCAATATTGATAAAGACAATGATGGCATAGATGACCAAACAGATATATTAAATAATGCAAATAATTACATAAAAACTAATCCAAAATATAAAAGCAAATATTACAACACAGGTTATCCAGATGATGAATATGGGGTTTGTACTGATGTAGTAGCTTTTGCTTTAAAAGATGCAGGATATGATTTGATGGTATTAGTAAAAGAAGACTGAAAGCTACACAACCGTAGAGCTTACACTCGATAACGATGAGATCATTGAATGTGCAATCCTCACAGTATATGAAGCTGCAGGCAAAGAATACATTGCCCTGCTTCCTCTGGATGAGAATCTTGAACCTAATGAAGCCGGTGATGTTTATCTCTATCAATACAATGAAACCGAGGACGGCGAACCAGA
>OGHV01000612.1_pt1 | contig 24242 bp, 19 predicted proteins | sample 1571551 | NCBI WGS metagenome assembly OGHV01 (sample SAMEA2581960, study PRJEB24529) | metagenome | biome: Human gut stool | place: China | collected 2011 | reverse complement strand
GCGACCACCGAGATCTACACTCTTTCCCTACACGACGCTCTTCCGATCTCAAGGAGTCCGACAGCGAAAAGGGACGGTGCCTGATGGAACTCCTCGAAGAGTGCCGGAGCGCCGGGAACAAGACGCTGGTCTTCACGCAGTACGCGCAGATGGGCGAACGTCTGAAGACCTGGATCGAGAAGGCGGGGTTCGGGAAGAACATCCCCTTCATCCACGGCCAGGTGCCGACGGCGCAGCGCCAGGAGATGATCGACCGCTTCCAGGAGGACGCGGACTGCCCGGTGATGGTGCTGACGCTCCGCTCGGCCGGCGTGGGCTTAAACCTCACCGCCGCCAACGTCGTCGTCCACTACGACCTCTGGTGGAATCCGGCGGTCGAAGAGCAGGCGACCGACCGGGCGTTTCGCATCGGGCAGCAGAAGGACGTGCTGGTCTACCGCTTCATTTCGGCGGGAACCTTTGAGGAGCGCATCAACGCGATGCTGACCGCAAAGCGGAAGTTGGCGGAGTCGACCGTCAACACGGGCGAGCGCTGGATCGGGGACATGACGGACCAGGAGTTGGAAGAAATCTTCCGGTTGGAGGATTGAGGGGTCGAGGCCTGACGGGTTGAAGACTTGTCGGGGCGACGGCCGCGGGCGTAGGGCTCCGGCAAGGGGCTCTTCGCTTTTCGGGACGTGCTCGGGTAGAGTTGCGGCTTGAACGATCCGTACGACGAAGGTGACGAGGAGACCCGGGGGATGTCCGTGAAGCGCAAAAAGAAGAAGCGGAAGAAGGCCGAGGACTGGGCGTCCTACTCCGGTTGGGACATCTACCTCTACGGCGGGCTCGACACCGAAGAGACGGCCTTCTATTCGTCGATCGAGCTCGAGCTCGCGGCCGAGCTGCTTCAGTCGGAACTCGATTCGATGAAGGAGAAGCGGAAGCGCCGCGGGTGCAAAGGGCGGCGTTCCGAGATGCGCCGCCGTGACGGGCGGTCGAACGCGCCGCTGACGCCGCAGGAGGAAAAGCTCCTCGATGAACTTTCCCCGCCCGCGGAGCGTTTTGAGCCCGGGGCATGGACGGACGCACAGACCCGCCCGATGCGTATGACGCGGCCGTCGCCCGAGACAACGCACGGGGATCTCCTCAGCGAAGCCGGTCGGAACGACTGCGCCGACGAAGAGCTCCCCTTCTGAAGCCGCGCTCGACCGCGATCTGCGCCATCCGTCATACTTCGACCATTGCTTCACATGACCGGACGCACCGCCATGACTCGTTCCACCCGACCGACCCCGACCACCCTTCTCCGGCTCACCCGTTTCGGCCGCAGCGCCCTCCTCGCCCTCGCGCTCTCGGGCGTGCTCGGAGCCGTCGGGCCGGGCTCCGGCGCAGGCGCAGGCTTCGGTGCTGAGGCGGGCTGCTTCACGGCCGGCCTGCCCTCGGCGTCCGCCGCGGAAGCGAAGCAGTCGGCTTGGGTGCCGGGCACGGTCGTCCCCGACGCCGAACTCAAACAGTTCCCGATCGGGGACTGGTTCAGGGCCGCGCCGATCCCGGACGACGTCTTTGCCCGCATGAAGGGAAAGAGCTTCAAGGCGGACTGCACGGTGCCGCGCGGGGAACTCCGCTACGTGACGGTCCTCCACTACGGTGCTGACGGGAAGATCCGGCGCGGTGAAATGGTCGTGAACCGTGCCGCCGCGGCGGACGTGACCGACGTCTTTCAGAAGCTCTTCGAAGCTCAGTACCCGATCGAGCGCATGACGCTGATCGACGATTTCGGCGCGGACGACGAGGCCAGCATGAGGGCGAACAATTCGAGCGCCTTCAATTTCCGCGTCGTGAAGGGTTCAAAGAAGCTCTCGGCGCACGCGCGCGGCCTCGCCGTCGACATCAATCCCCTCTACAACCCGTACGTCCGGGTCATGAAGGACGGCACCACCGTCGTGCAGCCCGAAGCCGGGCGGCCCTACGCCGACCGCGAAGGGATCTACCCCTTCCGCATCGACGCGGACGACCTCGCGGTGAAGCTCTTCAAGGCGAAGGGCTGGAGCTGGGGCGGCGACTGGAAGTCGCTCAAAGACTTTCAGCACTTCGAGAAGCCGCTGCCGTAACCGACCTCTCTATTCGAAACGGTCAGCTTCGGCCGGGCGCCCGGATGAGCCGCCCGACCAAAAGCACGTACCCCGCCGCGTAGACCGAGCCGATCAGAGGGGCCGGTCATTACGGTGGTGCTCTTCCCCGGGTTTGAAACCATCGACGCGATGGGCCCGGTCGAGATGCTGGGCTGCTTGGAAGGCGCAACCACCCGCTGGGTGTCGCTCTCGGGCGGCGTCGTGACGAGCGCCCAGGGCGTGCCCGTCATGACCGAGAAGATGGACGACGACGCCCCCGAGATCCTGCTCATTCCGGGCGCAGCGCCTCAGTGGCTGAAGTTGGAACCCGCGTTCTTCGATGCGATCCGCCGGTCGGCTGAGAAGGCTCAATACGTCCTCACGGTCTGCACGGGCTCGTTCCTCTCGGCACGCACCGGCTTCCTCAACGGCCGCAAGGCGACCTCCAACAAGAACGCCATCCCGATGGTCTTGGAGAACGCCCCGAAGGTCCTCTGGCAGAAGAAGGCCCGTTGGGTGGAGGACGGGAACGTGTGGACATCGTCGGGCATCACCGCCGGGATGGACATGGCTTTGGGGTTCATCGCGAAGACCCGGAGCGTCGAAGAGGCCCGCCGGATCGCCGCCTTCACCGAATACCGTTGGAATGAGGACGCCGCGGACGATCCGTTCGCCAAGTAAAGACTAAGATGGTCTCATCCGTTTCAGAGCGCGGAGGCTGAGCCCCATAAGCAAGCCGTTCAATCCCGTCGTCTTCATGACGTCGGACGACGAGATCGTTGACTTCCTCGTCGAGTGCTGGTTCGACGATCCCGAAGGTCTCACGTACCTCCGGGCCTGCGAATTCGTCGCGGACGCCGTGCACGACACGAAGACGTTCGCCCGGTTGATCGGCCTGTCGGTCCGCGCGATCACCAAGCGGGAAAGTGCCCGGGCTGCAGACGGCGGCCGGGATGCTTCCGCCTGACGCCCCGATCACCCCATCACATCTCAGGGCCGCGCCGTCTCAACCGCGCGGCCCTTCGTCCGTTTGCGCCCCGTTCGGGCGCTGTTCAGGTCTCTTTCAGGCGTCGTATCGCCCATCTCCGCGCCCGCCGCGCCCCCGCGGAGACGTGTGCCTCCGAGCCGTTCCACCCCAAGCGAACGGGTATTTGACCTCGGTGTAATCCTACGGGCACAAACCTCTATGGATCCCTGCACCCAAGGGGGGATAGAGTGCAAACAGGCATTCGAAAGTCAACGGATGCCGACTGCGGCAGCCGACCGCAAGGCGCACCCACCGCCCCCGGCCGCCTCACGCCAACCCCCGAACACGCGCCCGTCGGCGCCCCGCCTCCCTCGGCGGGGCCATGCCTCACGGGCCGAAGCGAGCCCGTCATGTCCGAATTTGAACCGCGCACCGGCGCACCTGAGGATCCGCCCGAAGCCCTGCGCCCGGCCGCGGAGGAAGGGTTTTCGACGCTGGAGCGCACGGCCGAAGCCGAGGCGCGCGACGACCGCATGGCGGCCGCCTGGGAGGCGGCCTCGATGAAGCGGGAGTTGAACCGCCAGCGTGAGCGCCACCGCGAACGCAGGAGCGCGACGATCCGCTTCGCGTTGACCGGGTGGTTCGTGGTCCTCTTCATGAGCGTGATCGTCTACGACGCGCTCCTCTGGGCGTCGTTCAAAAAGGAACTCTGGACGGACGTGTCGGCCTCCGCACGCGTGACGGTCGAGACCCTCTGCCAGACGTTGACGACGGGCATCCGATTCGGGAAGCGCATCGACAACTACCGAGGGATGGACGAGCTCCTTCAGGACACGGCGCAGGCTTCGGGCTTCGCGATCGCCTTGATGGAAGCCGGGGGCAGGAAGCTTCGCGAAGCGGGCGAGACGCCCTACGAGATGCTCAAGCTCGCGACCCTCGTCGAGTACGACGGCAACATCGCGATCCGTGAGGACGAGATGGGCCGTGCGGTGATGGCCGCCGTCATGACGCCGCAGAACCAGCGCGTCGGCTGGGTGGGCGCGTGGATTCCGGCGGAACCTTTGGAAGCGAGCCTGATGGATTCCTTCTGGGGTCAGGTGCGCGTGCAGATGCTCTCGGGGCTCGTCGGGACGATCATCCTCTTGGCTGTGCTGCTGCGCCTCACCCGTGCCGACCTCGATCAGCTCCGTGAGGCCGCGCGCCGCAGCCTCACCGCTGGGATCCACCCCGAGTCGCCCGCCCGCACCGAGCGCGTGCTGCCGCGCTCCGCCAGGAAGGCCACCGTACTGATCTTCCTTCTCGTGATGATCGTGAACGGCGTCTCGGCCCTTCAGACCGTCTCTAACCGCTACACGGAGGGGCTCCTGAGCGACGCCGAAAAGACCGGGGCGATCCTCTCCGGGAACCTGACGCGCCTCATGCGCGTGGGCCTGACCCTCTCCTCCATGGACGCGGTCGACGCGTACCTCGCGAACGTCGCGAAGGTGCATTCGGGCGCGGTGACGCTCGAAATCGTCGACGGCACGGGAAAGCGCTTGGCGGGGAGCAACCCGCCCGAAACCAAGGTGCTGGACGAAGACCGCCGCTTCGCGCTGACGCAGGAGACGCGCTCCCCGACCGCGGCCTCGCTTGCGGTGAAGGTCGGCGCGGCGTCGAAGGACGCTTATGAAAAGGAAGCCAAAGCGAAGCTCATGGGTCCGCATCCGAAGGAGGACGCCTCCGCGCTGACCCTCAAGGTCTCGCTCGCCGAAGCGCCCTGGATGGAGAAGCTGCGCTCGACGGTGTTGGACGTCGTGACGATGGTGGGCGTGTCGCTCATCTTCATGGTTGAGATCTTCCTCTTCTTCACGCGTTCGTCCGCCATCCGTCGGCCGACGCCCGGGACGCCGAAGTCGGCGCTCCTGCGGCCGCTCACCTTCTTCATGATGTTCTCGATCGACGCGGCGGTCTCCTTCATTCCGCTCGCGATGGCGAGGCTCGTGGACGTCGGGACGACGAACCGCGACCTCCTTCTCGCGCTCCCCGTCTCGACCGAAATGGCCGCGACGGGCGTCGCGGTTTTGTTCGCGGGTCCGATCGTGAAGCGCATCGGCGGGCGGGCGCCGATGATGCTCGGCATCGCCTTGGTCGCCTGCGGGTATCTGGGCTCGATGCTGGCCGCCGCCCCCTGGCAGTTCATCGCGGCGCGCGCGGTGGTCGGGATCGGCTACGGGACCGCGATCCTCACGGCGCAGGCCGTGAGCGTCAAGGACAACCTTTTGGCCGATATGTGGGCGGGGGTCTACGCGGGGAGCCTCTGCGGGAGCGCCGTCGGCGCGATGTTGGCCGAACACTTCGGCTTCGGCGTGGTGTTCGTCTTGTCCGCCATGATCCTCCTCATGCTCGTTCCGACCGCACGCGTCCTGATGGCAGGCCGGGACGGTCTCGACGGCCCGGCCGAGACCTTCCGCGACATCCACGAAGCGGACGCGGGCGAATGGCGCCCGAAGCGGGAAGAAAAGAAAACGGAGAAGAAGCTCACCACCCGCGAACTCCTCATGCTCCTCTCCGACCAGCGCTTCCTCGCCTTCACGATCGCGGCGATTCTGCCCTTCTCGGTTTTGTGCGTCGGGTTCCTCAACTACTTCCTCCCGGTGTTCCTGGACAGCGCCGGGACCTCGCAGTCCGACATCGGGCGCATCTTCATGATCAACTGCCTCCTCGTCGTCTACACGGGGCCGCTCTTCACGAAGCTCATTGAAAACCGCTCGAAGTCCTTCTGGACGATGATCACGGGCGTTTTGGCGGGTGCCTCGGTGCTGGTGCTCGCAGTCCTGCCGCCTCTTCCCGGCGCCCTGGCAGGCTCAGTGCTCTTGGGGCTCGCGACGGGTCTTCAGATTCCCGCGCACAGCGAGTACCTGCTGGAGCTTCCCGTCGCGCGCGCGATCGGCGTCGAGCAGACGATGAGCCTTTTGGACGTCCTTCAGCGCATCGGCCAGGTCGCGGGCCCGATCCTCACCGGGATGGTCTTGGCCGCCTTCACCGTCGACAAGGCCGCACTCGCCATCGGGGCCGGGTTTGTTCTAATATCTTGGCTCTTCCTCTTTTGGGAGCGCCCGGCCAAGAAGGCCCGGACGGCAAAACATGCCGCCGCTTCCTGAGATTCTTTGAACACAACGAGGTTTGCGCCAGTGACCGACTCCCCCTGCCGACAGTTTGAAGAGCGCCTCCTTTCGCTCCCGAAGCCCGATCCGCTCCGCACGGAGCCGGGAGAGGAACTGGCGCGCCGTCTTCACGCAGCCGTCTGCAGGACGATGCCGCCCGCGGGCGGCGTGACGCTGGACGCCTATTCCAAGGCCTTCGGCGAAGGGAAGCCCCCGGTCTCCCCCGTCATCCTCGACTGGGTGGAGAGGGAATCGACGAGACTCTACGGGGCGGACGCCGCCGCGACGCTCGTTCGGGAGCTCTCGCGCCGGAACGCCGTCCAGACGGCGAACCACCTGGGCCCCAGCTTCTCCGCGGAATTTTTCCAGGGAGACCTCCTCTTCGCGCTCGGCTGCAAGGAGACCGTGCCCATCTTCGCCTACGGCGGAGTGCCGTTTCTGAACGTGGGCTTCCCGCGCGGCGCCTTGATCGCACCCAACCTCCCGGGAACGCTTCAGCCCAGGAAGGTCCCGCTTCTCCCGCGCGTCGGGCGACGGCGCTTCATTTCGTCCTCGCCCGCCGTGCACCCTAAGGACGTCGACCTCCCGACGGGGGCCATCATGACCGCGGAGGAGCGCGCCGTGATGGCTCGGATCGTCGAGCGCGTGCACAGGAACCCCAAGGTCCTCCACCAAACCTCCATGCGCGACCAGTTCGCGACCGCCGGGTCGGAACTTTGGTCGATGGCGGTGGGGAACGTCCTCCCGCCCGTCTTCATGCTCGACTTCGAGACGATGATCCGCGACCTCGTCCGTTCGGACCTCCAGGATCCGGATTCGTTGGTCTCGAAGGTGCTCCTCACGCCGGAGCTCGCGATCGAAGTCCGCACCGAGTTGGCGGAGACGCGCGGCTGCTGGTTCCTCAACCCCGACGGGGCCTTGAAGCGCGGCGCCCTATTCTTCTGGGCGATCGACGACGAGGCGCGCGCCTGGTCGCTCGACCTCTCTGAGGACGGCCGGTCGCTCTTCCGCACGGAAGGCGCGGGCCCGATCGACGCCGAACCCTGGGTGAGGCTCACGCGCGAAGACCTGACCCGAGCGTTGGACGACGGGCGCCTTCAGCCCGCGCTCTACCTTTTTGTGGTCTCGGTCGCGGTGACGCACGGCCTCAACACCGGCGGGGGCGTCTACCAGATCGAATACGTCCCGGCGATGGCCTGCGGGACGCGCCGGGCGCTTCACGCCGTGGGGGACCATTCGGACCCCTACGCCGAATCGGACTTCACGACCGGGATGCTTCCGATCGGGATACGTGCGCCCTCGACGCAGTCCCTTTTGAAGACCATCCCCGCGGGAGCCTTTGAAGTGATCGCGCGAGGCGGGCTCAAGCCCGAAACCGTGGCGGCGATGCGGGAGACCACCGTCCGCCGGGCCTTCCTTCCCGCTTTGGCCTACCACTACGAGGACCTCGTCCCGGAAGCGGAGCGTACGGACGAATGGCTCGCGAGCCTCGCCGTGCCGGCGCCCATCGTACTGGACGACTGAGGTCGGCTGAGGACGACGGAACCTCGACTGCAGCCGCACCTCTTCCGGAAGATCCACGATTTCACAACCGCTCGACCCCTGCAACCACCCGACAGAACCCGACACAAGGACACCACGCATGCCCGCCCTTCTCGTCAACATCGAAGCCGTCCGACAAAACGCCGCCCGCATGAAGGAGCTCGCCATGCTCTACGGGTTCGAGTGGCTCCCGGTCCTGAAGCAGGTGGCCTCTGACGACGCCTTCCGCCGGATCGTGAAGAAGGCGGGCATTTCGGGCGTGGGCGTCGCGGACGTGCTGGCGGGGCGCGATCCCGAAAACGACGTCCTCATCAACATTCCGCCCGCGCGGCTCGCGACGGAGGCCGTGAAGCGCTTCCGCCGCGCCGCCGTGAGCTCGGTCGAAAACCTCGAAATCCTTGAAGCCGCCGCCAAGAAGGCGGGCCGCGTCTTCGACGTCGTCCTGATGGTGGACGCCGGGGACGGTCGTGAAGGGATCCCGTTGGATGAGGACCCCGAGGCGCTCCTTCGTGCGTGGCACGAGCGGAAGGCCCAAAACATCCGCATCGTGGGCGTCGGGCTCACGTTCGGGTGCTTGTCGGGCCTCGCGCCGGACGACGACGTCGTGGGGCGCGTGCTCGAAAAGCTCCCGCAGTGGCTCCCCTACATGGACCTGACGCCCGGCGAAGCCCCCGTCATCTCCATGGGCGGGACGGTCGTGTGGAACTGGCTCCAGAACGACCCCAAGCGCTTCGCGATGCCGGCACCCTGGAAGTTGGAGCTCCGCATGGGGGATCCGCTGCTGGTCGGCTTCGACATGTACCGCGGCGGCCCGCTCGTCAAGTGCACCGAAACGAAGGCGTGCTTCCGCACCGACGTCTTTGTGGTCGAAGCCGACGTTTTGGAAGTTCGCCGCAAGAAACCCTTTGAGGCGGGCACCCACGTCGGCACCGGGCACGGGGCGTCCTGCGCCGCGTCCCACCGCGAACGCCTTCAGGCGATCGTCGACTGCGGGCGGCTCCACACGGTGGTGGACGGCCTGGAGCTGCTGCTCCCCGGTGCGGAACTCATCGACTTCGCCGGGAACTACGCGATGCTCGACATCGGCGGGATGGAGGAGCCCTTGAAGGTGGGCGACGTCGTCCGCTTCAAGCCCGACTACTGGGCCGTGGGGACGATGATGCGGTCGGCCACCGTGCCGAAGGTCTTCGTGACGGAACTGCCGGTGGAGCTCCCTGAGCCGAACTGAGTCGGCCGGCTGTTTCTCGACGGAGAAAGCTCTTCGGACGGTCGGGATGATGACGACGGGCGCTGCCGGAGAGTTTTCCGGGGCGCCCTTCCCGTTTTCAGCGTCTTCCCGATCGGGAATTACGGTCACGTACGTCTTTGAGCTATTGAATCCCGGGCGCGCAGGCGGCATGATGGAAGGTGTAGGTCGGTTTTGCCCGGCCGACCCGAGAAGAACACCGCAACGACCCCTTCCGCTCGCCCCCGAGCAAGGCCCCCACATGTCCCTACGTCCCCGCACCCGGTCCGCTTTTCACCGCCTCGCAGGCTTCGCGCTCGCGGGGCTCTTCGCCGCGACCGTCGGGGCGTGGACCACGGGGAATGCGTGGGCGGCCGAGACGGCACCCCTTGCCCCCGTCACCGTCGCCCACGCGGAAACCAACCCCGCCCACGACCTCTCGATGCACGGGAGCGACCTCCACGCCCAGACCGACCACGAGCACGAACCGTTCGTCGTCGCCTACGTCGAGGGCGGGCCTTTCGTCGACTACCAGCGCGTGTTGGCGGGCGTCGCGAAGGGGCTCGAAACGATGGGCTGGATCGAGGACGGCGACGTCCCGATGCCGGAAGGGACCGAGAGCGCCGAACCCATTTGGAACTGGTTGTCGGAGCACGCCGGCGGCCGGATCGTCTTCGCGAAGGACGGCTTCTATTCGGCCGGGTGGGATGAGTCGAACCGCGATGAGATGTTCGCGGCCATCGGGAAGATGAAGCACGTCGACGCGATCCTCGCCTTCGGGACGTGGGCCGGGACGGAGTTTTCGAAGCTCCCCGACGGGAAGCGCACGACGCCGGTCGTCGTGGCGTCGGTCACGAACGCGCTCGAATCCGGAATCGTGAAGTCCTTGGAACGGTCGGGCGTCCCGAACCTTGTGGCCTCCATCGAACCCGACCGCTATCCGCGCCAGCTCTCCATCTTCCAGAGCGTCTTCTGGTTCCGAAAGCTCGGGATCGCCTATGAGGACACCCCTGCCGGGCGCGGGAGCATTGCGTTGAAGGCGCTCGAAAACACCGCCATGTCGCTCGGGATCGAACTGATCCGCTGTACGGACCGCTTCGACGTCGCGGACGTGAACGTCGCGGCGGCGCGCCTCAAAGCCTGCCACCGGCAGTTGGTCGAGCGCGGCGCGCAGGCCGTCTATCTCACCGCCAACGTCGGCCTCACGGCCGATACCGCGGCGGACGTGTTGGAACCTTTGATCGAAGCGAAGCTCCCGACCTTCTCCCAGGTGGGGTCCTTCGACGTGGCGAACGGGGCGCTCCTTTCCATTTCTGAGGCCAACCTCGCCGACGAAGGGGCCTTCTCCGCCGAGCAGCTCGTGAGGATTCTGGAGGGTCAGAGCCCCGAGGCGATCAACCAACGTTACGAAGGCGCGGTGAGCCTGGCGGTGAACCTTGAAACCGCGAAGCGGATCGGGTGGGAGCCGCCCCTGGAGATTTTGGTGGCGGTGGACGAGTTCTATCCGAAGCGGGAAGACGGGGAGACGGATGCGGCGGATGACGTTGAGGCGGCCGAACAGACGCCCGGTGAGGACGCCGAACCCTGAGATCGGCGCGCCTTGCTGATCCCGATCGGGATCTCTGAGATCGAACACATTCACCCGCGGCCGGGGCTCCCCGCCGCGGGTGTTTTCATGTCCGGATTGCTCATTTGCATCACGGTTTTCGACAGCATGTCGAAAACCGGCACTTGCCTGAAGCGGAAACGTATCGTTGCATTCGTCGGTTTCCATAGGGTCTCTGAGTTAATCCATACGCCTTAAATGACCCGGGTTCAGTTTTGGCCGTGCGTGAACGCCACGTGAAAAACAACTTATTACACACCGGCTGAACGCTTGTTCATTCCCTTGAAAATCAAGGCAAGTGCGAAAGATCGGAATTCGAAATACCGAAAAGACTGAACGTTCAGCGCACCCGAACAGTTACGCCTTTGCCTATGGTGAGGCCATCGCCATCCCCAACGGACGCGATGTTCAACCGGCCGAACGGTAGGGGCCGGAACAATCAGAACAAGGAAAAAACATCATGTTCAAGAAGTCTCTTACGGTGCTCGCCGTTCTCGGCGCCTTTGCGGGCACGGCAATGGCCGCCGACGTCACCGTCTACGGCGTCGTCGACGCCGGTCTCGCCTACACGCACGACAAGACCACGGCCGACGCTACGGTCGGCAATAATGCGCTCACGGCGAACGAAAAGAACGACGAATTCCGCATGGATTCGGGCAACAACTCCGCAACGCGCTTCGGCATCCGCGGCACGGAAGACCTCGGCAACGGCCTGCAGGTCGGCTTCATCCTCGAAAACGGCTTCGATGCCGACACCGGCGCCCTCTCGACCGACGACACGATCTTCGACCGTCAGGCCACGCTCTCGCTCTCCGGCAACTTCGGTACGGTCTACATGGGCCGCATGAGCACGCTCGTTTCCGATACGGGTTCCGTCGGCTTCTACGGCTCGATGGCCTCCGCCTTCGGCTCCGGCTGGTCCTCGAACATCGCCGGTCACACGGCCGTGATGGCGAACTACCAGACGCGCTACAACAATGCGATCACGTACGTCTCGCCCGAATTCGCCGGCACGAAGATCTACGCGCAGTACGCCATGGGCGACGACGAAGAAAACACGATCCGCAACGACCGTTACGCCGCTTTGGGTGCCGAATGGAAGGCCGGTCCCATGGACTTCGGCGTCTTGGTCGATTGGCTCGACAAGGATTCCTCCGAACACGGCGCGGGCTTCGACGCCCGCATGAACGTTCAGGACCAGTACACGGTGAACTTCGCCGGTTCCTACGACTTCGGCGTTGCGAAGGCCTTCGCCGCCGTCCAGTACTTCAAGGACGCTCGCGACGCGGGCGGCATCCTCGACCACATGGGCTTCTTCGAAATCGGCAACGCAGGCGACCAGGTCTTCAACAAGGCCAACACGGCCGCCGAAGGCTACGGTCTGCACCTCGGCGCGACGTTCGACGCGCTGGGCGGCACCTTCCTGGCCGGCGTCGGCTACATGGACGGCGAACTCGACTATGCCTACGACGGCCACGTCGCCGACATCAAGGCCTACTCCGCCTCGCTCGGCTACGAATACGCCCTCTCCTCGCGCACCAAGCTCTATTCGGGCGTGGGCTATCTCAAGCAGGAAGCCGACGGCGTGAAGACGGGCGTTGCCTCCGGCAACTGGAAGTATGAAGGCTACGACGTGATCGCCGGCCTGGTCCACACGTTCTAATCGAAGACCCCGGGACGGCCCCAACCAGACCAGCCGTCCCGACAGTCTTCAAACCTAAGACCCCGGAGATTGGGAAAGAGCTCCGGGGTCTTTTCACGTCCGCCGAATCCCTGACGGGCCCCCAAAAACTCTTGCTTTTCAAGGGCTTCAATTCCACCTCGGCGTATACCCCCTACCCTGAAAAGGACTGAGGAATGCGGTTTTCCAAGGCGGCCACGTAAAATCGACGGCGAATCGGAGGCGATGGCAAGAATCCGCCTGATTCCGCCCATTGCAGAGCACGACGACACGTAAACCTCGGGACGGATCCGCGCGGGCCGCCCAGGCCGATTCCCCTGGGCCGGGCCGCCCGGCGCCCGACCCGGTAGAATCCACTCCGACATCGCGTTGGAGGTACGTCCGGGCGGAGGGATACTGAGTCCCTGCGCGGCGGGCGTTGAGAGAGTCTCCCATCACCGGATCAGGTTAATGCCTGCGGCGGGAAACGCGCTTCACGGGCACGGGTGCAGGAAGGCGGGAACGCCTTTCCGGCGCCGTGCGCCCGCCTTCGGCACGGTGACCTTCCTTCTTTGACGACAAGGTCCGCCATGCAAAACAAGTCTTCTGAAAAACCCGTTCACCTCATCCGCCACCCGCGGTCGGACGAGGATCCGGACGACCCCCTTGAGCAGTGCCGCCGGGACTTCCGGTTCGGCCATATCCTCGACGCCAACGGTCACCGCGTACCGCTGCGACGGATCGAACTGACCGACACGCCCTCAGCTTTCGGCGGCGGCCGAAACCCCGTCTTCTTCGTCCCCGACACGTCGGGACCCTTCGGCGCGGACAACCGCGTCGCGGGCTGCTGGAGCAGTCCTTTTGCGGACGCGGAGGAAGGCGTCGCCCGGGGCCCGGGCAAAACCCAGCTCTCGCTCGCCCAATGGGGCGTCGTGACGCCCGAGATGGACTTCGTCTCGGCGCGTGAAAACCAGGGCCGCGAGGCCTTCCTCAAAAGCGTCGAGGACTGCGCCAACCCCAAGGTCGACCGCCTCGTCGCGGACCTCTTCAAGACGCCCGCCTGGACGGGCGAACTCGTGCGGCGGGAGGTCGCCGCCGGGCGCGCCGTGATTCCCGCGAACCGCTCCCACCGGAGGCTGGAGCCCACCATCATCGGGAAGGCCTTCCGCACGAAGATCAACGCCAACTTCGGCGCGACGCCGGGCGGCGGGAAGTCCTCTTCCATGGAGCTCATCGGCGCCGCGATGCTCGCCGGAGCCGACACCGTGATGGATTTGTCGGTGGGGCCCGGCATCGGGAAGATGCGCCGGGAGGTGCTCCGCTGGGCGTCGGTGCCGGTCGGCACCGTCCCCATCTATGAGGCCCTGGAGCGCGCGGGCGGCGACCCGGAGAAGCTCGACATGGCGCTCTTCGCCCGGGTGATGAGGGAGCAGGCCGCCGACGGCGTCGACTACATGACGATTCACGCGGGGGTGCTTCGCCGCCTCGTCGAAGCGACGAAGCACCGACTCACCGGCATCGTCTCGCGCGGAGGCGGCATCATGGCCGCGCACATGCACCGGCACGGCTGCGAAAACTTCCTCTATGAGAACTTCGACGAGATTCTGGAGATCGCGCGTGAGTACGACGTGACGCTCAGTTTGGGGGACGGGCTCCGCTCGGGGTCCGCCATGGATGCGAACGATGCCGCGCAGTGGGGAGAGCTCGAAGTGATCGCTGAGCTCGGCAAACGCGCGCAGGCGAAGGGCGTGCAGGTGATGATCGAAGGCCCCGGGCACATCCCGATGCCTGGCATCGCCGCGAATCAGGAGCTGAACGACCGCCTCACGGGCGGGGCGCCCTTCTACACCCTGGGGCCCTTGGTGACCGACTCGGGTGCCGGGTGGGACCACGTGACCGCCGCGATCGGCGGCGCGATGATCGGGGCCGCGGGCGCGTCGATGCTCTGCTTCGTGACCCCCAAGGAGCATCTGGGCCTCCCCGACGTCAACGACCTCAAGGAAGGCATGGCGGTCTTCCGCATCGCCGCCCACGCCGCGGACATCGCGAAGGGGCGCGACATGGCGATCCTGCGGGACCGGTTGATGTCGGCCGCGCGCTTTGAATTCCGCTGGCGCGACCAGTACGCGCTCTCTTTCGACCCCAAGTACGCCGAGCGGCTTCGCGGTGTGACGCTCTCGGGTCGGGGCGCCGACGAGGCGCACTTCTGCTCGATGTGCGGACCGAAGTTTTGCCCCATGAAGATCGCGCGGGACTGGTTCAAGGACTGAAGGACGGGAATCGGGAGAAATCAGCCGGATCGGGTGTCCGGGGACGAAGAACGGACGGCTCCGGCGCGGTCCGGCCGCTTCCGGAAACGTCTCGTGAATTCTTCATGACGCCCGCAACGGCCCCGCTGGGCGATAATTCGCCGTGAGGTCGGGCGGCGCCCGGGGCGGGTCGGCACTTTCCCCGCGCCCGGACCGCCCGGACCTCGCGCTTTCGGTACGAAGGCATCCGCGTACCGCTCAACCCGTACCGCTCCACTCGTCCCGCACCGCACTCCTCTGCCAAGACCATGCTTCACGACCGCCGCACTTCGCTCATCCTTCTCGCCGCCACGTCCCTTCTCGGCTCGGCCCTTTTGTCCGGCTGCGGCGCGATGGCGGACACCTGGGAGCGGGGGCTCCCGATGCCCGGCTTCTCGGTCACGGGCGGCACCGCGGGTGAGGACCCGGGGAAGGACTACGTCCCCTCGATGGAGGTCGACCCGGCGAAGTTGGTCGGCGGCTGGGAGGAACCGGTGCCGGGCCAGCCCGGGCGCTTCCAGGGCTACAGGCTCAACAAGGACGGGACGGCGTCCTCCATCAACATGGCGACCCTCGCCGTCAACCGCTGGAGCGTCAAGGGCGACATCCTCACGCTCTACGGCGACAGCATCGGGAACGGCATCACGATCCCCTTCGCGATGGAGTACTTGATCGAAGAGGTGACGCCCAATACGCTCAAGATCCGTCAGGGGAGCCTGGAGCACCACTTCGAGAAGGTGCTGTAAGACTCGGCGCCCTGATCCGTCCGGTCCGCTCCTGAGGTCTTGGAGGCTGAGGAGGTCGACGGACACGGATGAGAAAGCCGCCCAAGGCACCACGCCCGGGCGGCTTTTCGTTGTCGGCTCTCCCAAGGGTGCCGGTCGTCAGTCGTCCAACGCCGCCCGCACGGCCTCCTCCGCATGAATGACGGTCGTGTCGTAGACGGGCAGGTCCGTATCGGCCTGGGAGACCAACATCCCGATCTCGGTGCAGCCGAGGATGACGGCTTCGGCGCCCTGCTTCCGGAGGTCTTCGATGACGCGAAGGAACGCCGCCTTCGATTCGGGCTTCACGACGCCGACGCAGAGCTCCTCGAAGATCACGCGGTTCACCATCTCGACGTCCGCCGCAGAGGGAATCATCACTTCCAAGCCTTGAGTCGCGAGCCGGTCCTTGTAGAAGGGCTCGGTCAACGTGTATTTGGTCCCGAGGAGCGCGACGCGCTTGACGCCGTCCCGCCCGAGCGCCCTCCCCGTCGCCTCCGCGATGTGGAGAAGCGGCACCGAGACGGCCGCAGCGGTCTCATCCGCCACTTTGTGCATCGTGTTGGTGCAGATCAGGACCATGTCGGCGCCCGCCGCTTCGAGTCCCTTCGCGCAGTCGGCGAGGATCCGGGCGGCCTTCTCCCAGTCGCCCGACGACTGGCACCGCTCGATCTCGTCGAACTCCACGCTCCAGAGGACGATCTTCGCGGAATGGAGGCCGCCCAGGCGCTCCCGCACGGCGCGGTTGATGAGTTGATAGTAGGTGACGGTAGACTCCCAGCTCATCCCGCCGATGAGACCGATCGTTTTCATGATGCGGAACCTCCCTTCCCGTCTGTCTTCTTTCATCTTTGGACCGCGGACCATCCGCGGACGTTCTTCCCAACGATAAGCGCCCGGCAGTGCGGGCGCATCGGGAGGATCCTGAAGGGGATCCGTCAAGGATCAGAACACAAGGAATCAGTCCGAAAACCTCGCGTGGAGCCGGTCCTGGATTTCAAGAAGCAGATGGTCGAGCTTGCGGATCGCCCAGAAGGCGGGGACGGAGAGCAGAATCCCGAGCCCCACGGTAAGGACCGCCTCGTCGATCCCGTGGGCGTGAAGCCCGAAGACGGTGGGCGCCTCCGGGTGCACCGTGCAGACGGCCATCGAGGAAAAGCTGCGGATGAGGCCGTCGACCGCGCCCCTGAGCCCCAGCATCGGAAGCACCACGACCAGGGCCTTCGCCCAACGGATGCGCTTGCGCGCAATGCCGCCCGCGCGGCGCAGGATCGAGGTGATGCGCACGCTGCGCTCACGAAGGGGCAGCGCGTCGATCGCGTCGGCCGTCCCCATCGAGGTCGCCTCGAAGCGGCGCACGCTCGCCGTCGCCCAGACGATCAGAAACCAAAGTGCGGCGCCGCAGAGGAGAAGCGCCGTGAGAACGTCGCCGTCGAGAACAAAGAAGTCCCGCGGCCACGGGTCCTCCATCACCCATCGGGCGGCCCAAGCGGTTGGGGTCATCATGACGAAGCCTCCCACGGGGTGATGAGAGGAGACATTTGGGGTGCGGGTTCCGCACCCGTCAGGTCGCCCGGACGACGGGGACCGATGGGGGCTCTGATGTGGGTTTCGGGCATGTTCGGTGTCACTCTCTCGTTGAGAACCATTCTCAATTGGAGAACAGTATAGAGACAGCATACCCAAGCCGCGCGCGTCGGCCCAACGTGCTTTTGACGCGGGTCGGCGTCTACGACATTCACCCTATGTCAGAGATGCCTGCGCCCCATGCGGGTACCCGAGGGACACCCGGACAGAAACGAAATTGTTGCCGGTTGACACGCTAGGCCGTCCTCATGAGAACGCGCCTCCCGAACGGTGGGGGTACCGGACAGCCGCAGGGGGAAGAAACTTCCGTCGTCGGGATCGCAGGAACGGTCAGTTCCCCTCCCCGTCCGGCCTTCTGTGAAACATGATCTGCGCCGCCCTGAAGAAAGGCGCACGGGAAATAGCACGGGGAAGGCGCAGGGGAGCACGGCCGTACGGTACGAAAAGGAAAGGCGCCCGGCGTCTTGATGCCGGTACGCCTTTCCTTCGGCTTGCTTCCGCTTTCTTCCGTTTCGATTCGCCGCAGCGGCGCGGGCGGCGCTCAGCTGCGGGTTTCGGCTTCCGCGACGGCCTGCGCGGGCGTCTTCGTCCCCTCCGCGACGTCCTTCAAACCCATCCCGTAGCGCTGGATCATCGCGATCGGGGCTTGGGTGAGGAGCACGAGCTGGATTTCGCTCGGTTCCGCCGCCCCTTCCGGGACGTCCATGTAGGTGTGGAAGCGCACTTCGCCGTCGGCGTAGTTAAGTTCGAACGCGCCGCGCTTCATGCCGGAGTTCGCACGCGTCACGAATTCGGCGGCGTCCGCGCGGCGCTCGGCCGGGACTTCGAAGGGCACGACCGCGTAGCAGTGCACGAACTCGTCCTCGACGTCGACGATGACGTTGCAGTATTCGACGCCGCCCTCAAAGCGCGAGCCCGTCATGAAGTAATTGTCGGTTTCGTCGAAATCGTACTGCCACTCGATGTGGTCGAAAAACTTGCGGACGGTTTCGGTGAGCTGCTTTTGGTTCATGGGTTTTCTCTCTTTTGGGTGATGTGGTTACCGGACGGGTGGTGGGGCGCCAGGACTTTCGCTGTCCGGGCACCCCACGGATTGTGCCTCAAACGGGTGCCTCCCAGCCGTCGCCGTACTCGATCTTGACGGTGTCCGCGTCCAGGCTCTCGCCGGGCGAGACGGTGACGGGGTGTTGGTCCTCTTCCGTGAAGCCGATGGTCTCACCTTCCTCCAACACGGCGCCGTACTCGAGCACGTAGAGGGCGCCCATGAGGACGAAGTTGAGGACGTCGTCGGGATCGGCCTTCTCTTCCGGCACGTCGAGCACTTCGATTTCCTTGAAGCCGAAGGCCGAGAGGCCGTCGGTCCCGGCGCAGAAGCCCTCCTCCGACATCCAGAGGTTGATCCAAACGAGGCTCCTGAGCGGCAGCAAGTCCTCGTCCTCCTTCATGGGCTCCGCGCCCTCGTGGTAGGCCTGCGGCTCGAAGACCGTGCCGCAGGTGTAGACGCCCAACGCGCCGGGGAGCTTCGCGGCGGTGGCGGTGAGCTTGACGAGGAGCTTCGCGCGCGCCTTCGCGAGGGCGAGGCCGACGTCTTCGTCTGCATCCCCGGGCTCCACGCCGGAGAACGGACCCATCACGGCGACGACGAGGTTCGCGGCGTGCCGCTTGGTCGTTTCGACCGCCTCGGGCCAAAGGAAGTTGTGTTCGGCGCTCTCCTCGGCTTCGCCGTCGGGAACGGGGAACGGCATCGGCATCACCGAGCAGAGGAAGTCGTCGACCGAGAAGGTGAGCGGTCCGGCCGCTCCGTCCTCAGCGTCGGGGTCTTCTCCGTCACCCGCAAAAAGCGCCTCATCGGCCTCGTCGGGCTCATCGGGCTCGATGTCCCACTCCTCTTGGAACGCCTTGAGGAAGGCGGCGCGGGCGAACCCGGGCTTCTCCGTCAGCACGACCGTGAAGAAGGGTCGGCGGGGGGGCGAAAGCGCCCGGGCGATCTCGTCGTCGGTCGGCTCGTAGTCGTCGGGGACGGCGGCCCCGTCGTGGGTGTGGAATCGGTCTTCGGACATGGGGCATCCCCCTTGGATGGTGTTCGATGGTGGTCAGTCGAGCGCTCCGGCTTCGACCAACATCGCCGTCAGCGCCTCGTGGCCCGTCGCGGCGGCGTAGGTGAGCGCGTCGCGGCCGTCCGTGTCCTTCGCCTTCGGGTCGGCGCCCGCGGCGAGGAGCGCGCGCACCACGTCGACGTGACGTTCGCGCACGGCGAAGAGCAGCGCCGTCATCCCGGTCTTCATCGGGAGGTTCGGATCGGCACCCGCCTTCAGAAGCGCCTCGACCACCACGATGCGGCCCAACCGGGCGGCCTCCGACAGGGGCGTCTCGCCGCTGCGGCCGGTACGGTCGGGTTCGGCGCCGACCGTGAGGAGGAACCGGAGCGCGCCGACTTCGCCCTCCCGGGCGGCGATGAGAAGAGGCGTCTCGCCCGCGTCGCTGCGGGCGTTGACGTCGGCCCCGGGGGCGGCGAGAAGCGTGCGGAGCGTCTCGACGTCGCCCGAGCGGGCCGCATGGTGGAGCGCGGTCGCGCCGAACCGGTCGGTCTGGAGGCCTCCGGCGCCCGAGCCGCCCTCCGCGGCGAGCTTTTCGCCCACCGCCTTGACGACTTCGGAAAGGTCGGCCGCCGCGGCATAGTCCATGAGCGTGCGGCCGTCGCGGTCGGAAAGACGCAGGTCGGGCGGGACGGGAAGATCCTGACGCGCGAGGATCCTCAGCACCGCGTCGCCCTTTCGCCCGTAGGCGAGCATCATGAGGGGCGTTCGGCCGTCTCGCGTCTGGGCGTTGGGATCCGCCCCTGCGGCGAGGAGTTCGTCGATCACGAGGGGGTTCGCCTGCAGCGCCGCGTGGTGAAGCGCGGTGAGCCCTTCGCGGTCCGCCGTGAAGACGCTCGCCCCGGCCTTGAGAAAGAGCCTCACGATGGGAAGCGCCGACCCCTGCGCGGCGAGCATCAGGGGCGTTTCGCCCTCGTCGTTCCTGGCGTCGACCTCGTCCGGGCCCTTCGCCCGGGCGAGAAGCGCCTGCACCACGCCGGCCTGACGGCCCCGTACGGCTTCAAATAGGGTTTTGCCGAGCATCTTGTTCTCCTTCGTGGTCAATGCATGTTGGCGGAATCGCTGAGCCGCAGCCCCGCCGCCGCGGCCGCGCCGCGGGCGGCCGGGACCGTTCGGGCGGGAAGAAGCGCCAATACGAAGCCGTCCGAATCGACGTCGAGCGCGGCGATCCTCAACGGGATCCCGAGGGCTTCGCAGACCGCGTCGAAGCTTCGCGCATAGACCGGCACCTCATCGTCCTCAGGCGGGAGCGGAATCGCTTCGAACCCGCGCTCCCGGAAGAGCGCGGCCGCAGGGAGCGAGGCGACCGCCGCGCAGAAGTCATCCGCTTCGGTCTTCCAGTCGACCTCGACCGCGACGCCCCACCCGATCAGCAGATCCGCGACCATCCGCGGGAAACGGTCGGCGGCTTCAAGGTCTCCGTACGACCTCTCCCGGGTGAAGGGATTCACCCAGTCGCCGGGCGAAAACGCAGCGTCGACGAGACCACGGGCGAGAAGCTCGACCTCGTGGAGAGGCTTCTCTTCAGGAGCGAGAAGCTTCAGGAAGAAGAAGGTCGTGCGGATGCGCTCCGTACGGGCTTCAGGGGTGAGCGCGGTGGAGGTTTCGGGGGCCGAAGAAGCGGCGCAAGCTTCGGGAGCGCCGGGCGCATCTCCCTTTTCGGGTTGAAGAACGGCCTCGGCCTCAAGTTCGGAGGGGTCTTCGGGACGGGTCGACGGCGCCTGAGGCGCACGCGCACGGATGCGCGCGAAGAAGGATGAGCCGGACCCCGCCCGAGCCGGATGGACTTCCGGGACCGCCGGTTCTTCGTTCGCTTCGACGGGTTCCCCGGCTTCTTTCGCTGCTTTCGTTGCGTTTGATTGAGGCGCAACGGGCGCACCACCCGTCGCAGGCTCCGGAGCCGCTTGGGGCGCCCTCGCCCGGATCCGCGCGAAGAAGGATGAACCGGACGGAGCTTCGGCGTCCTCTTCGGGCGTTGCGGGTTCGGGTGCAGGCGCGGGTCCGCAATCATCTTGAGGCCCGGCGGGAGCATCGTTGCCGGACGAGGCGGGCTCAGCGGCCCCAGCGTCTTCAGGCTTCGGATGCATCTCCCTCCAAGCGCTCACCGCATCGAGGAGCTTCCCCACGACGCGGGCATGACCCTCGGCGGCCGCGCGGTCGAGCGCGGTGCGGCCTTCGGCGTCCGATGCCGTCGGGTCGGCCCCGGCCTCGAGGAGCCGCTCCGTCATCGCCTCGGCAGAAGCCGGGTTGCCGTGCCCGGCCGCCGTCATAAGGGGCGTGACGCCCTTCACGTCCGCGAGGTTCGGGTCGGCTCCCGCATCGAGAAGGATCTGCACGAAGTCTTCCGCGGCGGGTCCTTCCGCCCTGAGGGCGAGGTGCAGAGGCGTCGCGCCGCCCGTGATCTGCGCGAAGGGCGACGGATCCCCTGCGGGCGGCATCGCGCGGTTGGGATCCGCACCGTTCGTGAGAAGCACGCCCGCCGCGCTCGTCGCCCAATCGGCGCCGCCCGCGCGCCAGCCGCGCCCGAGCTGCTGCGCGAGGATCAGAAGCGGCGTGCGGCCTTCCGGATCGGCGGGGGCGTCCGCAACGAAGCGGGCACCGCCCCGCTCTTGAAGGGCTGGCGCGCGGAGCATCATGGTGAGCGCGCGGCGCCAGTCCTGAAGCGTGAGTCCGGAGGGCAGCCGCGTGGGCGAGCCCGGCGCCCAGATGAGCATCCGCATCGCGCTCGTGCCTTCGGTCATGCGGCCGCCCGGGGCCTTCTGATTGAGGCGTGCGGCGGGGTCGGCGCCGGCGTCGAGGAGCAGTTCCATCGCGCCGACGGCCATCGCCTCAGCCGCGGCGGAGAGCGGCGTGAGCCCCTGCTGGTCACCCTCCGCCGCGGGTTCGTCCGGAGCGAGTCCGAGCCGGATGAGTGCGGCGGTCTTCGTTTCGTCCCGCATCGCCGCGGCCTCCTGGGCCGTCGCGCCGCCCGTGAGGAGCAGAAGCGAACACCGTTCGGTTTTCCCCAGGACTTCATCGCCGTGGGCGAGCCAGGGGGCGAGAAGCCGCGAACCCGCCTTGACGGCGAGGTCGCGCGCCGTGCGCCCGAGACTGTTGCGGGCTTCGCGGTCGAAACCGAAGCGCTCGACCAGAATCTTCGCGATCATGAGCGCGTAGGTTTCGCGTACGACCGCCTCCTCTCCGGGCAGGTTGCGGAACGCCTCGACCGCCCGGGCGACGAGGTGCAGAAGCGTGTCGCCCGTGCCCTCCTCGCGGCCCGAGGGCTTCACGACCGCCTTCTCCAAGGCGCGGAAGAAGGGATGGACGAGGTTCGCGGCCGCCCGCTGCGCGGCGTTCCTGCCGGAAGAGTCCCGAGGAATCATCGAGGCGCCGCCTTGGAGGAGCACGGTGACGGTTTCGTCAAGCGACGCCGGATCGTCGGGCCAGTCCCGGGGACCCGCCGCGACGCGCAGGAGCGGCGTCAATTCCGACCGGTCGACGGCGTTCGGATCCGCCCCGCGGCGGAGCAGGACCGCGACGGCTTCGGCGTCGAGCGCCTCCGCCGCGTGGGAGAGCATCGTGCGGCCCGATCCGTCCTCGGCCGTCACCGAGACGACTTCATAAAACGGCAGACGGTCTGCGGCGCCCGCCCGCCGGTCGGCGAGAAGGGCTTCGCGCGGAGAAAGAGGTCCGGGGTCAAGGTTGGCGGCCATGTCGTGGCTCCGTGAAGTGTTTCTTCGGAATGGGGTTCGGGAGCGCCGCCCGGGGATGCCGGGGATGTGCGGGTCCGGGCGGCGCGGCCGTTCTTCCAAGCCGCCGAGCCCTCAACGGGTGCGGCGCCGGGGCGTCATTCGATCGCCTTCGCCCAGGGGTGCTCGAGCCAGGCGCCGCCCGGCTCCAGGAGTTCGACGCAGGCGCCGCCAGCGTTTTCGATCCACTCGGCGGCTTCGTCTTCGCCCGCGGAAATCCGCCAGAAGAGCCCGCCGAAGAGGTACGAGACGCCGAAGTCGCGCCAACCCTCAAAGCGGGCCGCGGCTTCTTCCGCACAGACCTCAAGGATCGAGTGCGCGGTGTCCTCGTCGATCATCCCGACGAAGTAGCCCCAGCGCACGAGCGCCGCGGCGCGGCCGATGTCCCAACCGCGCATGGCTTCCGCGGGAACCTTCTCCGCGAAGTGGCGGGCGAGCCGCCAGCGCATCATCGCGCCGGGAACGTCTTCGGGATCCTCTTCCGCGGCGATTTCGTTGAAGTCTTCGGTCGCCGCCATCTGGGCGTAGAGCGCGGACATGCCGCCCTCTTCCAGAAGATCGGAGAGGCGTTCACCCAATTCGTCCGGGGTGTCTATCCCCCAGAAGTTGGAGAGGATGCCGCGGACCTGCTCCTCCATTTCGGGCGAGCGCGGTTCGCACTCGAGCTGATCCGGGATGTGGCCGTTGAGGTTGCCGACGATGCCGCCGAGGAGGTACCCGAAGACCTTCGCTTCCGGAGAGCCTTTCGCGTAGGTTTGAGGTGCGGCCTCGTCGTAGTCGGTGCGGAGTTGATTGATGAAGTCGTAGGCGTTCTCGAACCCTTCGTCGGCGTCCGCCTGCGGATCAACCGAAATGCCGTGGGCCTGGGCCTGCGCCTGGAGGTTGGCGATCAACGCATCGGGGTCGAAGCCCTGGCCGGACTGCGCGGCGCCGACGGCCGCGAAGGCCGCGGCCTGCGCCTGTGCGACGAGGTCGGCCTGGTTCGCCATGGTGGCCTGGAGCTGCGCCTTCATCTGAGCGAGCATTTCCGGGTTGTTCCCGTAGAGCTGCTCCATCATCTTCATCTGGGTCTCGACGGCGTCCTGCTGAATCTTCAGGACGGCTTCGGCCTGTTCGCGTGCGAGTTGTTCAGGGGTTTTGGTCATGTAAACTCCTCTCCTCCCGTGTGGAGGACCTGCGATGTTTCGGTTCCGGCGGCGGTTGCCGCGCCGCGGACCTCGGGTGTTGATCCTTCAAGGCTTCCAAACCTCTCGGACCTCCCGGCCTCCTCCCTGCGGCCGGTCATGATGGGTGGCGGTGGAGGCGTGCGGGACGTCCCGCACGCCCATAAATCTGTCGGTTTACGCCTTCGCGGTGACGCCGATCTCGGCGGCCGCGGAGGGGTGTTCGGTTTCGGTCTCGGTTGCGTGTTCGGCAGTGGGAGCGTTCTCTGCGCCCGAAGCAGGTTCGGCGGACTCGGCGCGCCCGGCGGACAAGCGGTTCTCATCATTCGCCTCGGTCGCTTCGGCCCCTGCGGGAGCCTCTCCCCGCGCCTCTTCCCCGG
>OGHV01000600.1_pt1 | contig 24492 bp, 20 predicted proteins | sample 1571551 | NCBI WGS metagenome assembly OGHV01 (sample SAMEA2581960, study PRJEB24529) | metagenome | biome: Human gut stool | place: China | collected 2011 | reverse complement strand
AAATCGGCGTGCGGATTTCCTGGTAGCCGTAGCGCTCCAGAACGCCCACGCACGTCGACTGCACGTGCTGCCAAACGGCGGCGTCCTGCGGGAGCATGTCGTTCATGCCCTTGACGCCCGTAAACTTTTCCTTCGCCATTCTCTGTTTCTCTCGGGGCGGGCCAGTCCGGGCGCCTCCCCTTCTCTTTTAGTGCACTGATCCGGTTCGGATTCCTTCAACGCCGGGGCGCGGTCTTCACCTCACGCCGTAGGTCGAAAGAACGAATTTTTCTATCATATCTTGAAAGTCCCGCTCCATGTCGGGACCCTTCAGGCTCGCCACCTTTTCGCCGCGCACGTAGACCGGCGCGACGGGGCTCTCGCCCGCACCGGGAAGGCTGATCCCGATGTCGGCGGCGCGGCTCTCGCCCGGGCCGTTGACGACGCAACCCATGACGGCCACCGTCATGCTCTCGAAGCCCGGCGCGCGCTCGCGCCACTCGGGCGCGCGCTCGCGCAGGAACGCCTGGGTCGAAGCCGCAAGCCTCTGGAAGAGGTCGGAGCTCGTGCGCCCGCAGCCCGGGCAGCTCGTCACCATCGGCGCGAACGCGCGGATCCCCATCGACTGGAGGATTTCCTGGGCGACGACGACCTCCTCCGTGCGCGGGGAACCGGGGGCGGGCGTCAAGGAGACGCGGATCGTGTCGCCGATGCCGTCCTCCAAAAGGCAGGCCAAGGCCGCGGCGGACGCGACGATCCCCTTCGAGCCGATCCCGGCCTCCGTCAGGCCCAGGTGGAGCGCGTAGCGGCAGCGCTCGGAGAGGCGCCGGTAGACGGCGAGCAGGTCCGGCACGGCGGACACCTTGGCGGAGAGAACGATGCGGTCCGCGGGCAGCCCCAAACGCACGGCGGCGTCCGCGGACGAGACGGCGCTCTCCACCAACGCTTCGCGAAGCACGGCCTGCGGCGTCAGGAGGTTCCCCTTCGCGGCGTTCTCGTCCATCATGCGGGCGAGAAGCGCCTGATCGAGGGAGCCCCCGTTCACGCCGATGCGCACCGCCGCGCCGGTGCGCTTCGCGGTTTCGATCATCATCGCGAAGTTCTCTTCGCCCTTGGCGCCCTTCCCGACGTTCCCCGGGTTGATGCGGTACTTCGAGAGCGCTTCGGCGCACTCGGGCACGTCCGCCAAAAGCTTGTGCCCGTTGTAGTGAAAGTCCCCGACCAGGGGCACCCAGATCCCGGCGCGGTCGAGCTTTTCGCGCAGTTCCACCACGGCGCGCGCGGCTTCGGGCGTGTTGACCGTGAGGCGCACGAGTTCGCTTCCCGCGCGGGCGAGCGCCACGGTCTGCGCGTAGGTCGCCTCGACGTCCGCCGTCGGCGTGTTCGTCATCGACTGCACGACGACGGGCGCGTCGCCCCCGATCGTCACCGTGCGCGCGCCCCAGCGCACCGCCACGGCGTGGGTGGGACGACGGCGGCGCAGGCCGTCCGTGTGGATCACTTGTTGGGTCATGGGTTTTTCGTGTTGGGTCTTCGGTGGCGAAAAAGGACGGCGGCGCCGTCCTTTTCCATCTTTGTTCGGGTCTCTGCCGGTCGGGCACGCGTGCCTTACTGGAGCACGAAGCTCGCGACGCCGGCACGCACCGTGTGGGCGTAGTCGTAGGCCGCGCCGTCGACGGTGATGCTCATCGCCGGGGCGTTCCCGATGCGGAATCGCGATTCCTTCGGCACGACGAGCGCGACGCGGTCGCCCGCGCGGAGTTCGCGCGCGACGAGGCGGCGGCCTTCGGGCGTGGTGATCTGCGTCCAGCAGGGCGCGGAGACTTCGAGAACGACTTCGTGGGCGCCCTCGGGGATGGGGGCCGTCTGCGCGGCGGCGGGCGCTTCGGCGACCGGGGTCGTCGGCACAGCAGGCGCCGCGGGCGCCGCCGGAACCGTCACGGGTTCGGGCGCGGGGGCCGGGGTGACCGGAATTTCTTCAACGGGCTCGGCGGGCTGAGCCGGCTGAGCGGCCGGAGCGGGCGGCACGGCCGCGGGTTCGCTCACGCCGTTTTCGATCTTGACGGCTTCGGACTGGTCGTTCGAGCCGAACTGATCGGTGTAGAGCGCCCAGCCGCCGGCGGCCAAAAGCAGAAGGAAGACGACGAAGAACGAAATCTTGAGGCCGCGGTGGCGCGAATTGGATTCGATCACGAGCTCTTCGCGGGGGTCGTGCTCGGGCACCTGGCCGACGCTCGACGTGTTGACGCCCATGCCGCGGCCGAAGCGCGAGGAGTAGTCGTCCTGGAGGGCCTGGGCGTCGAGTTCGAGAATGCCCGCGACGCCGCGGATGAACGCACGGACGTAGACGGGCTCGGGAAGCGCCCCCATGTCTTCGTCTTCGAGGGCGCGCAGCTGCTGCACGGAGAGGCGGCTCCTCACCGCCATGTCGCCCAAGGAAATGCCTGCCGCTTCGCGCGCCGCGCGGATGCGCGCGCCGAAACCCATCGGCGCTTCGGCGCCGGACTTGCCGGCGGTGTTCATGTCTTTGACTTCCTCGGCCATGACCGTCCTTTACGTTCTCGTTGGGTGGTGGGACTCAGCCTCGCTGAAGGAGCTCGGCCGCTTCGGCCTTCTGTAGCACCAGGCGCTCGGCGCGGCGGGTGCGGTCGCGCACCTCGCCCGCCAGCTGCCCGCAGGCGGCGTCGATGTCGTCGCCGCGGGTCTTGCGCACCGTGGTGACGATGCCCGCTTCGTTCAGACGTCGGCAGAAGGCAAGAACCTGTTCGCGCTCGGGCTTCTTCAGGTCCGACTGCGTGAACGGGTTGAAGGGAATCAGGTTGAATTTGCACGGCACCTGCTCGTCGCGCACGAGGCGCACGAGCCGGTCGGCGTCTTCAAGGGAATCGTTGATGCCGCCCAGCATCACGTATTCGAACGTGATGAAGTCGCGCGGAGCGACCTTGAGGTAGCGGCGGCACGCGGCCATCAGGTCGGCGAGCGGATGCTTGCGGTTCACAGGCATCAGCTTGTCGCGGAGTTCATCCGTGGCGGCGTGCAGGCTCACGGCGAGCGCGACGGGCGCGGCTTCGGCGAGCTTGTCCATCTGGCGCACGAGGCCCGACGTCGACACGGTGACGCGTCGGCGGGAGAGCCCGTAGCCGTTGTCGTCCAAAAAGAGCTTGAGCGCGCGGATGACGTTCTCAAGGTTCTGCAGCGGCTCGCCCATCCCCATCAGGACGACGTTGGAGATGATGCGGTCGTTCGGGTCGGTGACGCCGGCCGCTTCGCGGAGTTCGCGCTCGGCGTGCCAGAGCTGCCCGACGATTTCGGCCGTCGAGAGGTTGCGGTTGAAGCCCTGCTTCCCCGTCGAGCAGAAGAGGCAGCCCATCGCGCAGCCCGCCTGCGTCGAGATGCAGAGCGTGCCGCGGTCATCCTCGGGGATGAAGACCGACTCGACGGCGTTGCCTCCGCCGACGTCGAAGAGCCACTTGCGGGTGCCGTCACCCGAGATCTTCTCGGTGATGACGCGCGGCGCCTCGACCTTCGCCAAGGCGTGGAGCTTCGCGCGGAAGCTCTTCGCAAGATTCGTCATGCGATCGAAGTCGCCCTCGACGTGGCGGTGAAGCCAGCGTGCGAGCTGCGTGGCCCGGAAGGCCTTCTCGCCGTGCGAAGCGCACCAGGCGGTGAGGCCCTCAAGGTCGTAGTCGAGCAGATTGACCCGTTCGGCGACGGGCTCTTCAACGATGTCGGTCACGGACTAAATCCTCGGGTCGGTCGATCAGCGGGAGTGGATCGAGAGGGCCGGGAAGAAGTAGGCGATTTCGACGGCGGCCGTTTCCGGAGCGTCGGAGCCGTGGACGGCGTTGGCGTCGATGCTTTCGGCGAAGTCGGCGCGGATCGTGCCCGGGGCGGCCTTCTTCGGATCCGTGGCGCCCATGAGCTCACGGTTCTTGAGGATGGCGCCTTCGCCTTCGAGGACCTGGATCATCACGGGGCCGGACGTCATGAACTTGACGAGGTCGGCGAAGAACGGACGTTCGCGGTGAACGGCGTAGAAGCCTTCGGCTTCAGCCTGCGAGAGCTGACGCATCTGGGCGGCGACGATCTTGAGGCCGTTCGTTTCGAAACGGGAGTAGATCTTGCCGATAACGTTCTTGGCGACGGCATCCGGCTTGATGATGGAGAGGGTACGCTCAATGGCCATGATTGACTCGTAGAAAGTGATTTTGGAAAGAGGTGGAGAACGGGTTGCGGACGATGGAAACGCCCGATCCGTTCAAACGATGAATTTTATCATGGAGGCCGCAAAGGCCCGCCCGTGCCGACGCGCTTTGGTTGCGCTTTGTTTCGTATGCCTAAAATGTCGACACCGGACCAACTCACTCGAAAGGATTCCCATGGAACGACCGCTCGACAAAGCTCTCGCCGACGAACTCGGCCTCACCTACGGCGCCGCGCTGCGCGAACTCGTCTCGGGGCCGTTCCTGCGGGAGGCGGCCCGGCACGCCGCGGTATCCCTGCCCTTCTTCCCCTGGTCGGGGGCGGAAGTGCGCGCGGGCTTTCTCATGAAGTGGAGCGCGTACCTGGAGGCGCTCGCGCTTCAGACGGCCGTGCGCATGACGCCGGGGTTGGGCGGCGACGAGCGCCTTCGCCGCAAGACCTTCTTCGGCACCTGCGCCTTCGTCGACGCCTCGACCCAGAAGCGCACCAAGGCGCTCTCGCCCGAAGGGAAGGAAGAGATCGAGAAGCTCCGACGCCGGCTCCTTCGCGCCGTCGAAGTCGACCGCCTCGACGAGGAAGCGCTCGCCCGCCGCTTCTTTGAGCTCCTTCACGGCCGCCAGGCTTCGGACGCGGAAATGGAAAAGCTCATGAAGCTCACCTACCGCACGACGGAACTTCTGGAGAAGCTCACGAAGACGACGCTTGAAGCCGACCCGAAGAAGGCGAAGAAAGCCTGATCCTTGGGAACGACTCCCTCAAAGGCGCCCGCCCATCCCCGGCCGGGCGCCTTTGTCGTGTTTGTCGTCCCCGTCTCCGGTTTGTGCCTACATGGTTCCCAAAGCCGGCGAACCGGATTCCCTACGGCCTCAAGGTTTCCCATCGCCACGATCCTCCGGATTTTCCGAAACTCGTTCCGCCGCACGTCTTCGCCGTCCCGCCGCCGGTTTGTACCTACATGGTTCCCGAAGACGGCGCCCCGGGATCCCTGCGGTCTCAAGGTTTCCCAACGCGCACTCGGACCGATTTTTCCCAAACGTTCTTCCCATGCCGCGCAAGGAAAAAGGGCGCCGGTCCCGAGACCAGACGCCCTTCGTCAAACGGCGCCCCCGAAAGGGCCAACCGGATTACTCAGCCGTTTCGGCCGTTTCGTTCGCGGGAGTTTCCGCGGGAACGTCCTGGGCCGCTTCCGTCTGAAGGTCTTCAGCCGGACGGCGTTCGGGCTTGGGGCCGGGTTCCAACACCGCAATCGACTCGACGTGGCCCGTGTGCGGGAACATGTTCATGATCCCGGCCGCACGGATGTGCCAGCCGCCTTCGTGGTGGAGCTTCGCGCAGTCGCGTGCGAGCGTCGCCGGGTTGCAGGAGACGTAGACGATGCGGGCGGGACGGCGGTCGGTGGCGGCGAGCGCGCCGGCCAGCTCGATCGCGCCTTCGCGCGGCGGGTCGATCAGCACGCGGTCGATGCCGCCCATGCGGTCCCAAAGCTCGTCCCAGTCCTTTTCGGTCCAGGTGAAGAGGTTGCGCGCGACGAATTCCGTCTTGTCGGCAAGGCCGTTGTCGGCCGCACCCTGGCGGGCGCGCGCGACCAAACCTTCGCTCCCCTCGATGCCGATCACCTTGGCGGCCTTGGTCGCCAAGGGCAGCGTGAAGTTACCGAGGCCGCAGAAGAAGTCGGCGACCTTGTGTTCGGGTTCGACGTGAAGGAGACGCACGGCGCGGCCCACCATCGTTTCGTTCAACGCGTGGTTCACCTGCGTGAAGTCGGTCGGCTTGAAGCTGATCCGCACGCCGAATTCCGAGAGCGAGAGCCCGAGCGCGTGTTCGTTCTCGGGGAGCACCGCGTGCGCCGTTTCCGGGCCCTTGGGCTGGAGCCAAATGTCGGCGCCGTGCTCGCGGCCGAACGCGAGGAGCTTTTCCATGTCGTCGTCGGTCGGCGTCTCGAGCACGCGGAAGACCAGGGCCGTGCGGCCGTCGCCGCCCACGGCGACTTCGATCTGCGGGAGGCGCTGACGGATGGAGAGCGAGGCGACCAGCTCACGCATCGGCATCAGCATCGCGACGACGTTCTTCGTGAGGATCTTGCAGGTCGTCATGTCGGCGACGTAGGACGAGGCCTTTTCGTGGAAGCCCACGAGGACGCCGCCCTTCTTCGCGACGTCGCGCACCGTGAGGCGCGCGCGGTGGCGGTAGTTCCAGGCCGGACCGTGAATCGCGGGGAGGACGCTTTCGGGCTTGACGCGGCCGATGTGCCAGAGCGTGTCCATGAGGACCTTCTGCTTGTAGGCGACCTGGGCGTTGGCTTCCAAGTGCTGCATCGCGCAGCCGCCGCAGCTCCCCGGGCCGATCCCGAAGTGCGGGCAGGCGGGCTTGACGCGCTGGACGCTCTCGCGGTGGACCGCGACGACGCGGCCCTTCTCGTAGCTCGGCTTCGAGCGCAGGCGCTCGTACGTCACGCGCTCGCCGGGGAGCGCGCCTTCGATGAAGACGACCTTGCCTTCGTCGTTCCTGGCGACGCCGCGGCCTTCCTGGTCCAGACGGTCGACGTCGACGGTGAAGTATTCGGGGGTCTTCTCTTTGCGTTTGGCCATGACGGCCCTCCTCATCAACTCGTGGCGCGGCGAAGTTCGAGGGGCCGCGCCGGCAAACAAAATCCGGTGGGGGAAAATGCGAAGCCGACCCGGTGGGGTCGGCCTCGCGGAGGATGGATTCTAGCGAAAGTGCGTCCGGGCTTCAGCGCTTCGGACCCAAATAACGCATCGGGTCGACGGGCTTGCCCTTCTCGCGCACCTCAAAGCGGAGCATGGGGCGGGACGACTCGGAAGAACCGAGTTCGGCGATCTTCTGCCCGGCGCGGACCTTGTCGTTCAGCTTCACGACGATCTTGTCGTTGTGGCCGTACGCGGTGACGAGCGTGGGCGAATGCTTGATGATCACCAACTGCCCGTAGCCCTTCACGCCGTCCCCGACGAAGAGCACCTGACCGGCGGCCGCGGCGACCACGACGTCGCCCTGCGTCCCCGCAATGTCGAGGCCCTTCCCGTTCGCGGCGTAGTCGGAGAGCACCGTCCCCTGCACCGGCCAGAGCATGCGCGTCCCGGGCACCACGGCGGGCGTGGTCTTCGGAGCGGTCTTCGCGGGTTGGGCGGCCTCGGCGATGTCCTGGTTCGGGGTATTGGTGATGGCGGGCGTGCCGCCCGTCTTCGTCGCCGGATCGAGCACCACGGTTTCGGGCTCCTGCGAGGGCGTCGTCACGGTTTCGGACTCAACCCCCGGCACGCGGCTCACGCGCACGTTCTGCGAAACCACGGGAACGCGCGGCTCGGTCACGCTCTCAGGGAGCCGGAGCACCTGCCCCAGACGCAGCTGGGTCGGATCGGTGACGGCGTTCAAGCTCGCCAACGCACGGCTGTCGAGCCCGTAGCGCACCGAAATGTTGTAGAGGGTGTCCCCGGGCGCGACGACGTGCGTGCGGCCGGAATCCCGCACGGTGCCCGGCGTCAGCGGGGTGATCGACCCGGAAACGGGCGCCGCCTGACGCGTGCCCTGCGAATAGTCGGACTGATCGACGATCGGCGCGACCTTCGGGGGCGTCCCCGCGCAGCCCGCAAGCAGAAGGGCGGCGGCCACGGCCGTGAGGCCGGTGAGTGTCTTGGTCATGGTGTGCTTTTCCTTTGTCGTCAACCTTTCAATGCACCGTCGGCCCAGAGCGCGGTCTTCGCGACTTCCCTGTGGGCCGTGAGATCGATCTGAAGGGGCGTCACGGAGACGTGCCCGTGCATCGTCGCCCAGAAGTCGGTGTCCTCCGCGGCGTCGGCGGGCTTCCCGGCGGCGCCCAACCAATAGATCGGGAAGCCGCGCGGGCTCATCTCGGCGATCACCGGCTCCGCGCTCTTGCGGCGCCCGAGCCTCGTCGAGCGCACGCTCTGGAGCGCCCCGTAGGGCATGTTCGGGATGTTCACGTTGAAGAGCGCGGGACCGGCGGCGTCGCGCCCTTCGAGGTAGCGCTCAACCACCTCCTGCGCGACGCGCGCGGCGCTCTCCAATTCGCCCCAGCCGCGGTCGATCTGCGAGAAGGCGAAGGACGGCACCCCGAAGAGGTACCCCTCGATCGCCGCCGCGACCGTCCCCGAGTACATCGTGTCGTCGCCCATGTTCGCGCCGCAGTTGATGCCGGAGACGACGAGGTCGGGCTTTTCGTCCAGAAGCCCCGTCATCGCGACGTGCACGCAGTCGGACGGCGTCCCCGAGACGACGTAGAGGCTCTCGCCCGGCATGTGGTCGACCGTGAGCGGACGGTTGAGGGTGAGCGAATTCGACGCCCCCGAATGGTTGTGGTCCGGGGCGACGATCGTCACGCGGCCGAACCGGCGCATCGCGTCGGCGAGCGCCCGAATCCCGGGCGCGCGGTACCCGTCGTCGTTCGAGACAAGAATGTGAAGCGGCATGGGTGGCTGTGTTGAATATCGTGGAGAGGCGGCGGAAGAACCCGCAGTCCTCGCGGTTGGCCTTGGGATTGTATCGCACGGGATCCGCGCGCCCTCGGGCTTCGCCCGACGCCGGGCCGATCCGGACGGAAATCGTTTCAAAAATTCGGCCTGAGAAAAAGCCGCCGGGCGCTTTGCGGCGCGTCGGCGGCTTTTCCGAGCCTCAGATCAGGCTGCCCGTCAGAGCTCCACCCCGAGGAAGTCGAGCGCGACCTGCACGTGAAGCGCCGCGGCGCGCACGAGCTGGGATTCGTCGACCTGGTAGCGGTTGTGGTGCTGGCCGTAGATCGCGTTGCAGGCGGCGTTTTCCATGCCGACCAAAACCATCACGCCCGGGACGCGGAGCTGATACTGCGCGAAGTCTTCGCCGCCCATCGTCGGGGGATAGTCGTAGAGGCAGTCTTCGCCGAAGACCTTCTTGGCGCTCCCGCGCACGAGTTCGGCGAGCGCCGCGTCGTTGACGGTCGGCGGGACGAGCTCTTCGTAGATGAGCTCGGCGTCGCCCCGCATCGCGCGGGCCGTTTCCTTCGCGACGCGCTCGATCGCTTCGGGGAAGTGCCTGCGGACTTCCGGCGAGAAGCAGCGGGTCGTGCCGATCAGCGTCGCTTCGCCCGAGATCACGTTGAAGCGCGTGCCGCTTTCAAACTTGCCGACGGTGACGACGCCGGTTTCAATGGGCGAGATTTCGCGCGAGACGATCGTCTGGAGGTTCTGCACGATCGCCGCGCCGATCACGGTCGCGTCCGCACAGAGGTGCGGCTGCGCGCCGTGCCCGGCCTTGCCGGTCACCTTGATCGTGAAGCGGTCGCCCGAGGCCATCGTGCCGCCCGTGCGCACCGAGACCTTCCCGGCGGGGAAGTCGGACCAGACGTGCATGCCGTAGGCGGCGTCGACGCCGTCCAAGCACCCGTCCTCGATCATCATCAGGGCGCCGCGGCCGATTTCCTCCGCGGGCTGGAAGGCGAAGACGACGTCGCCCGCCAGGCGGTCCTTGATGTCGTTCACCATCGCGACCGCGATCAGGAGCATCGAGATGTGGCAGTCATGCCCGCACGCGTGCATGAAGCCCGGATGCTCGCTCGCGTAGTCGACGCCCGTCTGCTCCGTCACTTCGAGGCCATCGATGTCGCCGCGAAGAAGGATGGTCTTCCCGGGCTTCACGCCGCGGATGCGGGCGAGCGTCCCGGTCGGGCCGCCGCACACGCGCCATTCGACGCCCATGCGGTCCAATTCTTTGCGGATCTTCGCCGCGGTCTTGTGCTCCTGGAGGCTCGCCTCCGGAATGCGGTGGAATTCGCGGCGCAGACGGATCTGCATCTCGCCGTACTTCTCTTGAAGTTCCTGCAACGTCATGATGTTTTCTGAATCCTTGTGGTCCTATGGTCCGAAGGGGGTTCCGGTCACACTCAGAGCATCTTCGAGAAGATGCCGGCGATGACGACCGAGGTGATGGTCACCGTCGTGAACCCGCCGACGATCATCGACGGGAAGAGACGGCTCATCAGGAATTCGCGTTCTTCCTTCGTCTTGCCGACTTCTTCGCAGAGCGATTCGGTGATGATCGCGTTGAAGGGGAAGCCGTAGAGCGCGGTGAGGCAGTTCGAGAAGCCGAGCCAGGGCGAGACGCGGAGCACCTTGCAGGCGGCCCAGCCGGCGACGGCCATGCCGAGAAGACCCGTGACGATCAGCATCACCATCGGGAAGGCGATCTGGATGAGCATCTCGGGCGTGCAGTCCTTGAGGCCGTCGAAGATAAACATCATCAGCGCGAAGACGGTGATCTGGTACGAGTTCGCCTTGTTCAGGGCGTTCGTGTCGAGGAAGCCGAGCGTGTTGAAGATGACGCCGAGCACAAGCGCCCAGATGGCGCCCGAGATCCCGGTCCAGGAGCCCATCAGCATCGCGGCCCAGGCGACGATGCCCAACTTCGTGAGGATCAGAATCGGCGAATTCCAGCGTTCCGGAATCGTGAGGATGCCGTGACGTTCTTCGGGGAGCTTCGTCACGTCGGCGACGGCCTGAAGGTCGGCGGCCGAGCTCATGCCGGCGGCGCCCGAACGGAATTCACGGATGAGCGCGTCGGATTCGCGCTTGAGGCAGATCGCGGTCAGCGGATAGCCCGCAAAGCCCTGGATGCAGTACATCGAAATCGCGAAGACGGCGGCAGTCGTGAGGCCGGCGTTCTGCGCGGCGTTCTGCATCATCGTCGCGGCGACGATGCCGCCCGTCAGCGGCGGCAGACCCGCGATGATCAGGGTCTTTTCCATGAAGAGGGGCCCCAGGTACCAACAGCCGGCGCACATCCCTGCGAGGCCCGTCACGCAGAGCACCACGGTCTTCCACTGCGAGAGCAGCGCCTTCAACGAAATCACCGTCCCCATGTGGGTGATGACGATGAACATGCCGACGGTGGCGCCGAAGGGAATGAGCTTCGAGTCGGTGACGAGCTCCTTCGGGATGACCGTCCAGTAGCCGGCCAGCAGAATGACGGCCGAGACGAACACCGAGGGCACCCAGGCTCGTGTGATGCGGGAGACGACCTCGCCGATGATCACGACGAGACCGCAAAGCACGAATGCGGCCATGAAGTTGTACATGTTGCTGTTCCTTCTTGGGGGAATGTGCGCGGGGTTCGCGCGTCCCGTCCGTCGAACCGCATCTGCGGTCCGGGGTCTTCCGGGCGATGGGGACGCCGTCTTCCGCGCCGAGAGTCGTTTGGAAAAACGGAAACGGAGGCGTACGATCCGGCATCCCGCCTGGATGCACCCCTCCGAGCCTACGGAGGATTGTAGGTTCGGGCCCTGTTCGGCCACATACGCTATTTGCCGTAACGGGATGCGCCCTGATCAGGAAAAGGCGTTTCCGCAGTTTTCTCAGGAAAAAGAGCCGAACCCTTTGTTTTTCAAGGGTTCGGCTCTGCGAAAGCGTCCGTTTTGCAGTGCGCTCTAAGCGTTTTCCCGCCTGAGGGACGGGCTTCCCCGGCCTCAGTAGAGGGGTTGGAAGGTGCGCCCCTCGGGGAAGCGCATCGAGAAGGTGGAGCCCTTCCCCGGCGCCGATTCGATTTCGAGCGTCGCGCCGTTGCGGCGCACGGTGTGCTTGACGATGGCGAGCCCGAGGCCCGTCCCGCCCACGCTGCGGCTGCGGCCCTTGTCGACGCGGTAGAAGCGCTCGGTGAGTCTCGGGATGTGCTTGGGATCGATCCCGATCCCGGTGTCCTTGACGGCCAAGACGGCGCCCGTGCCCACCCGCTTCCAGGTGACCGCCACCGTGCCGCCTTCGGGCGTGTAGCGGACCGCGTTCGAGACGAGGTTCATGACGGCGCTTCGGAGTTCGTCCGCGTACCCGATCACGCTCACGTCTTCGACCTCGCAGGTGATCTCGTGGCGCCCCATCGAGAGCGCCCGCCCTTCGCGGACGACGTCCTCGACCAACTTGGGCATCGCGACCACTTCGGGCTCTTCGGGCGCCGCCCCCTCGTCCTTGTTCTCCAACTTCGAGAGCGTGAGGAGGTCGTCCAGGATGCTCTTCATGCGGCGGGTCTGCTCGCGCATGAGCGAACGGTGGTATTCGATCATCTCCTCCGGAACCGACCCCTTTTCGCACTCCATGTCGAGGAACCCGCCGATCACGGTCAGGGGCGTGCGGAGCTCATGGCTCACGTTCGCGACGAAGTCGCGGCGCATGTCGTCCAAACGGCGCCGTTCCGTCACGTCGTGCGAGACGATCATCGTGTGGCGCAGATCCGGCGCCACCGCGGTGAATTCGAGAATGAAGGGCGAGCCCTCCGGGGTCATCACGAGGGGCTTTTCGAATTCGCGCGAGAAGAGCCAACGGCGCATGCGTTCGTCGCGCACGACGTCGAAGAGGAGCTTCCCGATGTCTTCCGGCATGATCCCGAGGTGGCGCCCCGCCGCCTCGTTCACCCATTCGATCGACCAGTCTTCGCGGAGAATCGTCACGCCCTGAGGCATCAGCGCCAGGGTCTGGCGATAGCGGAAGTCGCGGTCGCGGATGCGCTTTGCCTTCCGTTCGTCCTCGTGAAGAAGATCCCGCCACATGAGGGCGCAGAGCCCCAAGAGCACCGTGCTCGTGGCCCCCCAGAGGAGGAGCCCCGTGCTCACGTGCCCGATGACGCCCGTCGCCAGGGCGACGAGCGTCGCGATGACGTAGAGGACGATCAGCACGCGCCCGCGTCGGCGCATGTCGTCGAAGTCGGAATGGAGCACCGGCGGAACCGGCTCGCGCTTGACGGGCTCAACCATTGTCGGCGCTCCGGCCGCGGTAGCCGATGCCGCGCACCGTTTCGATGAAGTCTTCGGCGGCGGTGCCCGCGAGCGCCTTCCGGAGCCTCAGCATGTGCACGTCGACCGTGCGTTCGTCGACGAAGGCGCTCTGCCAAACGGCCGAGAGCAGCTGCGCGCGCGTGAAGACGCGACCGGGCTTCGTCGCGAAGATGTAGAGGAGCTTGAATTCCTTGGCGGAGAGCTTCAGAGGCACGCCGTCGGCGGTCGCCTCGAACCTCGCCTCGTTCATGACGAGGGGGCCGCAGCGCACGACCACCTCGGCTTCGTCGACGCCGGGAACCTCGACCGTCTTAGGGGCGCTTCCGGCGTGCTCGTGGCGGCGCAGAACCGCACGCACGCGCGCGACCAATTCGCGCGGGAGGAAGGGCTTCACGACGTAGTCGTCCGCACCCGCGTCCAACCCCGCCACGCGGTCGACTTCGTCGCCTCGGGCCGTCAGCATGATGACGGGAAGCGCCGCCGTCGCGCGGTCGGCGCGAAGACTTCGGAGCCACGTCAGTCCCGAATCGTCCGGCAGCATCATGTCGAGGAGCACCAGGTCGGGCATTGAGGCCGCGACCGCTTCGCGGGCCTCCGCGATGGTCGTGGCGCGCACGGTGGTGAAGCCTTCGGTTTCGCAGACGAAGGCCACCAGCTCGCGGATGGCCATTTCGTCCTCAACGATGAGAAGCGTCGTCATAGTCGGGGTTGCGGGTTGGGTCGGTTGGAAGGAACCGCTTCGGAGACGCCGTTGCGGTCCGGTCGGTCACATTCTAGAGAGTATCGCCCGCGCGGATGACAGCACGATGACATCCGGGCGACGGGAGGATGACGGGACCCGCGCGGCGTGCGCGGCCCCCGGACGCGAAAAAGCCGCCCAACCTTGCGGAAGAAGCGGCTTTTCGGCGGAATGTGGACCTCTGGTCGGGGCGGCGGGATTCGAACTCGCGACCCCTTGCACCCCATGCAAGTGCGCTACCAGGCTGCGCTACGCCCCGACGAGGAAGAGCGAAGTTTATCGGGTGAGCGCGAAAAAAGCAAATCCCGGCGGCTTACTCGGCCGCGGCGGCGCCTTCGGCTTCGGCGGCGCGGCGGTTCATGAGGTTTTCCGTCACGCGGGCGTTCAGCGTCCCCGACGGGCGGAAGAGCACGACGCGGCGCGCGGCGATCATCATCTGCTCGCCCGTCTGCATGTTGCGGCCCGGGCGGGCGTTCTTCTCACGCACGCAGAACTTCCCGAGGCCGGCCAACTTGATCGAGCCGCCCTGCGCGAGCTGTTCGACGAGGATGCGGAAGAAGCTCTCGACATAGGTCTTCGCCTGCACGCGGTCGATCGAAAACTCTTCGGCGATCGCATCGGCGAGCATCGCCTTGTTGAGGGTCGAGCCCATGAGGGCTTCGTTGTTGTCGTTCTGGGTCATGACCTGGCGGAGAAATTCTCGGGAGGTGGTAAACGAAAGTTCGCCATTCTATAGCCTTTTCAGGGACTTTCGCCACTTTTTCAAGAAACGCGGACCTCAACGGCGTACCCCCGGCCGGGAGCCCGCACACGGATCCCGCGTCAACGCACCCTCTTCTCGCGCGATCTCGCACGATCTCACGCCAAACGCGCACGAACGGCACGAAAGTCATCCGTACACCCCTCCTCCGACAAAAAGCCCCTCCCCGTTTTCCGGAGAAGGGCTTCGTGCGGATGCGGGAACCCACACCCGTCCCCGAAGGGACGGGCGGGGGCGTCCTTTCCGTTTAGGCGCGCAGCGTGGCGCCTTCGCGTTCGAGCACGTCGAGGACGGCGCGGACGGCCGCGTCGGCTTCGAGGTCGGACACCGGTTCCTCACCCTTCGCCGTGAGCTCCAGCGTGAAGGCGAGCGACTTCTGCGCGGCGTCCTTCGGACGGTAGAGGTCGAAGAGACGGAAGTCCGTCATCGACGAGAGGCGCGGGTCGGCGCCGTGCGCTTCGTAGACGGCGTCGACGAGGCGGCCCGTTTCCGTTTCCGGCGCCGTCACGACCGCGATGTCGCGGCGCACCGGCTGGTGCTTGGAGACGGCGGCGTAGACCGGAACCGAGGTCGTCAAGAGCGCGTCGACGTCGAGTTCGAAGACCACCGGGGCCTTCGGGAGTTCGTACGCCTGAACGGTGCGCGGATGAAGTTCGCCGATCATGCCGACTTTCTTTTCACCGATGTAGACGGCGGCCGAGCGGCCCGGATGCAGGCCCGGGAACGTTTCGCGCACGAAGCGGGGCTTCAGGGGCGCGCAGAGGCGCTCCACGTCGCCCTTCACGTCGAAGAAGTCGACCGGACGCGCGGCGATGCCCCACTGGGCGTCGGCGGCGTCGCCGTACGCCAGACCCGCGACGTGACGCGGCTGACGCACGCCCTTCACCGTCCAGGGGCCGTCGCCCACGGCGGCGTCCGGGCAGAAGACGCGGCCCAACTCAAAGACGCGCACGCGTTCGGCGCGGCGGTTGAGGTTGTACTTGAGGATGTCGACCAAGCCGCCGATCAGCTGCGTGCGCATGACCGAGAGGTGCGAGGCGATCGGGTTGAGCAACCGGATCGGCGCGTCGTTCCCGGCGAAGTCCTTTTCCCAGGCTTCCGGCACGAACGAGAAGTTGATGAGCTCCTGATAGCCCAGCACCGCCATTTCGCGGCGAAGGTCGTGGGGGCTCCTCGTCGCTTCCTTCTCGGCGCGCATTTCGATGCGCTGCATCGGGGGACGGTCCGGCATCTTTTCGTAGCCGTAGAGACGGGCCACTTCTTCGATGAGGTCCTCTTCGATTTCGATGTCGAAGCGGTACGCGGGGGGCGTCACCGTGAAGGCTTCTTCGGTGCGCGTGTAGACGAAGCCGAGACGGCGGAAGGTTTCCTCCATCACGTCCGCCGGGATCGGCATGCCGATCACCTTGCGGCAGCGTTCGATCCGCATCGTGACGGGACGGCGTTCGGGGAGGTTGATGATCTGGTCGTCGACCGGGCCCACGCGCGTTTCTTCCGTGCCGCAGATGTCGAGGACGAGCTTCGTCACGTATTCGATGTGCTCGGCGTTGGTCGAAAAGTCGACGCCGCGCTCGAAGCGGTGCGCCGCGTCGGTCGAGAAGTTGAGCTTCCTGCAGCGACCCTGAATGGCGGCCTGGTGCCAGAAGGCGGCCTCGATGAAGATCGAGGTCGTCTCGTCCGTGCAGGCGGTGTCGTCGCCGCCCATGATGCCGGCGAGGCACGAGGGCTTGTCGCCGTCGCAGACGACGCCGTACCAACCGTCGATCGCCTTCGTCTGGCCGTTCAGAAGCGTCACGCTTTCGCCTTCACGGCCCCAGCGGACGGTGATCGACTTCGAGGTGATGCGCTCGAGGTCGAAGAAGTGCGTCGGGCGGCCGAGCTCGAGCATGACGTAGTTCGAGATGTCGACCAGGGCCGAGATCGAACGCTGACCGGCGCGCTCCAGGCGGTCGCGCATCCACTGCGGCGTCTTCGCCTTGGGGTTCAACCCGCGGATCACGCGGCCCGCGAAGCGGCCGCAGAGGTCCGGCGCCTCAACCTTCACCGGCAGCACGCACTCGCACGTGGGTGCGACGACGGGCATTTCGGGGAGCGTCAAGGGCGCGCCGGTGACGGCGTGGAGGTCGCGCGCGACGCCCACGACCGAGAGCGCGTCGCCGCGGTTGGGCGTGAGCTTGATCTCGATCTTCGCGTCGTCGAGGTGCGCGTACTCGCGGATGTTCATGCCGACGGGGGCGTCTTCGGGGAGGAGCCAAAGGCCGGAATGGTCTTCGGTGATCCCGAGTTCGCGCGCCGAGCAGAGCATCCCCATCGAGACTTCGCCGCGCAGCTTCGACTTCTTGATCTGGAAGTTGCCGGGGAGGACCGCGCCGATCATCGCGCAGGGGACCTTGACGCCGGCGGCGACGTTCGGGGCGCCGCAGACGATCTGCAGGAGTTCGCCCGTGCCCGCGTCGACTTCGCAGACGTGCAGGTGGTCGGAATTCTCATGGTCGCGGCAGGTGACGACCTGCGCGACGACGACCCCTTCGAAGGGCGGCGCGATCGTCGTCACCTCTTCGACTTCGAGGCCCGCCATCGTCAGCGCTTCGGCGAGCGCCTCGGTATTCATCTGCGGGTTGCAGTAAGCCCGCAGCCAGGATTCGGAAAACAGCATGTTCAGGTACCTTCGGGCTGATTAGTTGAACTGGCGGAGGAAGCGCAGGTCGCCTTCGAAGAAGAGGCGCAGGTCGTCGATGCCGTAGCGGAGCATCGTCAGGCGCTCGAGGCCGGAGCCGAACGCGAAGCCGATGTGCTTTTCGGGGTCAAGCCCGAAGTTGCGCACGACGTTGGGGTGCACTTCGCCCGCGCCCGAGATTTCGAGCCAGCGGCCCTTGCGCGGACCGCTCGTGAACATCATGTCGACTTCAACCGAGGGTTCCGTGAAGGGGAAGTAGGAGGGACGGAAGCGGACAACGAGATCATCCGTTTCGAAGAAGGCGCGCAGGAAGTTGCTGTAGACGCCCTTCAAGTCCGTGAAGCTCACGTCGTCGCCGATCCAGAGGCCTTCGACCTGGTGGAACATCGGCGAGTGCGTGGCGTCGCTGTCGACGCGGTAGGTGCGCCCCGGGGCGATCACCTTGATCGGGGCCCCGTGCGTGCGGGCGTAGCGGACCTGCATCGGCGAGGTGTGCGGGCGCAGCGGCAGCGCGCGGCCCTCTTCGTCCTCGCGGTCGACGTAGAACGTGTCCTGCATCGAGCGGGCCGGATGGTTGGGCGGGTTGTTCAGCGCCGTGAAGCTGAACCAGTCGCTTTCGATTTCGGGACCGTCCGCGACGTCGAAGCCGATCGAGCGGAAGATCTCTTCAACGCGCATCCAGGTGCGCATCACCGGGTGGATGCCGCCCTCGGAACGGTAGCGGCCCGGGAGCGTCACGTCGATCGCTTCGTCGGCCAACTTCTTCGCGAGTTCGGCTTCGGCAAAGGCGTTGCGGCGTTCGTTCAGCGCCGCTTCGATTTCAGCCTTGGCGCGGTTGATTTCCTGACCGCGGGCACGGCGCTCTTCGGGGGGAAGCCCGCCCAGCGCCTTCATGAGCATCGTGATCTGCCCGGTCTTACCGATGTAGCGGGCCTTGGCGTCCTCGAGGGCCGCGGGCTGCGCCGCGTCGGCGAAGTCCCTGCGCGCGGACGCAATGAGTTCCGAAAGATCTTGCATAGTGAATTCCGGTGCGCCCGCGCGGCATCGGCGCGGGCTCGTTCTGGTCGATCCGGCGGTCGGCCCCTCCGGAGCCGTGGTCCCACCGGTGCGCGCGGTTCAAAGTTTTTCCGCGCGAATCTTTTAATTGTATCGAAAGCGGAGCATCCGCTTTTGCCGCGAAGGCCATCCGCCTGCGGTGTTTTCACCGAGCGCGGACGAAAAAAGACCCGGAGGCCGAAACCATCCGGGTCTTCTCAATCCGTGTCGCGGACCGATCAGGCAGCCTTGACCTGGGCGACGAGGGCGGCGAAGCCTTCCTTGTCGAACACGGCCATGTCGGCGAGGACCTTGCGGTCGAGGGCGATGCCGGCCTTCTTGAGGCCGTTCATGAACACGGAGTACGTCATGCCGTTGGCACGGGTGCCGGCGTTGATACGCGCAATCCACAGACGGCGGAACACGCGCTTCTTGTTGCGGCGGTCGCGGTAGGCGTACTGGCCCGCGCGCATGACGGCCTGCTTGGCAACGCGGTAGACGTTGTTGCGGCGCAGACGGAAACCCTTCGAGAGGGCGAAAATCTTCTTATGACGGGCACGAGCCGTAACACCACGCTTAACTCGGGGCATCTCTAAACCTCCAAACGATTAGGCGTACGGCAGCATGCGGCGCACGCTGGCCATATCCGACTCATGAATGCTGACCATGCCGCGCAGCTGGCGCTTGTTCTTGGTCGTACGCTTCGTGAGAATGTGACGCTTCGTGGCGTGGGCGCGCTTGATCGAGCCGCTGGCACGCGGCTTGAACCGCTTGGCGGCGGCGCGCTTCGTCTTCATCTTCGGCATTTGCCGTTACCTCATTTCTTGTATGTCCCCGGGGCGCCTCCTCCGAAGTTGAGGAGAACTTGTCGGGCCTAGGGGGCACTTGTTGTCGCCGGTGAAAACGACCGGCCTTCCCGAGGAAGACCGGTCGTCGAAACCGGAAGCCGCGATTCTATCCCAAAACAAAATGCCGTGGGGCGGAATCGGCGCTTCTTTTTCAGCGCTTCTTCTTGGGAGCGAGCACCATGATCATCTGGCGGCCTTCGAGCTTGGGCGCGTGCTCGACCTGAGCGATTTCGGCGAGCTCCTCACGGACGCGGTCCATGAGCTGCATGCCGAACTGCTGGTGAGCCATTTCGCGCCCGCGGAAGCGCAGCGTGATCTTAGCCTTGTCGCCGTCATTGAGGAACCGCTCGAGGCTGCGAAGCTTCGTCTGGAAGTCGTTCTCGTCCGTCGCCGGGCGGAACTTCACTTCCTTCACCTGGACGATCTTCTGCTTGGCCTTCGCTTCCTGCGCCTTCTTCTGCTCCTGATAGCGGAACTTGCCGTAGTCCATCAGGCGGCAGACGGGCGGGGTCGCGTTGGGGGCAACCTCGACCAGGTCGACGTCGGCTTCCTCCGCCATGCGAAGGGCTTCCGACGTGCGGACAATACCGATCTGGGCGCCGTCGACGCCGGTCAGTCGGACCTCAGGTACACGGATCTCACCATTGATCCGATGCTTGCGATCTTGTGCTATGACACTTCTCCCAAAAGTTGCTGGTATCAGGCTTCCTGGTGCACTTCAAGCGCACGGGACGCCACCTCGGCCTGCGCCATGGCGAGGAAGTCTTCGAACTTCATCACGCCGAGATCGCGGCCGCCGCGGGCGCGCACGGAAACCGTGCCGTTCTGCTTTTCCTTCTCGCCGATGACGAGAATGTACGGAATCTTTTGCAGGCTGAGCTCGCGAATTTTATAGTTGATTTTTTCGCCGCGCAAATCGGAATGCACGCGGATTCCGGCCTCGTGAAGCTTCTTGGCGACGTCCTTGACGGCGTCGACCTGCGCGTCGGTGATCGAGCAGACGGCCACCTGAACCGGAGCGAGCCAGAGCGGGAAGGCGCCGGCGAACTCTTCGATCAGCATGCCGATCCAGCGTTCGAGCGAACCGAGCATCGCGCGGTGCAGCATCACGGGGACCTTGCGGGTGTTGTCTTCGGCGACGTACTCGGCGCCGAGACGCGCGGGCATCTGGAAGTCGACCTGAATCGTGCCGCACTGCCAGGAGCGCCCGAGGCAATCCTTCAGATGGTACTCGATCTTCGGACCGTAGAAGGCGCCTTCACCTTCGAGAATCTCGTACTCGATGCCGAGATCGTCGAAGCTCTTCATCAGGGCGTGTTCGGCCTTGTCCCAGGCGTCGTCCTCACCGATGCGCATTTCCGGACGGGTCGCCACCTTGTAGGCGATTTCCTTGAAGCCGAAGTCGGCGTAGACCTGCTGCACGAGGCGGGTGTAGTTTTCGCACTCTTTGAGGATCTGGTCTTCCGTGCAGAAGATGTGGCCGTCGTCCTGCGTGAAGCCGCGAACGCGCATGAGGCCGTGGAGCGAACCGGAGGGTTCGTTGCGGTGGCACTGACCGAATTCACCGATGCGAAGGGGCAGGTCGCGGTAGCTGCGAAGCTGCGAGTTGAAGATCTGGATGTGGCCCGGGCAGTTCATGGGCTTCAGGGCGTAGTAGCGGTTCTCCGACTCGGTCGTGAACATGTTTTCGCGGTACTTCGCCCAGTGGCCGGAGCGCTCCCAGAGCGAGCGGTCGAGGAGCTGCGGCGCCTTCACTTCTTCGTAGCCGTTGTCGCGGTAGATCTTGCGCATGTACTGCTCGACGACCTGCCAGATGGCCCAGCCCTTCGCGTGCCAGAAGATGAGGCCCGGGGCTTCGTCCTGGAGGTGGAAGAGGTCGAGCTCACGGCCCAGGCGGCGGTGGTCGCGCTTTTCGGCTTCTTCGAGCATGTGGAGGTAGGCGGCCAAGTCTTCCTTCGAGGCAAAGGCCGTCCCGTAGATGCGCTGGAGCATCTCGTTGTTCGAGTCGCCGCGCCAGTAGGCGCCCGCGACCTTCATCAGCTTGAAGACCTTGAGCTTGCCGGTCGACGGGACGTGAGGCCCGCGGCAGAGGTCGATGAAGTCGCCCTGGCGGTAGAGCGAGATCACTTCGCCCTCAGGGATCGCTTCGACGAGTTCGGCCTTGTAGGCTTCGCCCATGCCGCGGAAGAATTCGACGGCGTCTTCGCGCTTCATTTCGCTGCGCTCGACCTTGAGGTCCTGCTTGACGATTTCGTGCATGCGCGCTTCGATCGCTTCGAGGTCTTCGGGCGTGAAGGGGCGCTTGTAGGAGAAGTCGTAGTAGAAGCCGTTGTCGATCGCCGGCCCGATCGTGACCTGCGCTTCCGGGTAGAGCTGCTTCACGGCCTGCGCCATCAGGTGCGCGGTCGAGTGGCGGATGAGCTCAAGCGCTTCCGCGTCCTTCGCCGTGATGATCGCAAGCGACGCGTCCTTTTCAATGAGGAACGACGTGTCGACGAGCTTGCCGTCCACGCGGCCGGCGAGCGCGGCCTTGGCCAAACCCGCGCCGATCGAAGCGGCGACGTCGGCGACGGTGACGGGCGCTTCGAATTCGCGCTTGGATCCGTCGGGAAGGGTAATCGCAATCATGATTCAACCTCAGAAATGCATATAAAAAAAGTGCGGCTGAGGAGCCGCACTCTTCTTATCGGAAACCTGTCGACAAGGCCGCGCGCCGTCCTCAGCAATGAGCTGCGGACGTTGTTGTGCGGATCGTGGTCGAAAGGATCATCTTGCGGAAGGTTTCCGGTGAAACGAATGAGCGGATTTTATCACGCACTTTCCGCACCCGACGGCGGCCGAAGCGCGGATTCGATCCTCAGAAACCCTAGCGAACCGGGGCGAAAACCCGGGAGGACACCCTGATCGGGAAGGATCCCCTCCCCCGTTCCGCATCGGCAACACGGCAAAAATGCCGGGAAAATCCTTCGAAAAATCAACGCTCTGCGGCAAAAGACCGGACGCCCCCGGGACGCGGGACGCGAGCCCCGGACGACAAAAAAGCCGCGGGACGTGTCCTGCGGCTTTTCTGAAGAATTCTGGTAGGCGCGATTGGATTCGAACCAACGACCCCCACCATGTCAAGGTGATGCTCTAACCAACTGAGCTACGTGCCTGTTCTTTTCAAAGCCTCGCAGAAGCGAGAAGACGAATTATACGGAGCACCAAGGAAAAAGCAAGGGCGTCGGCCGAAATTTTTTAAAAACTTCGGACGACGCCCTGGTCGTCTTGCGAAACCCTTTGATTTCGAAGAATTTTCATCCTACGCGCGGCGCGCAGCGAGCACTCCCTTCACTTCACGGAGCCCCGCCAAGGTCTTCCGGAGGCTCTCGGCCGAGTGGATTTCGATGCGGAAGGTCATGTGCTGGTCGCCCTTGACCGACTGCGTCGACATCCCGGTGATGCGGATCTTCTCCCTCATGAAGAGTTCCGAAATGTCCTTCAGAAGACCCATGCGGTCCTGCGCGATGACGAGCACCTCCGCCGGGAACACCGCGTCGGCGTTCCGGCCCCAGCTCACGTCGATCATGCGCTCGTGGTCCTGCTCGATCATGTTCCTCACGTTCGGGCAGTCCGCGCGGTGGATCGTGACGCCGCGGCCGCGGGTGACGTAGCCGACGATCTCGTCGGGCGGCACCGGGTGGCAGCAGCGGGCGAGCTGGGTCAAGAGCGAATCCATCCCTACGACGAGGACGCGCCCCTGCGGCTTCTTGCTCGACTCGCGCACCACCACTTCGGGTTCGGGCTCGGGCTCGGTCTTCGGCGGCTGCACGGCGGCGGCCAGAGCCGTCAACGTCACCTCTTCCTTCGCGAACGCGATGCAGAGGTCGTCGACGTTTTCAAACCCGAGGCGCTTCGCGAGGTCGTCCAACTTCATCGCGGTCTTGCCGAGGCGCGCCAACTCCTTGTCGAGGCGGTCGCGCCCTTCGACCAAAAGCGCCTGCGTCTGCTGCGCGTTGAACCACTGACGGACCTTGTTCCGGGTACGCGCGCTCGCGGTGTAGCCCAACTCAGGGTTCAGCCAGTCGCGCGAAGGCTGCCCCGTCTTCCCCGCGATGATCTCGACGGTGTCGCCCGTCGAGAGCTTCGCGTTCAGGGGAACCATCACGCCGTTCACCTTCGCGCCCTTCGTGCGATGACCGAGCTCGGTGTGCACGTGGTAGGCGAAGTCGACCGGAGTGGCCCCCGCCGGGAGTTCCACGACGCGGCCCTGGGGCGTGAGGCAGTAGATGAGGTCGTCCGCCACCGCCTTCGCGGCGTCGGGCGCGGGCTGACCCACGTCGCTCCTCCACGCGAGCAGCTGACGGAGCCACGCGACGCGCTGCTCTTCGGCGCTCGTCGCCCCTTCGGAATTCCCCGCCTCCTTGTAGCGCCAGTGCGCGGCGACGCCGAGTTCGGCGAAGTCGTGCATCGCGCGGGTGCGGATCTGAATTTCAATCGGACGCCCGGCCGGGTCGGTGACGACGGTGTGAAGCGACTGGTAGCCGTTGGGCTTGGGCTTCGCGATGTAGTCGTCGTATTCCTTCGAGATGACCGGGAAGTGCTCGTGCACGATCGAGAGCACCTGGTAGCACTCCTCGACCGTCTTCACGATGATTCGGAGCGCCCGCACGTCGAAGAGCTGGTCGAAGCGCAGGTGCTTACGCTGCATCTTCTTCCAGATCGAATAGATGTGCTTCGGACGGCCCGAGATGTCCGCGTCGGTGATGCCGTTTTCGGCCATCAGCTGCTTGATGCGGCGCACCGCATGGCGCATGAATTCAAGGCGCGCCTCGCGGTTTTCGTCGAGCTCCTCGGCGATCGCGCGGTATTCGTCCGGGCGGGTGAAGCGAAGCGACAAGTCTTCCAACTCCCACTTCATCTGCCAAATACCGAGACGGTTGGCGAGCGGCGCGTAGAGCGCGAGCGTTTCCTGCCCGAACTTGTCGGCGCCCGCCATCTTCGAGCTCGCGAACCAGCGGAGCGTCTGCAGGCGGCTCGCCAATTTCAGAAGCACCACGCGCAGGTCCTTGCACATCGCAAGGAGCATGCGTCGGAGCGACTCCGCCTGACGGCTCGCGTTCGCCTCCTGGTCTTCCGAGCGCGCGCGCACGGAAAGATCGTTGATGCGCACGAGCTCCTGCACGAGCCCGGTCACCGAAGGACCGAAGCTCTTTTCAATCCAGTCGTAGGGGCTCTCCACGACTTCCGGCACGCAGAAGAGATAGGCCGCAGCGAGCAGTTCCGGGTCGTCCCGGATGCCGCGCAGAATCCCGGCGATGCCGTCGGCATGCGTGATCACGGGTTCCCCCGTGGGCAGCTTCATATCGCGGTAGAGCGGCTCGATCAGACTCCTCGCGAGAGCCGGATCCGCCTGAACGTTTCCTTCCACCACCATCTCCTCGGGGCGGCGTCGGTCCGCCGCCCGTGTCCCCTTCCACCTAATCGATATCGTCCGTCCGTCGG
>OGHV01000597.1_pt1 | contig 24602 bp, 25 predicted proteins | sample 1571551 | NCBI WGS metagenome assembly OGHV01 (sample SAMEA2581960, study PRJEB24529) | metagenome | biome: Human gut stool | place: China | collected 2011 | reverse complement strand
TCAAAAACCGGATGCAGTATGGCGAATTATATCACCGCAATTACTACAAAGAAGTTCATGTGAAAAACAGAGTCTATTATGAATACTATCACCTTGACGGAACGCAGGAAGTCCCGGCAGATTACAAAGAAATCTCCTTTGTCTGCTTAAGACCGGATGGCTCTTTGGAACTGCCGAGTACACTCAGCATTGTATGCAGATCAGTGTCAAAGAAACTGGAAGGATTTGAAGATTTCCATTTCCACCAGTTACGTCACACCTACACCAGCAATCTGCTTTCCAATGGGGCTGCACCGAAAGATGTACAGGAACTGTTAGGACACTCTGATGTCAGTACCACAATGAATATTTACGCTCACTCAACAAGAAAAGCAAAACGGGATTCCGCAAGACTTCTTGATAAAGTAGCGAGCAATGCTTAACTAAAAATTTCCCTTATTTCCCTTGCGGATTCCGCATAAGGGCAAAAATAAGGGAAAATACATATCATTTCACTATCTAAGAGGCTGTAAGCCTTGAAAAATAAGGAAAGTTCAGGAAATCTCTCCACAAATCCCGATTTTCCCATACATATACTGCCTTTATAGTATAAGAACTGTTATCATGTCTTTTTAAGCACTAAATTTTTAATTCTTCTCTTAAAGTAACCCCATACTTATCCAAAAGGAGTGCTTCAAGCTCTGCCCTTCCTTTTTCCCTAAATTTCTTACCCTTAATAAATCACATCGGGAACAGAGAACCAATTCTTTTAACGAATTTATCCCGGAACGCCTGAGTGCATTCTCGACTCTGACACTAAATCCTATCTCATGTAAGGGTACATCTTTCACCTTAAATAATTCATCGGATATCCCGCTAGTTAAAAATGCTTCCTGAATTTTAATAATTATATTCTTCTTTGCATTAATTATTTCCTCATCAAAAGAGTCCGGATATAATGCGCAGTACACAACCAGCACATCATCAACTTCTGTATCATTTTTAAGATCCCTGCAGCCCTCTATCTTTTCAATATTTAACTGATTCCTTTTTCCTGCACTTGTACTTTTCGTCTCCACAAATCCAAGACAATACTCACCTTCCGGGAATCCCTTTAGTTTTAAGTGTTCCGGCTTAAAGTTATACTTTTCATGTGCATCTTTCGTATCCTTTACATATGAACCTCCATTTTTTGGCTCATCTTTTCCTGGAACAATTCCCTCTCATGTGCTTTTCCGTTACGATACTCTGCCACTTCCATTAACTTACGCTGTTCCCAAACAATAGTGTATATATTATTGCACAAGCTGGTACATTCCTCTAATTTCTTCCAATATCTGTTCTTTATTTCTTTCAACTAAGCCTAATTGTTTAACATCAACATTTTCTGTAAGCATACATTTGACAAATTCTTGAATATCATCATAAACACCTTTAGATACATTGATTTTATCGAAAGGATCAATTAATTCAGTTAAACGAAACACATCATTCTTGTGCTTTTTAATATTTTTGCCATCAACCTGTTCACCAATGGATTTTCTATAAGTTAAATCAATCCACGCTTTAGCTTTAAATGGTATTAGATAAGATGCCTTTAACACAGATACTCCATCAACAACAATTCTTCCTTGTTTTAAAAATTCATAATATTCATCATTCAATAAGATTGCTGATAAACTGGAAATATCATCATCTATCGACAAAGGTGTTAATACAGCATTTTCTGGAAGATTGATTATATCTGATTTTCTTGAAAAAAGTTCAATCATAGATGGATAATCTTTTGAACTTGGATGACTGAATCTATAAAACTGTGGTGTGCCTGTACTTTTGTTACAATGTTCATATCCTGCCTGCTTTACATATTCCCAGAATTTTATCCCAAAATTTTTATCTACTGCCTCCACAATTAAAGCCAAATCAATATCCTTTGTTGCACGAAAGTCTAATCCATCCTCTGTCATAAGTATGTCACATGCTGTACCTCCAATAATTGTATATTGCTCTTCATTTCCTTTAAATCACTCTTTAAAGCTTTTAATTCCTGTAACCATTTATATTTTTCCCCATAATTTTTCCAACATCTCATCTACTGCTGCTTCAACTCGCTCATCTGCATCATCTCTCAATGACAATGCTAGAGAAAGTTCATCTACCTTATCTTCTTTTGATAATAAATGTGGATTATATCTCCACATTTCAACTGCCATTTGATTTTCTGAATCAAGTAAATTATTTGTCATAACATCCTTCCAACGCGAAATACTATCTATTGCAAAACATTTGATTTGTGGAACATTTAGCATTGTATAATGAGCTAATGCGAAATATCCGCTTTCTAACAATTCAGAAGTCACACAAGTTTTAGGTATATATACAGTTTTTTTTACTGGATTAAGTAATTTCTGCTGAGTTCTCTCAAATAACTCTTTGGGTGAGCTATCAGAATGTATAATTTTCTGCTTACCTGTTTTCATGGTCTGTATTAAGCCTAATTTTTCAAGCTGACGAGAAGCCCTTGAAATAGATGTAGGCGTGAGTCCAAGTTCTTTTGATGCCTGACTCGTTGTTATTTCAACAGTCCCATTATATATAAAATACAACAACAGAACCTGAGCTGAAGGAAGTATTTCCTCATTAGGAAATGTTTCTGCATTGCAACGTTCCTGTAAATATAACGCCATAAAAGGCAGATATATCTGTTTATTATTTACAACAAATGGAATCTTCTCCCGAAGCAAATATTCCTTCTGACGATATGTGATTTCGTCCAGAATCATAACAACAGGTAAATTTACTATGCTTTTTATCTTTGAAATATGTTTTTTTAACGTTTCAATCTGCTCTAGTTCCGTTTTAGGATATATAAAAACAGCTTTTTGTCTATCCAATAGTACATTACGCAGAACATATCTTGTTCCAATAAAATTGGGTATATGTTTAATGTCATCATTTATATAGGTCAGTTTCAATCCTAGAACTTTTTGGAGATATTCCATATATATGCCTCCATTCATAACTTATTTTATGTATTATAACTCAAATAAAGTTATAATACAATATTTGAGTTATGATTTTAAATTTTAAAAAAAATTATTACTGATATTGGGGATTTTACAATATAGATGTGAACAGCGTAAGGTTTTAGATTTCCTTATTGAACCGGTAACAGATGATAAACCTCAATTGCATGATGTATATTTAGTTAAATCTGGATCAACTGTAGGAAAGGTAGCAATTGTTGAAACCACAGAAAGATTCAATATATGATCGCCATTAAACACCTAATACTGAAACTATTTTCACATTTCCTTTATCTATTAGGGACAATATTGAATAACTATTTGAAATAAGCTATTTAGTCGGTTTATACCTGTATCTCACCATCAAATATCATATTCCAGCTCATACGGATATCATACATCAGCCTTGTAAGTGCAATACTATCCTCCGGCGTATAAATAGCACTGGCACTGTTTCCTGATGCTATGCATCTGCCTGCTTCACGAATCTCATATTCAAATCCATTTATATCAACCGGGCACTCGATTATTTCAGGTTCTTTACCATCCACCTCAAGTATCAAGGTCTTTGCATGTTGGAAATCCGGCAAAAATATACTTCCCTTTGTTCCATCAATTCTGGCATTACGTTTTAATTCCTCTCCTATTGTCTGGACTGATTCTGCAATACATCCATCATTATATGTCAGTTTGAGACAACTGTAATCATCTGTTCCATTCTCATTAATATGCACTTTTGTGGTTTCTACATTCTGCGGATCACACCCTGTAACAATACGCAAAAATCCCAGATTGTAAATTCCAATATCCAACAGAGCACCTCCACCAAGTGCAGAGTTAAATTTACGCTCTTTTCTGGCACCCGTTGCAACAAATCCATACTGACAGGAAATATGTTTAATTTCTCCAATTGTTCCCTGAAGAAGGATATTACGCAGACGATTATACAATGGCAGAAACCATATCCATAATCCCTCCATAATAAAAAGATGCTTATCCTTTGCCAGCCTGTACAGCTCCTGTGCCTGTTTCTCATTTATTGTAAATGGCTTTTCACACAATACATGCTTACCATGTTCAAGGCAAAGTCTGCAATTCTCATAATGCAAACTATTCGGTGTTGCTACATAAACAGCCTCAACATCCGAATCATTTACTAATGCTTCATAAGAATCATAAAATCGTGGAATGTCATACTCCCTGGCAAAAGCTTTTGCACTATCCATGTGCCGGGAGCCTACTGCTGCAAGCTGCTCATTTTCATTACTCATCTGATTTATAGTTGATGCAAATTTTTTTGCAATATTACCGGTAGCCAGAATTCCCCACTTCATATCATTTTCCTCCTAATAACATAATTACATCTCACATTCATATCTTGTTAATAATTATACACTATTTTACTACATACACCAACACAAAATACCAAGTCAAATTTCATATTATTAACTGTCACAACGTAAGCACTAAATGATACTGCCTTACCTTATATAAAATTCTGACATTTATAACATGCTTTTTATGCAATTGTTGTCACTTCTCAAGTGTTCCCATTATGTGCTCCTCCTCGTTCTGATGTTTGCCTGGGTGAATAATTGCAAATAATGAATAAATAGGATATTTCAACAGACACTTATAACAATCCATTATATATTTTTAAATCTTCATCCTTAAACACATTAAAGATTACCTTTTTTATTCTGCTGTCTTTGTCAAGATACTGCTTTACAGTGTCCGTTGCAATCTCAGCAGCTCGTTGCTGTGGAAAACGGAATACTCCCGTGGACAGGCAACAGAATGCAATAGATTCTGCACCTATATCAGCCGCAAGCTTCAGGCACTCTGTGTAGCAGCTTGCGAGCAGGGCTTCATCCTCCTTTGTGACTTCCCACTGTATAATAGGTCCTACCGTATGAAGAATATATTTTGCCGGAAGATTGTAGCCCGATGTTATCTTTGCTTTGCCAGTCTCTTCTTCATGTCCCTGCTTTGCCATAATTTCATGCATTTTCAGACGCAGCTCAACTCCTGCATAAGTATGAATAAAGTTATCAATACAGGCATGCATCGGCGAAAAACACCCAAGCATCTGTGAGTTGCAGGCATTTACAATTGCATCACATTTCAGTGTTGTAATATCGCCCTGCCAGATATATAATCGCGAATCGGATTTGACAGGTGCAAGCGTGGCAACATCTGTTATTCCACGCTCTATATTTCTTTCTGTAAGGTACTCATCCTGTATTTTCAAAAAATCATTGCTGATTGGTCTTGGCGGTCTGACATTCATAAGTGAGCGGAGCAGATTTTCCTGCCCCTGCTTATCTGTAGGAATGTTCTGTCTGCCAAACCGTATTTCTTCTTTTAAAAGATACTGAATCAGATATTCTCTTCGCTCATCCTGTGTCATAATAATACTCCATTCTTGCGCTGTTCTTTGCGCATCTCAAGTTTGTGCGAACACAAATCTTGCGTGTGAAAAATCTTATTTTTTACACTAGCCCCCTTATATCAGTAATTACCTTTGCCATATCACCGCCAATACCAATTGCACGTTCCCCGAAACTTTCCGGCACTACCGCTTCGTCCATATTCAGACGTATCAGACTGTATGACGGGTTCTCCCGTACCATCTTTTCAAAAGGAAAACGTATAATAATCGGCGTATTAAATCCAACTCCAAGTTCTAGAAGAACAACCTTTTTATCCTTATTATGTTCCAGAAAACCCGCATATCTGTCAGCTGCCTCATGCCAAGCTTCATCTTCCACAAAATAATTATCACAACGGAGATTCATAGCCATATTGCCGCCACACACCGGACATTTTGGGACAAGATCTGATGGAATCAGACAGTCTTTTCTTGCTTCATCCATTTTACAAAACAGGTCTTTTGCATCATATGTTTTTTGATGACAAGCTTTCTGGCACTGGATTTTCCCATAGTCTCCCTGTGTTGCAAATATTCTTTTTTCATCAAATCCTGCTTTATAAAACTGATGGTCCACATTGGTAGTCAGTACAAAATACTCCTTGCTTTTCACAATATCATAAAGCTCGGTATAAAGCGGCAATGCCGGAGAATCAAAGCGGTTCATCAATGCATGTTTTGACCAGTATCCCCACTTTGCCTCCTCAGACGGATATGGATAAAATCCAGCTGCATACATATCTGTCATATAGTGCCCACCGTACTTTTCTATGAATTCTCCAAAATTATCCGTAAATCTCTTACCACCATATTGGATTCCCGCTGCTGTCGATGCACCAGCTCCAGCTCCAACTATGATACTGTCTGCTTTTCTTATATATTCTGCAGCCCTGTCAAGCTGACTTACATATTCCTCCTTCTGGAATACATAATCCCTTGCCGGAGTACTGCATAAGAAATTTCTCCAATCAACATGCCTTCTTCTGATTTTCTTAAAAACCATAGCTTACCCTCTTTTCCCAACACACTGCTTCGGACAGATTTCTGCACATCTTCCGCAATGCAGACAATGATTCTGATTGATTACAACTGGAACTGAAGATATATCAATACACTTTTGCGGACATACAGAATAACACAACTTACATCCAATACATTCTTTTCCAACAAAATAACCTGTCTGAACTGCTTCAGTTTTCCCGATTGTTATAGTATTCCTCACAATATTTGACGGATTGCTGATATCAAAATATTCGCCCTGTGCCTCATACAGCTGAAACACTTCAATTGCATCTTTCGTATCTCCTGGGTAGATTTTCTTCATATATGGATTTTTTTCAAACATAATATCAAGATTCTTTTTCCCAATGTTCTTTATTTTTCCCCGAAGAGACACCGCAATTTTATCTTTTGTTGCAGATATTGCCACATACTGCTGCTCCATTAACTGGTCATAAAATGCTTTTCCTTTTGCTGTAAGGAAATACACCCCCTCTTCATCATAGTACATCATATCTATGATTCTTGTCTGAGGATGTCCATCTGAACCTATCGTTGCAACTATTGTTGAATGAATTTCATCCACCAGAAGTTTGAGATAATCCATTTTTGTCATTTCAAAGTCGCTCCTTTCAGTATCGATGTAAGTTTTTTATATATTATCATAGTAATTGCTCCAATCACCAAGCCTTTTAAGATATTAAACGGCAATGCATTGAATAGCACAACGTCCAGTCTTGTATTAATAGTTGCTGTATTGTTACTCATAAATCCCCTTTTTTTGAGATATGCCTGAATTTAAAACAGCCCGCAGGACGTGATTTCCTACGGGACTTGCTTTATCATATCTTCTCTCATCTGGACTTTACCGTCGGTTATGGAATTGCACCATATTAGCTTTTTGCTCGCAGACTATACTGCCGGTCAGGAATTACACCTTGCCCCGAAGACTATAATTTTTTCTGTTGACTATCTTTAACTTGAGAAACACGTTTCGCAAGTTTCTCAAGTTATCACGGCAGTTGCCAAAGTATCGTGCAAGCACAAACTTTGGTTCGTTGCTTCGTGTATATTAAAATTCATAAGGTGGATTTCCAGAGAAATCTGCGATTATACCATGAGGGTTTTCAAGATAGAATACCTCAAAAATAGGATTATCTGCTGTCTGGTACTGTCCCTTAACGATAGGATTGTTCATACATCCTTCCTTTACACTCTTGTTGTCCTCAAATACTGCTTTGCCATGAAGTCGAATCCATGCATATTCAGGAGAAGATACTGATACTTCTACTTCGGGATTTTCTAACATATCCTTGTAAACATCCTTTGTATTGTTTGTACAGAACCAAAGCTTTCCATCCTGCTCAAAGCAAAACATGAATGGACGGCATTTTGCCTTTCCATCTCTTCCGACTGTTGCTAAATACTGAACTGGATTTTTCTGTAAAAATTCTACTACTTTCTGCATTTTAATCTCCTTTCTTGCGCTGTCTTTTGCGCATCTCAAGTTTGTGCGTAAGCACAAACCTTGCGTATGAAAAATCTTATTTTTCATACTATTATCTCTTTGATTTGTTGTAACATTATTTGTTACATCTTATGGTTGTACTATAGCATTTGTTTATTGTAATGTCAATAGTTACATCAAACCTTTTGTAACTTTTTTTGTTACAACTCCCTTTAAAGGTTTTACTTTGAATACAACAAATTAAAAAGGCTTCGGAAATTGTGATGATATAATCACGCATCCGAAGCCTTCTGCCGGCTACTCTTCCTCTGTATATACTGCAATATCTTTTTTTACATCAGCAAGTGTCATTTCTGAAAGTTTTTCCTCCATTGCCCTCTGTACCTCTAACAGCCTCTTATCAAGAACATTATGAATATTCTTTCCTACTGGACATTTCTGATTGGGATTCTCATGAAAATGAAACAGTTCTTCATCCGGTGCACACTCCACTGCCTTATACACATTAAGGAATGTAATCTGCTCCAATGGTCTGGTAATTGTCACACCGCCTGTCCCTCTTGCAACTTCAATAAGACCAGCTGCCTTTAATTGTTGCAATATTTTACGGACAATCACCGGATTGGTTCCGATGCTTGCTGCCATAAAATCACTAGTCATCTTCTGGTCCGAAAATGTATCTATACAGGCAAACATATGGATTGCCATTGTAAATCTGCTTGAAATCTGCATTATAAACACCTCTCTTTAACAGTAGTAATCATATCAAAAAATAGATGTAATTTCAATGGTTACACTAATGTTAGATTCAACTCACAAAATCTTTACTATATTCTAATGTTAAAAACCTAATATAAATACAATCAATAGTCTGCTTTAGAAAATCGTTTTCAGTATTTTCTTTCAGTCTTTACTTATCAATATAAGCGTGTTATAATACTTCAAATTTGAACTATTCATTTTTGTAGTTTGTGATCTTATCACATAAAGATTATCTGTTTAATGTTAATACTACGAGAACTAACTATTATATGCAATCTTAATATTACTATAAGGAGGCTGATTCTCTTATGAACTCAGGAATTGAATTCGCACAAAAAATCAATCTTGCATATAACTCAGTATGCAAACCGCTTTTACATAAGTTTAATCTTCCACAGACAGCTTTCGATATTCTTATGTTTCTTGCAAATAATCCAGAATATACAACTGCAAGAGATATTGTGGAGGTAAGAAAAATCAAAGCTAATCTTGTTTCTGTCAATGTTGACAGGCTTGTGTGTGATGGTTATATCATACGAAAAGAAACCAAAGGTGACAGAAGGAAAACACAGCTCATATGCACACCTGTGGCAGAGGAAATAATTAAAGAAGGGCAGGCCTTACAGAAAGATTTTCTTAAACAGCTTTTTGATAATATGGACACTGCCACTAAAAAAGCTTTTTTTATTGGTATGAAACAGATAGAAGATAATCTGGATAAGATACTTGAAGACAACTAGTGTTGGTGCACACCTGACACCAAACTATTTTTATTAGAATTGTGCACAGAAAAGAGGCAAATACCTCTGCTCCTGCATAGGCAGTCGCATTTTGCTTCGCAAAACAAGGAGGTATATAAATTATGTCGTCATTATTTTTAATTATTATTGTAACTTTTTTTGCAGGTATGGGAGCCGGTCTTGGAACTGGCTTTGCCGGTATGAGTGCCGCTGCCGTAATCAGCCCTATGCTTATCACATTTTTGGGAATGGATCCTTATATGGCTGTCGGCATTGCACTTTCTTCTGATGTGCTTGCCAGTGCCATATCAGCATATACATATGGAAAAAACAAGAAACTAGACATTAAAAACGGACTTATTATGATGGTCAGTGTTCTTATATTCACTGTTGTAGGAAGCTATGTATCAAGCCTTGTTCCATCAGCTACAATGGGCAGCTTCTCTGTATTTATGACATTTCTTCTTGGAATTAAATTCATCATAAGACCTGTTATGACTACAAAGGAAACCATGGAGGGTGTGTCTGCTAAGAAACGTGCCATACAATCAGTTGTATGCGGCGTATTAATCGGCTTTATATGTGGCTTCATCGGTGCCGGCGGTGGTATGATGATGCTGCTTATACTTACCTCTGTTCTTGGATATGAGCTGAAAACTGCTGTCGGAACAAGTGTATTTATTATGACTTTTACAGCACTCACAGGCGCTGTATCACACTTTACGATTGGTGGAATACCTGATATAACTGTGTGGCTATTATGTATCGTATTTACACTTATATGGGCAAGAATAGCAGCTATCTTTGCAAACAAAGCTACTCCTGAAACACTTAACCGTGCAACAGGAGTCATACTTGTTATACTAGGCATAGTAGTTATGCTTTTCTCATACCTTGGATAATATCACCAGACTAAATATCTCAATAAATGCTGTACTAACGCAGCAGGAATTATGCTTCTATGGCTTCTTTCTGCCTGCTGTCTTTTCTTTCAAATATTGCTCTGAAGATAAGACGTACAAATGGTCCACAGTAAAACATCTGATAAAGTATTGCCATAGGGAAATTCATAGCCCATGTCTTAACCCACGTACCAAAAGATGGTTCCTTAAAAAGTATTGTTGCAACAAAACTCATAACAGGACACATGATACAGCATATACATATAGATATTGCATATGTGATAAACTGTGGTCTGTCTGTTGGCTTCATAACAGTAAATGCCAGCAGCCTTGCCAGCCTTCCAACTATAAAGAACTCAAGAATGAAAGCAACTGGCACCATTATTGGTAACTCGTGTAATGCTGCAATAAAAGTTGTTCCATCAACTGTTCCTGTGTTAAGAGCTATATTATAAACAACCATCCCGTACACCATAATAGCTGCCATAATAATTGTGAATACTACGTCCTGAAATTTGTTTTTTGGCATAAAAAAATCCTCCTTAATGATAACTTAACTCAATGTGTTGTTCGTTATCATCCAGGAGGATGTTTCGTTTCCAATAAAACCATTTAAAGCCTGCATATTCTATCATATAAAAAGCTGTACAGTCAAGTGTTTTTACTCTATTGTAATAATGTCGTAATAATGTACTATTGTAATAATGCGTAATAATGTATTTTTACTCTATCGTAATAATGTCCTTTAATATATAGTTAAACGATGGTGCTGAGCTGTCTTTATTTTCCACAAAGCCCTCACTAAGGTCTATGATATCATTTGGATTGTCAGTATTTACGCCTATGTAGTCACCTTTAAACACAGTAAGACTGCCATTCTTAAACTGCCCGATAACATCTGCTACCATTTCCTTGGTGCCATCTGCAACAGCAATATCATTATACTCAAGCATTGAAACCCAGTCTTCATCGAAGCCGGCTCCCACATCATTACCATGTATGTTACCTCTGATATTCTTCTCAATCACCTTTCCATTAAGAACCGCATCAACTGCTGCCTTCATATATGGCTTCCAGTTTATCTTACAGCCCGTAAGATATGTCGTTGGTGCTACATCAAACATACTCTTGTTATAGCTTACATTAAAAACAGGTACATCTGAGGCTGTTTCCTCACAGGCAGTCGCTGGTCCTGCTGTATCCGAATGCTGTGATATAATAATACACTTCTCATTTATGAGTTCTCTTGCATACTTCTTTTCAGTACGATAATCATTCCACTTATATGTGTACTTTACCGTCATGGTAGTATTCCCCACAACTGATCTTGCTCCAAGCAAAAAAGCTGTATATCCTGATATAACCTCCGCATTAGGATACGCTGCAACATATCCTATCTTAGCCTCATTTTCTGTTATTATCCCTTCTGATATAAGCTCCTTAAGCTTTATACCTGCTGCGACTCCTGCTGCATATCTTCCTTCATATATAGCACCCATAAATGTATGATAATTAGCATAGTATGGCTCCTCGTTAGCATTAGAGCCGGTTGCCATACAAAACTGTACATCTGGATACTTTCCAGCCAGCTCCTTAGTTGTTTCACCATAGTTATAGCTTGTAGAAAATATCAGATTGCAGCCTGCATTTACAAGTCTTTCAAGATATTCTCTTTCTGTTCCCCCGGCAACATTATACATATGCATAACTTCAACCTTATCGCCATACTCTTCCTTTATATCCGCAAGTGCCTCTATGAAATTGTCTGTATATGCTGTACTTGCATCACCTACATATATTATCCCTACTTTGATGCTCTTATCTTCATCTTTTCTTGAATAAACCATACAAGCACCTATAATGACACTTACTGCAACACATGTTATAAAAGTTACGATACTCTCCCTGCTTACTATATAAGACAACATCCTACCGGATATTTTCTTGATATTACTTATCTTCATCAGCTTCACCATCCTTATACAGATTATCAATGTCTATCCTGCCACTATCAATAAGTCTAAGCATAATATCCACAAGCTCCGGGTCAAACTGTGTGCCGCTGCCTCTTCGTATTTCCCCTAAAACATAGTCCTTATCAAGCTTCTTTCTATACACTCTGTTAGCTGTCATAGCATCAAATGTATCTGCTATTCCGATAATTCTTGCATTAAGAGGTATCTCTTCACCTTTAAGACCATGCATATATCCTTTTCCATCATATCTCTCATGATGATAAAGTGCTCCTTCCTCAACGTGGTTAACAAGAGTAAAGCTTTTAAGTATTTCTGCTCCTTTTTCAACATGTGATTTCATAATGGCATACTCTTCATCTGTAAGTCTTTCCGGTTTGTTAAGTATTCTGTCTGGAATACCTATCTTTCCTATATCGTGAAGCAGTGCCGCTTTTCTAAGGTTTTCACATTCTTCATCACTGTATCCTAGCTCCTTTGCTATCATAACTGAATACTCAGATACTCTTAGTGAATGCTGGCTTGTATTAACATCCTTTGCATCAACAGTCCTTGCGATAGTAAGTACTGTTTCGTTTCCCATCTCAAGCTGCTTCTTTACGAATTCGAGCTCTTTCTTCTGAAAATCAATGGTTCTTTTAATCTGTGTATGGAATATTATCCACGTAAGATATGCAACTGTAAGTCCAAATATTCCGACCATATACACCTTAAACCACCAATAGTTATATATCTTTGCTTCCTTAATAATTGTATATGTGTTTTCAGATATTGGTCCCCTGCCATTTTCATCAAGAACTGATAAATGAAATGTATATGTGCCTACAGGTATGTTCGTGTATATTATGTTAGTCAGATCACTTTGCAATATTATCCTTGGTTCAGTATCATACCCTTCCAGATATATGCTTACATAAGGAGTGTTAACAGAATAGTTTATAATCTCAGGGAACATCTCTATCATCTGTGCTTTACTGTCAATATAAAGCTCTTCTCCTCTTTTTATCCTGAGAGTTTCTCCATCTACTTTTACTGACTTCATCTGTATACGATATGACCTTATCCTGGCACTATAATCATTGAGATTGACTATCACTACACCATCATCGGTTGACATATACAGATTATTATTAACATCGATATAATCCCATGCATTCGGCGTAAGTGCTTTTTCAAGTCCACAATCTCCATTTAGCAGCTTATAATCAAGCTCTTTCCCGGAAAGTAATGCATTCTTATCAACAACATATATTCCGGCTGAGCCCAGCACAAAAAGATTATCATCGTTTCCATTAACCACATTGTAATTATTATAGTAAGGAAAATTATCCAATATTCTTATAATGCCTGTCTTATCCATATAACACAGACTGTTACTTGTTACTATGAATACGCCTTCACCAGAATCATCCTTTACCATTCTTAATATAACCGCTGAACTAAGACCATCATCCTTATCATAATTATCTATTACTCTTCCATCACTAATAACCTCTATTCCATTGCCATCTGTTCCTGCAAGTATAACTCTTCCGTAATCTGGTATATCTGTTTCAAGGGTGCATAAAACCTTACTGTTTTTCATGGAATAACCTATATTGCCAGTGACAACTTCATCTACAATATAACTAAGTCCTGTATCACCTGCTGCAAGCATTGTATTATCACTTAACTCTGTTATAGTCCTGTATCTGTTTCCACTTAGTCCATTATTCTCATCATATCTTATAATTTCACCACTATATGTAACCTCATATATTCCTTTACCGGTTGTACATATCCACATATTATTTTTACTGTCTGTTGTTATGCACCTTATTCTTACGTTATCCAGCTCTTTTACAAGTTTATTCACAAGCTCATTCACAGAGCCGTCCTGATTCTGAATATAATCACCATTAGCCGAACTACTGCCTGCAGCTGCATATGAAACGGCAATTCCACTGTCTGTACCTATGTAATAATTTCCATTCCACATTGTCACTGTATTTACAACAAGATTTTCATCATTATGTTCATAATTAAGCTGTGTAAACGCTGATCTGCTTAATCTTAACAACCCAAGTCTTGATGATGTAAACCAGAGATTTCCCTGATAATCTGCTGTCATATGATCTATTGAATTATTAAAGCTTCCTGTATTAATATTTATAAACCGATTCTGGCTGTCATAATATCCTGTACCATTGTCTGCACATACAAAAAGTGTGGCATTTTCGGTTAATGTGTTATCTACAAAATATATTTCTTTAATATTATTAAGTTCATTACAGCTTACACTTTCTTTTAGTACATAAGCATTATTATTTAAATCATATTTATCTATATTTCCTTTTGATGTTCCCACATATAACATACCCGCATCATCGAATGAACACGTTGTATATCTTCCACCATCTGATGCACTATATTCTGAAATAACTGCTGCATTTTTTACAATACTAAGTTGTCCATTATCACTAACGGCTGCTATGTTACCGTTCTTATCAGAGTCTGCACTTACAGCATATTTTATATCATCTATATAGCTTTTAACTGTTAATCCACCAGCCAGAGAAACTACTGACATAGCACCTGTCGTACCAATATAGTAATCACCATCAGAACCTTGTGTTATACACTTTACGGAATCAGCTGATAATCCTTCCTTTTCTGATACAACATTTATGATTGTTTCATCAATCATTATCGATACACCGCTATCATTGGTTCCTATCCATAATCTTCCCTCTTCATCTTTATACAGACAGTTTACAGTCTTAACAGAGGAATATTCATCCACCCATTTAAACTCTGTACCATTATATCTGTATAAACCACCATAAGTTCCTATCCATAGTATTCCATCATTAGTCTGTGCTATATCAGTCGGTCATTTTTTGCGGACAGTTCATACATGCTATCCTTTTCTGTTCTCTGCTCCTGCGTTTGCTCTCGTTTGATTTCTCCCTCCGTATCTTCTTGGCACAAGCAGGACAATACCTTGATGCACCAGAGCCCGGGACATATTCAACGCCGCACACCGTACAATTTTTAGCGGGCATTGCTGCCCACCGTTTTGTAGGTATGATATGTAATTCATCGACAAAGCCGATGAATTTATAGTAAATCTTGATTTCCTGCTTCACTGTTCCGTCTGCCATCTTCTCACGCTCCGAAACAAGTATCTTGTCTATGAGTGCGTTTATAACTGTTGCATCCAGTTCTTTTAAGCCTTGATAATTTCGGATAAGGGCGAGGAAGTCACGGATTCCCCGTGATTTCTCGTAGCTTTCATTAAGAGTTTCCGTCACCTCTTTCAGCCTTGCTTCAATTTCAAGCTGCTCTTTCTGGTATTTCCCCGACATCATCTCAAAATTCCGCTCGGTAATACGCTCCATGACCTTATCCTCGTAGAGAGAGGAAAACAGCCTGTCCAGTTCCGCAAGGCGTTTGTTCAGCTTCTTACGTTCTTTCTCTAATGCTTTCGCCCTGCTCTGGTCTGTTTCCGTGAGCCGCTTTTCTATGGCCCTGACCGCCTTTTCATCATTCACTGCCATATCCGCAAAACAGTTGATGTCGGCAAGAACGGCATTGAATAAATCCCTTGCTTCTATATTGTGGGCACTACACTCGCTTCTTCCGTTTCTTGCATAATTATTACATGAATACTGTACACAGTCGATAATCTCTGGGCGTTTCCTCCTGTGTACGTTCATTGCCCGCAGAGCACATCCGCAGTCCACACACTTGATAACGCCTGCAAAAATATTTACAAATCCTCCCTTGTTCTGTGGAAGCCTACGACTTGTAATAAGCTGTTGGACAATATCAAATTCCTCCTGCGTGACTATTCCCTCATGGGTATTGGGTATCACTTCCCATTCTTCGGGCAGCTTAGAGGGGCGTTTCTTGCTTTTCATATTGGCGGCAATCCGTTTGTAGCCTACAAGATTTCCCGCATATATCGGGCTTCTTAAAATGCTCCTCACGCTGTTCCCACTCCAAATATAGCGTTTGTCCTCGTTCCCCTCAAAATGACGTTCAAAGCCTGTTTCGCCACGCTCCGCCGCATAAGCGGCAGGGCGTAGGATATGCTGTTTATTAAGATGTCTGCAAATTTTGGCAACTCCATTCCCTTTTAATGCAAGGTCGAATATCTCTTTTACAACATGTGCCACTTTATCATCTATCAGCAGATGGTTGTGGTCGGCAGGGTCTTTGATATAGCCATAAGGGGCGGTAGTTCCCATGAATTTCCCCTGTTGAAACCTCGCCCGATATGCCGATTTTATCTTAACAGATATGTCAGCGGCATACATTTCGTTTAAAATGTTGCGGAAAGGCGTGATGTCCATAGCAGATTTATTCAAGGTATCTACGCCGTCATTGACCGCTATATACCTCACGTTATGCTCTGGGAAGAAAACTTCCAGATATAACCCACAATCAAGATAGTTTCTCCCCAGACGGGATAAATCTTTCGTAATCACGCAGTTTATCAGACCGCTTTCAATGTCTTTTATCATATTCTGGAAACTTGGTCTTTGGAAATTTGTACCAGAATAACCATCGTCCACATACGTTTTTGCTATGTGCCATCCCTGCTTTTTCACATAATCCGTGAGGATGGATTTCTGTGTCGCAATGCTCGCACTCTCGTTATCCGTACCATCGTCTTTAGATAAGCGGCAATAAATGCCGACTAAATAGATTTTCTTTTCTTCTTTGATTCCTGCCATACTGTAAAACCTCCGTATCTGTCCTATCTGTTTTCATGTCCCATTGCGTACATTCTAAGCGGACAGCCCCTCATTGTCGAAGGTGTCGCCCTCGGCAATCTTCTTCCGAATATCCTCGGAGATAATCGGGACAAACGCTTCTGTAACGGTCTGTGTGCCGACATATTCACGGCTGATTATCATCTGCACTGGTGCTTTTGGCACGATACGCTTTCTCTTTTTATCTGCTTTCTTATCCTCGCCCATACTTAAATCTTCCTTTCCAGACAGGGCAGGGAAGAGTTTGGAAATGTCCCCGCCCTGCCAATCAGATACCATTAATCCTCGCTGTTTAATTCTTTCTGTAATGCTTTAAGGAGTGCCGCCGCTTCATCAGCGTTCAGCGTGATTCCCTTGCCGCACTTTTCACGGTTCGGGGAAAAGCTGCGGATGTCATACTTCGGCTCTTTCCCATTCCATGAAATGAGATTGATTTCCTTTGTGTAGCCACTGTCGCCCGTAGACAATACTGCGATTTCCTTTACGATTTCATACTGGATTTCTCTCATTCTCCATACCTCAACTCTCTGTATTTACTTCCCGAAAAAAGAAGATTAGCGGCTGTCACGGTTGCGTTTCCTCTGCAACTCACGCTCCAAAAGTTTGATGATGGTTTCCTCCATCTGCTTCGGCGTTGTGTTCTTCGGAAAGTATTTTTTCAGCTTGCTTGTGTTGATTTTCAAGGTTTCTTTCTGGTTGCCCTTTTCCTCCGTCATAATCGCAAATATCGTATCCATGTCAAGCCGCCCGCTCTGGCTTAACTGTTTCATCCGCTGTGCCTGTGAGAGTGAGGGCGTTGCTTCTTCGCTCTCCATCGTGGCAAAGAGGTTTTCCTGCTCGTCTTTCTTCAAGAAGGACAGTTCCACCGCAGGCGTGAGGGCGATTTTCCCCTCGTCCACCATCTGCAAAATCGGCGGTATCAGTTCCGTCAGGCGGATAAAACGCTGCACGGTCATCCTGCCCACGCCGAAGCCCTGTGCCACCTTGTCGTCCGTCCGCAACTTCGTCACAACTTGTGACGAGGTTAAGTCTGTGCGGAAACCCTGCCGCTTCATGGCTTCGGATTTCATCTTGTAAGCAAACGCCCGCTCCGATGGCAGGATATTCTCACGCTGCAAATTGCTGTCTACAAGGGTGATGATGGCTCGGTCACGGTCTAAGGGCAGGACAAACGCAGGCACGGTATTTATCCCTGCAAGTTCAGAAGCACGGACACGCCGCTGTCCTGCAATCACTTCATAACCGTCCCCGTCCTCTTTCGGGCGTGTGATTATCGGCGTGACAATGCCAAATTCCTTGATGCTTTCCGCTAACTCTGACAGTGTTTCATCTTCTGCCACATGAAACGGATTGTCGGGGAACGGGTACAAGTCTTTGGTCTTTAACACCTTAAAATCCTGTTTCTTCATTCACATATCTACCTTTCTTTCGCTCTGCTTCTATGATTTTTCTGCAATTCTTCCAACACTTCGGGCGGTATTTTTGACAGCAGCCGCCCCATCTGCTCGTTGGTTCTCTGCAATTCAAATATCTTCTGATTCGCTTTCTGCACCTTTAGTTCCTGCTCGTACTTTTCATCACGCATACGCCCCGCATAGTCTGATTCCTGCCCAATTCTCTCTTTCAAACTGTCGATATACGCCTGCTGTTTCCCGATTTCCTTAGAGAATTTCTCCACGTCTGGCAGCCATGCAGAGAGTAAATCTAACGCTTTATCCCTTTTCTTCCCTGCGTTAAAGGCGTTGATGTCGGATAGGGCAGACACGATTTCTTCATACTGTTTATCAAGCCTGCCGCCTAATTTATAGAGCCATGTGGGGACGTGTTTCCGCTTGGTTTCCATTGAGGACTGCCCCCGTTCAAGCTGATTCCACCGTGAGGACATCCGCTCATGGTAGGCGGTCTGCCACTCGGATAATGATTTCTGGTTGCCTAAGATAGCTTTCGCTGACAGCTTATTGTCTGGCGTAATCGGCACAAAGCAGAGGTGCATATGGGGCGTTCTCTCGTCCATATGGACGACAGCGGAGAGGATATTCTGCTTTCCAACACGCTCCGAAATGAAGTCAAGAGCCGTCTGGAAATACGCTTTTTGTTCTTCGGGCGGTAACTGGTTCATAAATTCTGGTGAAGCTGTGATGAGCGTTTCCACCATCATCACGCTGTCTTTCCTTGTCCTGCACCCCGCTTCGGCTACCATGCGGTTAATCTCTTTCTTGTAGGTGTACTTTGGTGGTGCTATGAGATGGTAATTGTTTTTAGAGCGTTCCATATCTATATCTGGGTTGCTTTTGTAGGCTTCTTTCTTCCGCTCGTTGTGGCGTTCACAAGCCGCAACGCCGCCCGCTTTTCGTTTCTGGAAACGCAGGATTGCATAAGGCATAGGCGGATTCCTCCTTTCTTTCGGCGGGTGACCGTCCTTTGGGGTGACAGCGGTGACGGTGGTGACAGCAGTTTTGGGATACCCCCTGCCGACTGCCGCAACTGTCACCCTCACCCCCTGCATGACGGTCATGTCGATGATGACGGTGTTTTTGGGATACCCCCCTCGCAAGAGCCGTCACCGTCATGCCGCCATTCTTTTATCCGAAGCCGTAAGGCGTAGGATAGCAGGGCACAGCCCTGCCTTAAGGGAGTCCAGAGGGAACGTCTGGCACACGACTTTGCAGGGCAAAGTGTAGTGTGTTACACCCTGTAAACGCAGTCGGAAAAATCGGAATGATTTTTCTGACCGCAGGGGTGGTTTTACACGACCGAAAAGGGCGAGTAAATCTCACGCCTGCATTTTGCGTTTACGGGGTGTTCTCCCGTAGGGATGACAGCGGCAGGGTATCCTAAAATCACTGTCACCACCGTCACTGCTGTCACCCGCAGGGCAGAGCCGCCAGCTTTACATGGCTTTAAGCGTCAATGACAGTAACAGGGGGGTATCCTAATATCGCTGTCACCACCATCACCGCTGTCACCCGCCCTCCTTGCAAGGGCAATCCGCCTGCCGTCTTTCCTGCGGCTGTACTGGTAGCAGATACGGTTCTCGCTTAAAAATGTGGTGCGGTATTCATTCAGCCATTTCGTAATCACCGTGGGTATGGTTTCCGTTTCCCCCATAGCGGCTAACAGTTCCGTTGCCGTGCCTATCCATTCTTCCTTATCCCTCATAAAATCCACCAACCGAAAAAGGACATCTGGTATCGTTTCTTTCGCAAGCTGCTCCTGCGTTTTCCGCTCCACAAGCTCCCAACGGCAATCACGGAAACGCAGCGTGTATTCCTGATAAGGCGTGTCCCTGCCCGTCACATACAGCTTGGCGGTGTCAGACGCACGTTTCTCCTTTTCCAGAACAAAGGTAGCGTCCGCACTCCCCGTTAATCCTGTCGTCCCAGACACCTTGTTGAACACGTCGCTGTCATTCTGCTTTCGGATGTGGTGTACGACAATGACCGCCAGAGAGTGCCTGTCGGCAAAGTCTTTGATGAGGGAGATGTCCCCATAGTCGCTTGCATAGGCATTGTCTTTTGAAGCTGTACGGACTTTCTGCAAGGTATCAATGACAATGAGCCTGCTGTCTGGGTAATCTTTCAGATAATCTTCAAGCTGCACGATAAGACCGTCTGACAGCTTGCAGCTTGCCACGGCAAAGTGGAGCCGCCCGCTTGCTTCGTCCGTCAAACGAAATAACCTGTCCTGTATGCGGCAGAACGTGTCCTCAAGGCAGAGGTAAAGCACATCGCCCTCCATTGTCGGCATATCCCATAAAGGGATTCCCTGCGACACGCATAAGCATAGCTTCAGCATGAGCCAGCTTTTGCCTATCTTCTGTGAGCCGCAGAACAGCGATAAGCCTGTCGGGATAAGGCTGTCCACCACAAAGGATGGTTTCTCAAGCGGTTCATAAAGGAGCGTTTCGGCGTTGACTGTCTGTAACTTCTGCATGGCTTTCCTCCTTTCGGGCGGTGTCTTTGTTTTCGTTGCACATAGGCGTTGACCTCCTTAAAAATAGATTTACTCCCACGGAAAAAAGTGAGAGTATGTAATGCCGCCAATCCCACACAAATAAAAAACAGATTTCTTTTTCGGGCGGTGTCGGTCACGGTTGGAGATATTTCTTCAATTTCCGCCTTTACTTTCTCCTTTGCAATCGCAACAGATTTCTGTATTGCCGAAGCGGTGCAATGCTCCATAGCGGCGATTTGGTAAAAATTGAACTCATACTCGTAGTAGAGCAGGAAACGCCGCCTTTGTATCTCTGGAAGGCTCCCAACCGCCTTATAGAGCGTTTCATTCCGTTCTTCCTCAACCATGCGTTCATCAAGGCTCTTAGGCACACGCAACGCCCGTCTGTAAAGGGTTTCGTCCCATACCTCGTTAAACTCCCTGTGCCGCTCGTCCCATTAGAAAAGATTCCTGTTCCTGCGCTCCATCTGCCGAAACTCCATAAAGAACTGTTCCGACACTTCCAACTCGTGGGATTTGCCCTGCCCGTCCTTAAAGCTGATAAAATACCTTGTGCCGCTTTCCGTGGATTCCTCCCGAAGCGTGTATGCCTTAACCCTGTATGCCATCCTGTTGTCCTCCTGCAAAAAATGAGTGAGGGGATTTCCATCCCTCACCCAGTAGCCCGCAGGATGGCAGGCTGTTTTAGAAGCTATAAAATTTTCCGCAGCTTCTTCCGCAGATGGTCTAACCTCGCATAGATGGCACCAGTCGTCAAATGCACAAGCGGGGCAATCTCCTTTGTGGAATACCCCTGCATTTTCAGCAGGACGATTTTCAAGGTACGCCCGTCCACCGTGACTAATACTTGATAGAGATTTTCGCTCTCAATCTCTTCCAGTAACTCCGCAACCGTACCCACTTCCGCCTGCCGCTCCCTGCCTGCCATGTCCTCAAGATATTCCGCAACGTCATTCGTCCATCGGTAAAACCGCCTGTTGGAATTGAAGTCTGCCCTGTCCGCCATGCGTATCTGCTCAATGGTCGCTTCATCAACGCCGCACTCACGCAGCAGCTTTTCCTCCGCTTCTTTCCAGATACGCCATTTCCTGTCCTCCCGTCCGTGGTTGTATGCCATTCTTACTTCCTCCAATCAGAATTGATTGAGAGGGCAGAGAAAAGCCCCCTCATCTTCCCAAAGGAAAAAACAAGGGGGCTGAACGCCTTAAATTTTAATTTTCTATTATCTTTCTTAGTTTTATTAGGATTCTGGCTTTGCGTTTGTTTACAACGCTCTGGGTTATGCCCAACCTCGCCCCGACTTCACGCTCGGAAAGTCCGTCAAAAAAGATTGCCTGTATCAGCTCCTGTTCACTATCCGACAGCAAAGGCAGGGCGGCTTTCAGCCTGTCCACCATGACCGCATTGACAACGGTTTCTGCAATGTCCACCGCTTCATCAGTGATAAAGTCCAGAGGATTCCCCTCGCTGTCCGTAAATCCGTCGAGAGATAGCAGTCTATTCTTTGTATCTAATTTTTGCAGATAACGCCACCGTTCCTTGTCACGGTAGAAGTCTGTGTATTGCTCCCTCACGACTTCAAGCAGACAGCCTTGAATGGGGATAAACAGCTTGTCCATATAGGTCTGGTCGGATTCCCTGCAACGGCAGAACTCCGTGTAGGATAATTCCACATAGCCGCCACTTTCTCTGATATATACCTTTCTTGGTGCATATTTCACCATAAATACCTCCCATCTGAATTTTTGAAATGTAAAAAATCCAGATGGAGAGGCGGAGAACGACACCGCATATCAGAAACAGCCCTACGGCACTTTCCAACAAAAATCGACAAAAGAAAAACCGCAAAGGCTCTGTGACCTTTACGGTTATAGGAAATAGTAATTCTATTGTATGGAGATTGTACTTCTACTTTCAAGGTGAGAAGTACCGTTGCACTGGCAGAAATTTTTTTAACTGGTTTCCTGCCGTTCTCTGATATGCTATGTATTGATAAATTTTGCTTCGTATGAGCAGATAGATAACTGCCCGAAAAAAGGACATAAAAAAATCCCTCCAAATTTAAAAACAAATTCAGAGGGTAATTTAGGGTATAACAAAATAACCCACCCGAATATCGTTTTTTTTATTTGGTGAGTTTGTTCTTTCAAATACGAAACAAATGCTCATGTACGGTAAAGTATCACAAGAAAATTATGTCGAATTGACAGCCGCCTCCGCTATACCGAATAAGGAAATAAAGAGTCCTCAAATTTTGCGCTACTAAATGAAGACGAGCGGAAGTAATCTCCCGCTCGTCAGTAAACTTAACTATGCCATATCAATCCCGCTTCTTTCCCGCCACCGGCACTAAGAACAGCGCGGGCAACAGCAGGAAAGCGGTACAGACCAGCCCCCAGGGTATGGACACCTGCTGGGCTACCAGCCCCACAATAGGCCCGCCGATGATCTGCCCGAAAGAGTCCAGCTGTCCGCTGGTGGAAAAGACTGTGGCGCGCATTTTCTCATCCACTTGGTCGTTCATCCAGGCGGCCAGCACAGGCTCCTTGATGGTGCGCATAAGCCCCGCCAGCAGGAACACCAACAACATGAACCAAAAGCTCCGCCCCACCGCGAAGAGAACCAGGAACAGGATATACCCGGCGCTGGTGGACATGACCACACTGGTTCGGCTGACAGTCCCTTTTTTCTCCATGCGGGCGATGAGCAACTGAGAAGCCAGAATACCTAAGCCGTTGCCGATAAGACTGATAACACCGAACCAAGTGACGCTGTTCAGCGGCCCGATAACGGGTATTACCGTGTCATCCAGAAAATGAGCGGTGGAGAGCCGGTCAAAGCCTTCACTGGCAAGTCCCCCGCATAGTGTGATTGCTAAGAGCGCCAGCAACACAGGTGCGCCTTTCACAAAGCCCAGGTTGAGCTTGAACAGGCAGACAAAGTCTTTAAGCAAGCCCTGCCGTTCCTCAATAGCAGGGGAGAAGTTGGTTTCTGGCATGATGCGAACCATCACCAGCCCCAACAACAAGCACAAACTGCCCCCCAAGATGAGAGGCATTTGCAGGTTTATGTTTCCCAGCAGTGTGCCCAGCACCACGCCCAGAACGCCGCCGATTTGCCCCATTTGACTGCCCCGCAGGAACACCTTGTCTATGGGTTTGTCCTCTTCCTCCGAGGCAATCCACGCCTCCAGAGCGCCGGTGATGAAGGTATCACCGCAACCCCAGACAACCTGGGCCAGCAGAACCGGCGCGAACCACGGTAGCGCACCCTCCATCAGAAAGCCCAGGCCGTAGAGGAACATTCCAATCAGCACCGAGCGCCGACGGCTATACAAATCCGCCACCACACCGGTGGGCATCTCGAACAGAAAGCAGGAGGTCTCCTGAACCGTCCCTACCAGGACAAGCTGGAAAGCATCCAGCTGCACCACCTCCAGGTGGTACACGATGGAAAGCACTGTGGACATAGAAACCGCCAGGGAACAGACAAATCGGAACAGCAGGTAGACAGAATATGCCTTTGAATTTTTAGCAAACATGAAGTTACATTCTCCTTTCAAATCTCATTTTATATGACTTTTGCAAGCTGTTAAGCTAACTTGTGGA